>Ga0123341_1006606_pt1 | contig 10494 bp, 8 predicted proteins | sample Turbeapinknodule_FD_89959 | JGI IMG/M metagenome (GOLD analysis project Ga0123341, IMG submission 89959) | Root nodule microbial communities of legume samples collected from Mexico - Turtle bean Mexico pink nodule | ecosystem: Host-associated > Plants > Roots > Nodule | place: Mexico: Nepantla...
CCTAATAACTGTTGGATAATACAGCAGAAATTTAAAGAAGTAAGATAAGGATAATTTCTAAAAAAATAAGAAAAAGATAATAAAAGAAAAAATTAACATTACCTGTTATAGTTTATTTGTATTATCGGGTGTAAGAGTATTTATATATTAATTTAGAATAAATATAAAAATAAAAAATGTGGTAAATAGGTGTTAGTTTGTTACAGTATAATATTAAAAATGTTGTGTAAAGGTGGAGTCTGGTTATGATTTATTTATTTATTTGATTTTGAGAAAGTGAAGGGAGAAAGAAATTAGAAGGAGAGGAGGGTATCTATGATGTATCTCACCAAAAGCGCGAGCGAGGCGTTTCTGAAGTGATCTCCTAAAAAACCTACCCTTTCTTTTGACCACTCTCTTAAGCCTCACTCTTAGGACGAGCTTTTTCGTTTTTGTTACCACGCTTTCGCTCACTACTCTCTCTCTTCTCTCTTCTCTTTCTCTCTCTCTTCTCTCTTCTCTTTCTCTCTCTCTCTCTTCCCAAATCGCTCTTTCCCTTCTTCTATCCATCGGTCTCAGATACACACACCACTGCCAAGAACCATCCACCGAATAATAACAACACAAAGGGAAAAAGGAAAACATAAAGAAACCCTAATTGCACACTCTTCAGGTGCCACACTCTCTCACCCACTAACCTCACTTTTTTTTTTCATCTTGTTCCTCGTACGGCCTGCCTTTGATTGCGTGCGATGATGACGTGGATCTGCTTGTTTCGTTGCAGGGGAAATTGAGGAGGAAAATTTCTATCTTTTCCTCTCCTTTTGTGTTTTTGTAATTTTTTTTCAAGAAACTTTGATTTTGAGGACTTAAGGGTTGGGATTTATGTCCTTCAATCAATCAAAGTCCGAGAAGAGCGACTCTGTGTACCGAAAATCCGGGCGATCCGCCAGCTTCAATCAACAGCGAGGCTCCTCCGGCGGTGCGTACGGTAGGGGCGGAGGCGGCGGTGGCGGCGCCGGGCCTTCTCCGTCGCTCTCCTCAAACCGGAGGTGAGTTTGGTAGGGTTTGTAATTTTGTGGGTTTGATTTTATTTTTCTTTGTTTTTTGAACTTTTGTGTGTTTTCATGAATAAAAGGTGTTGGGATTGTGATTTTTATTTAACCTTTTTTTTGTATTTCGTGTTGGGTTGGGTTGTTTTCAGTGTGAGGTGGTGTTGATTGAAACTGGGGTTGTTGCGCGGTGACCTAGGGTTATATGATTTGCTTGCGTTTTCTCTTTAACCCTTATAAGTGGCGTGCTTTTGTTCTTTATTTTGTTTCTGTTCTGTTATTGATTTATTGTTGCCTGTGTTAGTTTTAACAAGAAGTCTAATAACAATGCACAAGGTGGCCAATCTAGGGTAAACCCTGCAGTGGTGAATTCGGCTGAGTCTAATAGTACTTATGCAGCCCGGACCGTACCAAACGGTTCCCACGTACAGCCGCAGATTCATGGTAAGTTTAATATAAATATGTCTTTTCAAAATTGTTTCTTCGCTTAATTTGTTTTTGAGTGCGGTATTATGTTGTTGAGGGGAATTATATGCACATTCCAATTTGTAATGTAAGCGGATTTTATGTATTTATTTGAGCTCTTGATATTGTTTTTATGGACACCATTCACTTGTTATGTTTTATTATAGGAGTATCTGATGCGCCAGTTTCGAATGCAACTGCCAAGCCATTTGAATCGTCAGCTGTGCAAAGGAGCACCAGAGCTGTTCCAAAAGCTCCTACCTCTCAACCTCTCTCTATGAGTTCTGATCCAGCAGCTCCTACAACTCCTGCTAAGGGTATGTCGCCCTTGTAAATTTTTTGATGCTGTCCATTAAGTACCGAAAATTAAAAGAAGATTTATTCTCAATTGTAGTTTGGGGTCATAGTAAAGTGACATGTTTGAAATAACTTTTTATCCATTACATCTGATTTGTGAGAGTGATCTGAATGTTGTTGTATGCCCCAGCAGATGCATCTAAGGCATTTCCTTTCCAATTTGGATCCATCAGTCCTGGCTTTATGAATGGGATGGCTGTAAGTTTTATATCTAATAAATGCTTACTGTCCTCCTGGTGTAAACTTTTGTGCAGTATCAAAGCTCCTGTAGGCATAGGGGGTTAATCATGTTTTGCTATTACATGCAGATTCCTGCTCGCACAAGCTCAGCTCCTCCTAATATAGATGAGCAGAAGCGCGATCAGGTTTGCAGTTTATTCTCTGCTCACTTCCACCTCCTTGTTATATGTACAACAATATAGATGTAAATTTGCTGGCTAATACTTTAGAAGGAATGAGGGTGTAATTGATGGCACTGATGTCAACTCCTTCTGTCTTAGAAAGTTCATTAGGAATTCCTTTTTCAAAAATTAAAATCTGACAAGTGGGTGCACGCATCTATGTTTTAGTACTCAGTCTGCTCAAGTTGTCTTCTTCTCCTGTTTGCATACTAATTCAAGCATTTGTTTGGTGTATAATTTCATAACATGCAGGCTCGACATGATTCTTTTAGACCTGCATCCTCAGTGCCAACTCCTCCTGTTCCAAAGCAGCAGGCAGTGAAGAAGGAGGCAGGTGTTACTGACCAATCTAATACTGGGGAGACTCATACTGCGCCTAGGGCAAAAAAGGATACTCAAGTGTCACCGTTACCCCCAGCAAGCCAGGTGCAGAAGCCTTCTGTCATTCCTTTAACTGGAATTTCAATGCCAATGCCATACCACCAGTCACAGGCATCTGTACACTTTGGTGGTCCCAATCCACAGATTCAATCTCAAGGTATGTCATCAGCACCGCTTCAGATGCCATTGCCAATGCCTTTGCCAATTGGAAGTGCCACACAAGTGCAACAACCGGTTTTTGTTCCAAACCTTCAACCTCATCCCATCCATCCTCAGGGAATCATGCATCAGGGCCAAAGCATGGGTTTCACTCCTCAAATTGGCCCTCAGTTGTCCCATCAGTTAGGCAACATGGGTATTGGAATTAGCCCACAATATCCACCTCAGCAAGGAGGGAAGTTTGGTGGTCCTCGTAAAACTACTCCTGTCAAGATAACTCATCCTGAGACACATGAAGAGCTAAGACTTGATAAAAGAGCAGATGCATATTCAGATGGTGGGTCATCTGGTGTGAGGCCTCATTCTGGTATGGCTTCTCAATCTCAGCCTGCCCAGCAATTTGCAGCTTCTCATCCTATTAATTACTATTCATCGAGCTCATATAGTACCAATTCTCTCTTTTATCCAACTGCTAATAGCCAGATAACACCTAATTCCCAGCCACCCAGATTTAATTATGCTGTGAGCCATGGTCCGCAGAATGTTAGTTTTGTAAATTCATCATCTCATAGTTCCCTGCCTGTTAATAAAGCTGGCACTCCTATTACTGGAAATGCTGAACTACCCAATCCAGAGTTTTCCCGTGATGTGCATAATGCAATCTTATCTGCTCCATCAGGAGTAACCTCTGTGTCAATTAAGCCAAGTGGAGGATCTGGTGTTGCAGATTCGTTTGCCAATTCCAGTACCCAAAAGAGTGTGTCTCCTAGTTCTTCATCAACACCTGGTGATACTTTCTCTTCTGCACCACTAAAAGGGTCTGAAATAGCTGAAATATCTTCCCAGCAGTCTAAGTTATCCACTGATTCATCAATTTTGAGCTCATTTCCAAATCTATCTTCTGCAAGGCCTGCATCAGCTTCCTTGTTGCTTTCTACATCTGCTGCTAGTGAAGATTCTGTTTCAGTTATACCTAATAATGAAGGCATAAAGAAGGAATCTGTTAGTAGGTCAAATTCTTTGAAGGATAATCAGAAGAAAATACAGAAGAAAGGGCAATCACAGCATCTGGTACGTAAGTTAATATTTGTTAAAACATTTTTTTCCTCATTTGTTTTGATTTCCTTCAAGAGAGAACATTCCTTTACCTTTTTCTTTCTCACAAGGTTGCTGTGCAATCTCCTGGTGTGGTTAATGTGCCTTCCCAAACTGTTGATGGTGGTATCCCTGATGAAGTTTCTGAAACTGTGGGAACTAAAACAAACCATTCTGCAGTAATTCCCAGGGAAAATCTCTCAGCTGCAGCTTCAGACGTAGTATCAGCTACTAGTGGCAGCATGCCTTATGCTGTTGAAATGAAAACTAACGATTCTACACAAGTGTTAGCTCGTGCTTCAGCAGAAGGACATTTTATACGGGTGGATGATTTTAACAATCTTAAGAGTGCTGAGATAGAGGAACTGTTACAACAGGATAAACTATTGCAGCCAAATATTATGGAAGTGGTGGATAAAACAGAAAAGTTGTCTCTTGAAGGATGTAAACAAGATGTCAGTGTTGGTGGAACAGAATTAAAACAAACTAAGCAGGGTGATGTAAAGCTAAACACTGAGGATGTAGCCTTGAGGTCTGTGCAGCCCGGGCAGGATGGATCTACAAGTTCTAGTGCAGGATGTGAGGGGATGGCTGATGATACTGCTTTGGATGCAAAAGATGTTTCCTTGATCAGAAATGACGGTGTAATTAGTAATGAAGCTGTTTCTACAAATTCTGGCACATCTGATCAGCAGTCTGCTGATATTATAGAAACATCTTCAAAACATTTGAAGGATGGTTCGGACAGTACTGGCAGTGGTGCAGTGTCTCTTCCAGCATTAGGTACCAAGGACAAACTGGTTTCAGAGCCTAGTAAGGTGAAACCTACATCAAAGGGTAAGAAGAAAAGAAAAGAGATTCTTCTGAAGGCCGATGCTGCTGGGTCATCTGATCTTTATAATGCATACACGGGACCTGAGGAGAAGAAAGAATCTGTGATAAGTGCAGAAAAAACAGAAAGTGATTCTGCTTCTGGAAATTTAGAGCAGTTGCCTACTGATGCTGCACTGTCAGATGCTGTAGCAAACAAGCAATCTAAGCAGAGTAAAGCTGAACTTGAAGATTGGGAGGAAGCTGCTGACATGTCTACGCCAAAACTAGAAGTTTCAGATGAAACTGAACAGAGGGAAGGAAGTGCAGTTACCGGCAAAAAGTACTCCAGAGATTTCCTTTTGAAATTTTCAGAGCAATGCTCTGATCTTCCTGAAGGGTTTGAAATCACAGCAGACATAGCTGAGGTTTTGATTAATCCTAATTTTAGTTCTCATGTAATTGAACGTGATTCACCTTCTACTGGAAGAATTATTGATAGGTCAGGCAGCATGTCTCGTCGTGGTAGTGGTATTATTGAGGACGACAAATGGAATAAAGTTTCCAATGCATATCATTCTGGTATGCGTTTGGATGGTGTTGGTGGTAATGCAGGATTTCGTCCTGGCCAAGGAGGTAATTTTGGTGTTTTAAGGAATCCACGAACACAGACACCTGTGCAATATGCTGGAGGAATTCTTTCTGGTCCAATGCAATCCATGGTAAATCAGGGAGGAATGCAAAGAAATAGCCCTGATGGAGAAAGGTGGCAGCGTGCTACAAACTTCCAGCATAGGGGTTTAATTCCATCTCCTCAAACTCCTTTACAGATGATGCACAAAGCTGAGAGGAAGTATGAGGTGGGTAAAGTGACCGATGAGGAAGAGGCGAAGCAGAGGCAGTTGAAGGGCATATTAAACAAATTAACTCCTCAGAATTTTGAGAAGCTTTTTGATCAGGTTAGAGCAGTTAATATTGACAATGTAGTTACTCTCAATGGTGTCATCTCACAAATCTTTGAGAAGGCCTTGATGGAGCCTACCTTCTGTGAAATGTATGCCAATTTCTGTTTTCATCTGGCTGCTGCATTGCCTGATCTCAGTCAAGACAATGAAAAGATAACTTTTAAGAGATTATTATTAAACAAGTGCCAGGAAGAATTTGAAAGGGGTGAAAGAGAGCAAGAAGAAGCTAATAAGGCTGATGAAGGTGAGGTCAAGCTGTCTAAAGAGGAAAGAGAAGACAAACGAACCAAGGCAAGGAGACGGATGTTGGGAAATATCAGATTGATTGGAGAACTATATAAGAAGAAAATGTTGACAGAGAGGATTATGCATGAATGCATCAAGAAGTTATTGGGTCAGTATCAGGATCCAGATGAAGAAGATATTGAAGCTTTGTGCAAGCTGATGAGTACTATTGGGGAGATGATTGATCATCCCAAAGCCAAAGAACATATGGATGCATATTTTGAAATGATGAGATCATTGTCAAACAACATGAATTTATCTTCTAGGGTGAGGTTCATGCTGAAGGATGTAATTGATTTGAGAAGGAATAAATGGCAACAAAGAAGAAAAGTTGAAGGTCCAAAGAAGATTGAGGAGGTGCACAGAGATGCTTCACAAGAGAGGATGGCCCAAGCTGGTAGATTGGGTCGTGGTCCAGGCAACAATCCATCTAGAAGGATGCCTATGGATTTTGGTCCAAGAGGGTCATCTATGTTATCTCCTAATGCTCAGATGGGTGGAGTGCGTGGATTGCCTAATCAAGTTCGTGGATATGGTTCCCAGGATGCTCGTAGTGAGGAAAGGCAAACTTACGAGACTAGGACATTGTCAGTTCCCTTACCTCAAAGACCTTTAGGTGATGAATCAATAACCTTGGGACCAATGGGTGGTCTTGCCAGAGGAATGTCCATTAGAGGTCCACCTGCAGTTTCAAGTTCAACTGGTCTTAATGGTTATAATAATTTGTCTGAGCGCACTTCATACAGCTCTAGGGATGATCCTGCATCAAGATATGCTCCAGATAGATTTTCTGGTTCTACTTATGATCAATCTAGTGTTCAAGACCATAATGTGAATTATGCGAACAGGGACTTTAGAAATGCAAATAAGATTATTGAAAAACCTGTTGTAACTTCACCACCTGCCAGAACACAAGGGACAGCAGTCTCCCAAAATATTACCCAAGATCGGTTACAGGACATGTCCATGTTAGCAATCAGAGAATACTACAGGTACTGTTTTCTCTTTATGGTGTCTTTAATCCATTTGTTTCAGCCTGTTAGGCCAATTGTGCTTTTTCTTTGAGAAACACAAGTTACAATTTAGTATTTATTAGTTTTTAATTATAACCCCCATATAAGAAATTTGGTTGGTTCTCACTTAAAAGCACCCTGTTTCACTTTTAAGACAGAATATTCCCCTTGGGTGAAGGATTTTATTTGTTTGGTTAGTATTGTGTCTTGTATTGTTTTGTGTCAGTAAATGTATTGCTTTCAAAGGATACTGAAAAACTGTATTGTGATATTGATATTATTTGTACATTTTTGAACAATGTTATTTATGGCAAGTTCACTGTACAGGCTACTGTGGGTTCTAGCATTAGTAATTGTGAAGATAAAATGTTTATGCATTTGATGTATACATCAATTTTTAATAATGACTTTATGTTCTATTTTTTTCTCATTTTTTGACCTGATTATTTTTTTAATTCTATAATTTGATAGAATAATGCCATGTGAAGATCTTAACATCCTTTACTTTTGTATGCACGTGGTGGTGCAAAGTGATGACCAAACAATGGGGTTTAGTTTTCACTCCTAAATTATGGCTTTTTTTTTAGTTTTTTGAACCCTGACTTTTACAGTTGTGATTGTAATTTTTTATGGTTGTGGACTTGCAGTATGTTAAATGGATTCTGTTTGCCGTATTAGGAAAATGTTCTGACTATTTGATTTGATCACTGTTTGGTCTATAATTATGGCAAGTTCACTGTACAGGCTACTGTGGGTTCTAGCATTAGTAATTGTGAAGAAAAAATGTTTATGCATTTGATGTATACATCAATTTTTAATAGTTGACTTTATGTTCTATTTTTTTCTCATATTTTGACCTGGTTATTTTTTTAATTCTATAATTTCATAGAATAATGCCATGTGAAGATCTTAACTTCCTTTCTTTACTTTTGTATGCACGTGGTGGTGCAAAGTGATGACCAAACAATGGGGTTTAGTTTTCACTTTAAATTATGTTTTTTTGTTTTAGTTTTTTGAACCCTGATTGTAATTTTTTATGGTTGTGGACTTGCAGTATGTTAAATGGATTCTGTTTGCCGTATTAGCAAAATGTTCTGACTATTTGATTTCATCACTGTTTGGTCTATAATTATTTTTTCCAACTGTGTAATTTATAAAAAAAAGGGCATGTGAAGATCTTAACATCCCTTCATCACTTTATTCACATGGGGCAAAGTGATGACCATACCATGGGGTTGAATTTTGTTTCTCCCTGCTTTTATTTGATTGTATCACTGTTTGGTCTATAATTACTTTTTCCAACTGTGTAATTTATAAAAAAATGGCATGTGAAGATCTTAACATCCCTTCATCACTTTATCCACATCGGGCAAAGTGATGACCATACAATAGGGGGTTTAATTTTGTTTCTCCCTGCTTTTATTTCTATTCCTGTGCGGATTCAAACTGTATTTGTTGCTACTGCTACTATCACTTTAAAATTCTTTTTTGCTGCAACATCAGGTTAATGTTGAAACTGTTTCAAGATATAGATTCACCCGTTAAGCTTGTGATCGTAGTAATTAGAAACTTATGATTCACAATTCTAATCCTCGTGAGATGTTGTATCAAATGACTTCTGCATAGTAAGTTACATGAATGGATTTGTGCAATTTATATCCCTGACACAAATCACACCATTTAATCATTGTCATTTTTTTTCCTTGTGAAAAAAATGGAAAAGTTAGATAAAGTTTAAATTCTTAAACTAAAAGATATTTAAGCAACATTTAAGTTATTCTAATTGATTATTCCACTTAACTCATTCAATGCACGTACTATATTATGCTATTTCGTTGTTTTGTTCCATGTGTAAAAAATAACGTCTTAACTAACTCAGATGTAACTAATTAGTATGTTTTTATAAGACTTGTGGTTTAGCTGTTGTATTTATTTCTAGGACATTTAACACCACAATATATATCATCTATATGATATGATATATTGGAAGTAATTTTTCATTGTCGTTTGAATTTTACGTTTCAATACAAATTATATTTCATGATTAAAAATTAGCTTAATGATTAACTATTGAATCTTCATTTAAATAAGCTTTTTTAAGCATTTTGTCAAGGGATCTTGATTTCTAATATTTGTAGTGTTATAGTGAAGATATATTTTCTAGTTATTTTGTCTTGCTTCGTATTCTTCTAACTGTTTGGTTATTCAATCCAGTGCCAGAGATTTGAGTGAAGTTGTTCTATGTATCAAAGATCTGAACTCTCCAAGCTTTCATGCTTCCATGGTTTCTCTCTGGGTCACAGACTCCTTTGAGAGGAAGGACACAGAGAGAGATCTTTTGGCCCAGCTGCTTGTCAAGCTTGTGAAATCTCAGGATGGACCCTTGGGTCAAGCCCAGCTCATCAAAGGGTGAGATGTTTTTGATAGTATGATGACTAATTGTAAGAATCTATCGTTCTGTAAATAAAATGAATTGTTACTCATTAACATTTTGTGTTGGCTAGGTTTGAATCTGTTCTTAGTACTTTGGAAGATGCGGTTAATGATGCCCCCAAAGCAGCAGAGTTTCTTGGCCGTGTTTTTGCCAAAGCTATAACAGAGCATGTAGTCTCTTTGAACGAGATTGGACAGTTAATACATGAGGGTGGAGAGGAACCGGGAAGCCTATTAAAAGTTGGGCTTGCAGCTGATGTTCTCGGAAGCACCTTGGAGGTAATAAAAATGGAGGAGGGAGATGCTGTTTTGAGTGAGATCTGTGCGAGCTCCAACTTGCGGTTGGAGACCTTCCGGCCGCCGGAACCTCGCACATCAAGGAAGTTAGAGAAATTTATTTAGGGGATAGAGGAAAATATTTATTTATGTCTAGTGCTAATAGGATACTCAAATTTTCAGAAATGGTTCTCCATGGAGGTGGGTGGGGAGATTTTATGTTCGGATTTCTGTCTAAATATTATTTTTCTGCCATATCTTCACTGCAATTATAAAATGCTTCAGTTAAGCGTCTGGAAATTTTAGTCATGAGTTGAGGGGTTTGGTTTAGTCTTGTATCACTCAACTGTCCATGAAAATATACTGCCATATTGATCTGCATCACGTGCATCTGTATAGGTAGACTCCTAGTTTAGTAAAACTGTGATGTAAATGGGACATCTGATAAAGTATAACGCCACATGCTTAATTGCTTTCAAATATTAACTCGCCATTTTTCCTATTCTAGTTTCGGTATTGCTCTGTTAACCAAGTTGAAAATTACAAACATAGGATTCGAGACTTTTAGAGCATGCCGAAAGATTTTGCATTCAAATTTAATGGTGTAATGTAAGTCATGCGTGTTATTTTGAAACTAATGTTTACTTAAATTCACCAAACTTTTATGAATCTGTTGTAGTTGCAGTTTGCACATGCATTTTCTCGTATTATTTTTATTTAGGCAAAATCTTCCGTAACATTTATGTATGTTTTGTTATAAGTTATTTTGACTCTAGCATTTTCAAGTGAAATTTAAATTTTAAATTTTTTATTACATATTATC
>Ga0123341_1006607_pt1 | contig 10493 bp, 10 predicted proteins | sample Turbeapinknodule_FD_89959 | JGI IMG/M metagenome (GOLD analysis project Ga0123341, IMG submission 89959) | Root nodule microbial communities of legume samples collected from Mexico - Turtle bean Mexico pink nodule | ecosystem: Host-associated > Plants > Roots > Nodule | place: Mexico: Nepantla...
GAAGAGAGGGATGTATCTTGTGTGGGAAGATTTAAGTGTTGTGCTTCCAAATTTTGGAAATGGACACACTAAGAGATTGCTTAATGGGTTGAGTGGATATGCTGAACCAAACAAAATCATGGCTATCATGGGTCCTTCTGGCTCTGGAAAATCTACTCTTCTTGATGCCTTAGCAGGTTCATCTCTACTTCCTTCTCTGTGTGTATGTGCATGTTATTTTTCTTGTACTATGTATACGACTTTCATGGCAAAATTAATGGTCTTTCATGTTTGGTTTTTGAATCAAAGAGCGAACCAAACATGGTAAGTATCCTTGTTGAGGTCATGTGGTTATGGACTTCAAATCATCTAATATTATGCAGAATTTCCTTTTTTAAGGAAAATATTTGAACGACACCTTTATGGTGTCACAATAGAATTTTAAAATTGTTTCATCTTTTCATGCAAGATTCACATTTCAGAAAGAAAAAAAATCAATTATAATTTAGTGTAGTTCAATAAGTATCAAAAGACATATGCAGAATATTACGAGTATCAGTTGACACTAAAATCAGAATGAGAGTTGACACTAAAATCAGAATGAGGGAAGACTGATATTGTTCCAAGACAAGTAACTTATCATAACTATAACCCTTCCTAACAAGGAAATCTAAGGACTTCCATTACTTAATTAGTTTAATCAACTGTGTGGTCACTTTTTCATGTGTTATATATTAAAATTATTTGAATTTATGAGGTGAATTTTTGGATTAGAGGACAAGAACTCACAGCTGGAAGAAAATAAAATAGGGAGACAAACTGTTTTTTTTTATCTTTCTCTAGTTTGGAAGCATAAATGACAGATAGGATGTGTGTAGTAAACTTATACCTGAAAATGGTTTTGCTGGTGACACTTTTGCTTAAAAAAAGGTTTTTGGAAGAAGCTCATATGAAAAACAATAGGTAAGCAAACAACCAACTTTGTGATCTCTTCCCAAATTTATCTCCTTCTTAAGAAATTTACTCATGTTTCTTGTTTGTTTAACCATTCTTGAAATCAAGATTCAAATTTATCAGTTAGCAACATGTAGCTTACTTTCTCCTCCTAATTTTTCAATCATATATAGTAGTTGATTCTTCCACCTTTCTACTCATCTGATTAAAACAATCATGCATACAACTTTTTACTTCATCACTCTAGACATTATTGAGTTTACTTTTGCAGCCAAAATTTAATGCTTGTACTCTGGTAATATTAATGACCATATTCAAATGATATCTCTCCTTAACATGGTCCGATATGTCCCATCACTAATACTTTGACACGTAAAATAAAGTAATTCTATATATTTCTTATTATTTTCAATTGCCCTTATCATGTTTTATTATTAAATCTTTTCTCTAGTATAACCATCCCAGTGTAGGAAAAAAAGCAGATAATTTTGTTCTTCCTCCTAGATTCACTATCCTATCCTACCACTTTGCCTGGTTCTCACAATGTCATCAGGTTTCCCCAATTCAATTTGTGAACTTTCCTATACATTCAGGTTGTATTGTCACATAAGAGATGAGCATTAATGTGAAGTGTGAGGGGAGCTTTTATAGAACATTCCTTCCATTAATTGGTGTCCAAGAAAGGGGTTAATCAAATAAGAAGGAAAAGAGTACATAGAAAAGGAAAAGAACAAAACTATAAAACTACACACAATGTTCTATAGCAATTTAGATTTTTGATCGAGTTTATTTTCCGTCTATGTAAAGAGGTTTAAGAGGTTTAAGTTAGAGAGATCCCGAGTTTTATATGATTTTCTTCTAAGTAACTCTATATCAGAATTTTTTTAAGCTATTAAAAGTGACATTTTTTATTTCTTGTCCAATTCTAATTCTTTTAATAAAATTATCTTTACCTGTAAAAAAATAAAAGCTAGTTTAGTGGTGTTGTTGAGTTTCTTAATTATTTATGGCTAAACCTCTATATATTAACATCAGATAATTGGTTGCAGGAAGACTCTCCAGAAACGTTATCATGTCTGGAAGTGTATTTTTAAATGGAAAGAAGAGGAGATTGGAGTATGGAGGTGTTGTAAGTATCAGTCTATGTAGTAAAAAATGGCACTAAATTTGTAAAAGAAAAATGAATTTGATGAAGGTGTTTGATATTTGGTTGTGAATAAATAGTTGATGATATGATATACATATAACACACAGGCTTATGTGACACAAGAAGACACAATGCTGGGAACTCTAACAGTGAGAGAGACAATATATTACTCAGCGAATCTAAGGCTGCCAGGAAGCATGAGGAAAGAAGAAGTGAATGAGAGAATAGAGGGAACAATTATGGAAATGGGTCTTCAAGAATGTGCAGATCGGTTAATAGGGAATTGGCATTTGAGAGGTATAAGCGGTGGAGAAAAGAGAAGGCTAAGCATTGCTCTTGAAATCCTCACAAGACCTACCCTCTTGTTCCTTGATGAACCCACCACTGGTCTTGATAGTGCCTCAGCATATTTTGTTGCTCAAACTCTCAGAAATTTGGCTCATGATGCCAAGACTGTTATCTCTTCTATACACCAACCAAGTAGTGAGGTTTTTGCACTTTTTGATCATCTTTTTCTTCTTTCTGGGGGCGAAACAGTATACTTTGGACCTGCACAAAAGGCAACTCAGGTATTCATATTCTAAAGCAAATTTTCATGTTATCCTGTCACAATTACAAAAATCATGTGTTTAGAACATTAATAGGTGAAAAACTGACACGGTTTATCCATATATATGGTATTTGCGCATGCAGTTCTTTGCCAAAGCGGGATTCCCGTGTCCAAGTAGAAGAAACCCTTCTGATCATTTCCTCCGTTGTATCAATTCAGACTTCGACGCTGTCACAGACACAATCACGGCCTCTCAAACAAGACAAGTATATATAACCATTCTTTATATTGAGTTTCATTTATTTGTCTATCTTTCTTTATTTCCCTATAATTATTATTTTCTTATAATTTGGTTATTCTTGTTTTCCTTCTTTCTCGGAAAATTAAATTTTATTAAAAGGTGAACATGCATATCATGCAAAAGAAATTAACTTTGTCTAGCTACAGCTGAAACGTATATATAATTAGCAAAGCAGGATCCTATAGTTCAAAAGGTGACTCACATATCAAATTTTCTTCTTTCTCACTGTCTTCCTTATTCCTTTAATACAGGAAGAAGTATCATTATCAACTGCAGAAATCAAAGCAACACTCGTAGAAAAATACCGATGGTCTGAGTATGCAACCACTGCAAGGGAAAGAATCAAGGAAATATCAAACATAGTAAGAAGCCTTATAACTAACTATTGTTTACAGAACATAAAAACTTCACGTAATTAATGATATTCTTCGCATGAGCTGAAACTGTTATACAGCTAGCTAAGCTATGAAAAAAACATAGTATAACATTGATGGATTCATCGTGTGTCGTAAAAACAAAGGGAGATAAATAGAGAAAGGTGAACTTGTCACACTCTAAGAACCTCATTTTGTTTTTTATTTCTTAGCTAGTTTTTGGCTTCTTGTGAAAATGCACTAATATAAGAAATCCTTTCGTAGAAGAGATCATGACTCTTAGAAAACACATGTGCTTGAATTTAAAGACATGCACAGGAAAAAGATCAATATACAATGGTTCACATAACTATTAATACTCCATTTTGCAACTATTCAAAACATATTTTGTGGGAAGTAAAGGCCAGCATGTTACAGGAAGGACATGATTTTGAAAGTAAAAGCAAATGCGAAACCAAAAGGTGGAAGGAATTATCAATGCTGACTCGGAGATCATGTCTGAACATGTCCAGAGATTTGGGATACTACTGGATAAGGATAACTACCTACGTTGCCTTATCTTTGTGCGTTGGAACAATCTTTCATGGAGTTGGAACGACTTACAGAGCCATTTTTGCGAGAGGATCATGTGCCGGATTTATCTCAGGTTTCATGACATTCATGTCCATTGGGAGCTTCCCTTCTTTCTTAGAAGAAATGAAGGTATGAAAAGTTTTTTATGCAAAATGAAAAAGTTAAAAACATGTTTACAAGAGCATTGTGACATTTAGTTCTTTTACCTTTTACCCTCTGGATACAGGTCTTCTACAAAGAAAGAATGAGTGGTTATTATGGTGTAGGAGTCTATATTCTCTCAAATTTTCTGTCTTCCTTCCCGTTTTTGGCTGTGATGTCCACTGCTACGGGGGCAATAACCTATTATATGGTTTCGTCTCGTCAAGAATTTTCACACTTTCTGTATATCACACTGGATCTTATGGGCTGCATTGCGGTTGTGGAGAGCTCCATGATGATTATAGCTTCACTGGTTCCCAACTTCCTCATGGGATTGACAATTGGAGCGGGATATATTGTAAGTGTACTATATACAATATAACCCCATTTTCAATTGAAAAATCGTTGTTGCTGATTTAAGTAAATATGTGTGCAGGGTCTTATGATGATGACTTCTGGCTATTTCCGTCGGATCCTTGATCTTCCCAAATTCTTCTGGCGTTATCCAATATCATACATCAATTTTGGCGCATGGGGATTGCAGGTAAATTTAGAGGCAACACCTTCTAAAGTGCATGATCAAAAGGATATATATATGAAATGAATTATCAGGGACTGGATTGGTACTTACTAAGATTTAGTGTCTTCTGAAATTTGGCCTTTTCAGTGCGTAGTGTAACAATAACAACTTACTTACTGATTATGGGAACGCAGGGGGCTTTCAAGAATGACTTGATGGGATTGGAGTTTGATCCCTTAGAACCTGGTGGCGCCAAACTGAAAGGAGAATTCATCCTCAAAACCATGCTTGGCATTAAAGTTGATAATTCAAAGTGGTGGGACCTAGCTGCAATCATGATCATCCTCATATTTCTTAGAGTTTTTTCCTTTTTCATTCTCAAATTTAAGGAGAGAGCTGCACCTTTTCTTTATAGCATCTACGCCAGGCAAACTCTGCATCGCTTAAAGAAGCGACCTTCGTTCAGGAAAGGACCATCTTTCCCTTCCAAACGGCACCAATCTCTGCATCCCTTGTCTCCTCCAGAGGATCTCAACTCGCTTATTCATTAGAACCATCATTTGCTGACACAGATATGGAAGAGTAATTAGTTAGTTGTTATTATTTCTTTAGAAATGAATAATTATTAACTGTGATAAGCTCTATAAATGAATTATATAGATAGTGTTATTACATTTTCTTAATTAATCAATTCGATAAGTTATTTGTATGGGTTTGTCTAACTTACTCAAAGTAAAAACGGAACTAAACGAAGTTGTCTCCCATTCTTTTGAGTTTTTGTCACATCAAATAAATGATCAAAGCTCACAGAAAAGGAGAAAGAGATGGAAGATGTTCAGGAGCAGCAAATCAAACAAAACAGCATTCACAAACAACAAATCAAACAAGACAATAAGGACTTCAAATTGTACCTGAATTCCGACGGGAGGTGGCGATGAGTGCGATTCATGCATTGGAGAAGTTAGCGACCGTTGTAGTTGCATAGGAGATGTTGGCTGAATCATTTCAAATTCACGACAAATTTAGGAAAACAAAAGAAGAGTTCCAACAGGCAATCAGGAATCAACTGGTTGGCTTTCGGCATTAAGAAGAGGCTCATCAGAATTTTCGACCCTTCTTAAATAAAATTAAGTGGAGCCCATACCACCGAATTGTGTGTTTTTTCTAAGATTAATATGTTTTCTAAAAGGTAGGACCTAGGTGTTCGTGTCAAAATTCTTCGAGTACAAATGTTAATGTACATAGGATTGGATGCAATGCGTGGTAAGATGTTTGCTGGAACATTGGCGAGAGAACAGTTCTGGATTGGTTTAGTAGTCTTCCCAAAGATACCACTACGATTTTTGATTGTCCGGAACAAATAAAGTTAAACCTCTGAAAGTGGGAGAATTTTTTTATGTAAAGTAATCAAAGAAAGAATCTTTGAAACAGTTTTTGGGACGTTTTAATGAAATTGTTGTGCAAATTGTTCAAGCAAATGATGGAATGTTTGTAGATGCATTTGTAATGGGACTTGGGGTTAGGCCTTTTGGAAAAGTGAGAACCAGTTTCAATAGCTATCGTTATCCAATGTTAGAGGAATTGGCGTAAATAAAGCATGTAAATTTCTTTAAGCTCATTAACCGATTGAATAATGTATTGAATGTTTCCATAGTAGCAGAGTCACCACCACGGCACTTAGCTCTTCTTATTTGAGGTTATGTCTGCATACACAGACCAGCATAAAGGAGTTTCAATTCAGATTTGTTATAATAAATTGCCACAGGTAGCTGTAGCATCAGATCTTGATCACTTATGAGAGGGATGTGATTAGATTACCATGTGAGCTAAGGTTTGCTCGTAGTCATCCCCCTTGTGAGGAAGTATCCGAAGGGTTTGCGCATGATCATACTGCACCATATGTAACTCGAATAGAAAAAATAATAAGGCAAAGAAAGTTAGAAACTACATATTTCATGTAATTGACGCGGCCAATTTCTCTCTAGCAGACGTTTACAACACTAATCTAATCATTTGTGAATCAGTTTTTATCATTAACAAAAAAATGCAACACACGTCACACTTTCTAGGATTTCTTCTCATTAGATTCTCCATTTTCAACTCGATTGTCAAAACCGTGATAAGGAACTTCAATCATTGGCCTAGGAATTGGCCGATCATTGAAATCTTCTGGAAAACATTCAAATTCAGGACCAAAGTTGAACTTAACCGTGCAGTTTGGTTCATTGGGGAGAGTAAACATTGATGCGGCAGGATAGTAACGACCACCGTGGAGATCCTTGAAAGCTACACCTTGGCATATGCCATTTTTAAAGAATGATATCTCGCTTCCTGCACACAGAATAGAATAGAATATAAGAAAATTACAAATTAAACACATAAAATACAACTTACAGTAAAGGGAATATGTTTGTGCTATATGCAAGGGAACAACAATAACATCAAGCCCTTTTCCCACTTAGTAGTCTCGGCCACATGGATCAAATAATGTCATAAAATTCTACTTGAATCGTGTAGACATGTACTGTATGCAAGGGAGGTGGTCATTAAATGTCAACAGCTGTTTCAATTGTAAGGGATATTTACTATCAGGTTTTCAAGGATTCACTGACAAGCACCCACCGGCACAAATAATACTTAACTACCAGAAAAAATGCTACAGATATATTTGCTATTCTGCATTCTCACTTTCTCAATCACTTCCAAACATTTCATCCTAAGAGGTAACAAATTAGTGCATTTGGGAAAATTTCAATATAAGCTCAGATATACACTGTATTCACAAGCTCCTACTCGCCCATGGCCATGGTCTCCTCACACATCACAAAGCATGTATACTCACTGAAACCTCTAATCCATGTTGCAAAATGCTGTCTCCCCACCCCCCCAATTGCCAAAAAACCAGTTGTAAATATAGCATGGGTGACCTGGATAATGTTTGGCCTAGTCTTTTGGGCAGGTGCTTGTCTTCTCATTACAAAAATTCTCCAATTAACTTTTATAGAAGTTCTATATTTTGGGTTTTTTACATTTTAAAAAAAATACAACCTTTATTATTAAGAACTTTTCTTAAATTGTATTTCATTTGCCTTCTTTTGAGGAGAAGAGAGTTCAAAAAAGTTGGATCAGCATTAAATATTTGTAGATTGGGAAAAATGACATTTCTTTCTAAGTAACGTGTCCAACATTTTATACTCAATTGATGAGAATCTACTGCTATGTTTACAGCACATAACAAGTTTATTTTCATTTCCACCCCTAATTATTCACATTATTGGCATACTAGTAGAAGAATTTGATTTTGTTTATCAACTGAAGTGTCATGGCAAGGATAATGCACCATCAACAAACTTGCAAGAATGAAAGAAATAGACCAATTCACAATAAGAATTTACAGAAAGAATCAGATTTCCAATATGGAGTACGGTTGGAAACTAATAAGCTAACAAAAAAAGCATTGGCCTATTTGCATAGAGTAATCTGAAATCAAGCTCCACCTATTTTACTGCCCAAGAATATCCCAGATGTACATCCATGTATGGGTCCATATCCAAATTACAAATAACCCATAGTACTCAAGGTTTGCAAGTATACTTTAAATTGTATTGAAAACAGTGTTCCACAAGATTAACCAGAGTGGAAATAATGAAGGCATATGAGAGTCTCCTCATTTTACAATTATGTGCATGCCTCCAAACACATGTTTACCAAATTTTAGACGTTTTTTAGGTGTTTCAACTTACTTTTGTTACAAAAAGAAAGAAAAAGGACACGAAAACCTTACTGTCACTTTCTACTCTCATCTCTGCTACATGTCTCTAGGCTGCAATGGGTGAAAATTTTGAACAAATTCTCTCATCTCTGTTTCTATCAAGTTTTGTTTCTGTGATCTCTCTCATCTGTATTATTCTCTCTGGAGACTCTGATCTCTGTTTTATCAAACCTCAAACACTGTTTCTAGATTCTTACATTCTGCGTCTCTGTCTCTAACAACTTTAGTATTTCTCAATTAAGTTTCACAAGATGGGTCCAAGTTTTCATTTGTAAAGAAAAATGTTTTTATTATGTTCATTGTCCTCGATATAAATCGTTAACTTCCTTTTGTTCGAGTTCTGCAGGTCCTTTTAGTCTATTCTACATTTTTTAAAAGGGTTTCCGAGCCCATTGGCAGCTTCAACGTCCATTACAAGTATACCCACCACCCATCATTGAAAATACTGAGATAAATTGGCAACATTCAGTTTCCCATACTTAAGAATCTAGGCAGAAAACAGAACCAATAACACAATCACAATAAAGCAATCCAGACATAAAAACAAGGTTGTCAAGTCAAATTCTCTCCCTCCTCCCAAAAGCATGAATAATCAACTAAGCTCTCAAACACTAAGCAATCAACAACCAGGTATTTCAATAGTATCTTCACTTAAAAACACTAATCACCAAGTGCAAATCTATCATTGAAGATTCAGTTTCCTAGCTGAAAAAGGTAAATGAGAATCATGAAAACTAAATAACAAAGTTGAAAACTGACCAGGCACCGCTTTGGGTGGATCTTCCTTAGCATCTTGAGCACAAACATAGCGCTGGCCTTTATACCAGACCAACTGAGGTGTATTGGGGGCATAGTTTTTGCCATCAGGCAAATTGATGTAGAAACCAATAACATCCCCTTCCTTATACCCTTCTTCTCCATACTTCTCCTTACTCGCCTTATGAATCTTACTCCCATCAATGTCCCGATACCCAAAACTGTTCCCATCGTACCCAACAGGAGCCTGCAAATCACCCTTTTCAGTCGACCACCCAAGGCGCGTGTGCCCACTCTCCCCCAACTTCACAACCCTAATCTCGAAGTACCACGCGCCTTCCACGACTCCGCGCGTGGCCCTCACCATTCGGTAACCCTTGGTGCTCCCCGCACTCATTCTGTCCTCACTCAGTTCCACCTTCTCTGCTTTGTACACCTTCGACAGACAAATCTTCATCTCCGCCGTGTCGTCGCTCTTGTCGGGGAACCGCGGCACCGGCGTAATCAGCACGTTGTCCTCGCCGTTCGCGTGGTTGTCGTTTTTGCCGTTGGTGTTGTTGTTGCGGTTGTTCTTCTTCTTCCCCTTCCGCGTCGACTTCGTCGCCCACACGTTGTTGTTCTTCTTCTTCGATTTCTTCGCGCTCGGCGCCGAACCGTTCGTTGCGGGAGTCGTCGCGTTGTTGGCGCCATCCGCCGTTGCCGGCACCGGCGAGTCCTCCTTCGCCGCCTCCGCCGTTAGAGAGGAGAGCTGCTTCTGTTTCTTCGGCGGCGGCTCCTCATCAGAGGCGTCGCCTTCTTCACGGCCGGATTTCGGGGACTTTTTGGACCCGTCGGAGGCCGCATCATCGTCGGAGAGTTCGTCAGACGGGTCGGGCTCTGATCGCGCGTCGTTCGGATGCTCGGTTGGGGTATCGGAGGGCGTGCTGGTGGTGGCAGGAGGAGCTTCCGGTGATTCGGCGTCGGTGGCTATGGCGGTAGTGACGGTAGTGACGGCGGTGGCGGTGGCGGGTGGTGGCGCCTCGTCTTCTTCATCTTCCTCGTCTTTGTAAGTGGCTTGTAAGCTATCCATAGCCAGGGTTTGTTTTAACGGTGAGAGTGAATCGGAAAGTGGAGAAGACGATAAAAGAGTATATAGCAAAATAGAAGAAAGTGAAAGTAGAGAATACTGAACTTCCACGACCCATTGGGCTTTTTGATTTCCCCAGGCCCATAGCAAGGCCTCTAACGGGCGTTTTCTTCCTACACCTCCATAGTTTTTTTTCCTGGCATAGCTAATTTAATCCTTAAAAAGATACATTTTAGATTGTAAAATATAAAAAATATTTTAAGATTCAGAAATACTTTCCAGATTTTATAATCTGAATTTCAATTTTTTGAGAAAAATATATATATTGAATTATAGAATTTGAAAAAAAAAACATTATAA
>Ga0123341_1006611_pt1 | contig 10491 bp, 7 predicted proteins | sample Turbeapinknodule_FD_89959 | JGI IMG/M metagenome (GOLD analysis project Ga0123341, IMG submission 89959) | Root nodule microbial communities of legume samples collected from Mexico - Turtle bean Mexico pink nodule | ecosystem: Host-associated > Plants > Roots > Nodule | place: Mexico: Nepantla...
ATAAAGAAAAAAATGTACACTTTTATTTTTTCTCCACTAATATCTTTTAGGAAGAAAGCAACATGGGAGAAGAACAAGCACCACCTCCTAGGAGGACACTTCGAGATTATGTCATGTACCAAGGACCAATGTATTTTTCTTGTATTGCAATACCTACTATCGCTAAGGTCTTAGAAATAGAACCCAATTTTGTAACTCTCATTAGTTCCTATTAATTTACAGCAATGGATTATGAGGATCCATATTCACATTTGGATACATTTTATGAATTGGTGGGAACAATGGGCTTTCAATCAATTCATCTTGAAAATGTTTATATGCGTTTGTTTCATTTTTCATTGGTAGGAAAGGCTAAAGAATGACTTAAATCACTTCTAAATCAGAGCCTCACTAGCTGGGAGGATGTAGAGGAAAAATTTCTGCAAAATTTTTTCCCAATTTCTCGCTACATCAAAGCAAAGTCTGAAATTTCTATGTTCATACAAGAAGTAGATGTAGTTTTTTGTGAGACATGGGAAAGATTCAAAATGATACATAGAAAATGCTCAAATAATGGGTTTGAAGATATTTCTCAACTGAGCATATTTCTTAATTGTCTCAGATCTGATACGAGATGCTCCTAAATGCTGCAGCTGGCGACACAATGATGACTTTTGATGTAGAACAAGTGACATAAATTATTTATGCATTGACATCAACTAATTATCAAACCCAACATGATCGACAAGGTATTCAGAATAAAAGGTTGTTAGAAGATGCACTCTTGGTTCAAAATAAAATTCTGACACAACAAATTGAGCAACTAACCACACAAATGGCTAAATTGCCCCAACAATTACATGCTGTTAATTCATCTGAAAGCCATAGTCATCCAATCAGGTGTGATTTTTGTGGAGATGATCATCCTAATGGTCATTGTACTTATCAGAGTCCTCGTGTCCTATATTTTAAAAATTATACGTATTTCTGTGTCTGTGTCATATCAGTATCCATGTCAGTGTCTGTGCTACATAGGCTAGAACCTCTAGTTCTATGTGTTGTGAGAATAAGAAAAAAAAAAGAGAATTGTTGAAAAAGATACTTCTGATATGATTTTCACAATATTAGATCCCTAACTAGTATTTTCTTGAGTCAAGATTATCATTCATTATTTCTTCGTGTGATATGTACATATTTGGAAGCATATTAAAAACACGCTATGAGCTAGAACATTAGCCTTATTTGTCTTGAGAATCCAAAACGAATAATTTTAGAAAAAAAAATTCCAGTATCAAGTTATTACTTTTATAAATAATATGTTTCTTATCAGTGTTTTTATGAGTCAAGATTTTCATTTCTAAGTTCTTGTAATTCAACCACATTTCAAAGCGCCTTAAAAGTGTGATGAGTTAGAGTCATCCTTCTGTGTTCTGGGTATAAAGAGCAATAATATTAGCAAAATGAGTTCCCAAGCTCAAGATATATTTTCTTTTTTATAAAGTAACAGTTTTTTCACTAGTGTTTTTGTGAGTCAAGACTGTAATTTCTAAGGTATTGTGATTTAAACTCATTTCCAAAACACCTTAAAAAAAGGCTATAAGATAGAACCACCTTAAATTGTCTACTAGAAAATAAGTTAGACTGACTAGAATGTTGTACCAACTTGTCACATGAACTACGAGAACTCGAGTAACTTTTAGATTGATGTATGAATTAAAAACGTTAACTTTATGTATTAAGAAGAAAAGGAATTAAAACTTTTTGCCAAAAGGAGTAAGAGATACAAATATTTAAAGTTAACACGTTTTTGCACATAAATTTTAGGGAATGTCTAAAATTGTTTTCTTTTACTTAGTGTTTGAAGTGTAGTAAATTGTTGATAATTGTTGTGGTGACATGTGTATGAGAATGACAACTGGTTGTTGTAGTTGTGGACAAAATTTGATTAAATTGAAGTATAGTTGTTGGGACAACCATTGTCCTTAAATTATTAAGGGACGTAATAACGTTACAAAATTAATGTATGACCCAAAATTGCTTTCTTGAGAATAAGGAAGCTACCATAATTAGTGTTTGAAGTGCAATTAGGGTCATAAGAAGAAGTTATGACTGTTTTAAAAGGGTGCCTAAACCCTAACATGATTAATTAAATCAATTTCAAGATTCTCAAATTAATTGTAGTAAACTAAGTGAATAAGATGATAAACTTAATTAAGAATTTAAGAAAAAATTAGAAGCTCAATAAGTAATTAAAATAATCTTTATTTCATAAGTAATCCTTCAACCACTTAATTAATTTAAATATGAATCCTAGATATTAAGAGTAATTAATGGAGAGGTGAAATTAACTTTATAAATTTGAAAAACTTGTAAGGAGTGAATTAAATTGATTTTTAAAGACAAATTAGAAGTTAATTTTTTTATATTTCTAAGTTATTTTCAAATGATCATGAAAATAAATTCAATCTCATCTTACCAAAAAGTAAGATAAGAGACCTTTGCATTTAACCCCTTATGCATTGTGCTGATTGTGCTGATTGAAGACCATAGTAATAACGTCACATGATTATAAATTAAGAAAATTGTATGGAGCATCTATTGTAAAGACATAATGGATATCAAATGTATAGTTAATTAATATGATTTAGAAATTATAATTAAGCAAGTGGGAAAACAAAATACCAATTAATGCAAGGACCATACAACGAACTTGTCTAGATCTTGATGTAATTAAGAGGCCATAAAATCTAGGGTCTTAGAGTCTATAATTGTTGTAAAAAGATGATATTTCCTATTGTAGACTTGTACTAGTAGTATGTTGGAAGGCTCAAGTGTCATAGTGTAAGATGAACATTGTTATCGACTTGCATGACAAGTGATCATATAGTTATGGGTTGACTATACTAAGATAACTAAGGATTGTTTGTTTGCTCGCAAAGATTTAGGGTTAGTTGAGGTACTAAGTTGTGAATCACATGAGCTTGAGTAATCACTTAACCAACTTGATTATAGAAATAGAGCATTAACATGGTTGGTTGAGGGTATATCTTGGTCAAGTACTAGACAAGATACATGCTTCCAACCATCCAAAAAAATAAATCATTATATGAATCATGTAAGACCTCAATATTTTGAGGCATTGAGGGCACAAATTATTTAGTGAAGTAAATATAGGATCTAAAATTACCAAATAGTGGTTAACGAGCCTAAGGAGTTTAAGTGATATGGTATGTTGTGTGTTTAGTGGACGAAGAACTCACTCCATACATGTCTCTTCTTTCAGGTTTTTTCATAATCCATTATTTAGATTGATGGTGCAACCTCTTAAAGGGTTTTGGGTCCATGACCAAACTGTTTGAGGAAGACACATGATGTGACTCAAATAATGTGTTTGCATATTATGATCTATGAAACTAAGTCTAAGAATAAAAACTCAAACCATAAAAAAAAATCTCTCAAGAATACATGAATATAAAAATAAGTCGAAATTCATATTTGAACCAATAAAATAAATTAATAAAATGAACCGTGGAAAAGAATTTAACATAAAGAAAATGATATTTTGGTTCATTAATCCTAAGTATTTTGATGATGGTAGAAGAACAAAAGTTTACAAAGAAACTTGGAGTGCAGAAAGAGACAAAAAAGAACCAAAAGTTATGGAAATTTACTGAGCAAATTACATTTGCTCAATAAAATTTGAAAAGAGAACATGAATTTCTAAAATTTGCCCAAAATATTTACACGAAAATGAATTATCCTTTTTCAAAAATTTAAATATATAAATAGGTTTTTTAAACCCTAAAGGAAGGACAGAAGCTTTCAAGATTCAATGATTTGGGTGAGAAAGTGGAATAGAGGAAGAACTCCATTGAAACTATGGAGGAAGCTTGGAAAAGAGAAATCTTACCCAAGTCATTTATGATCTTCATAAGTGTTTTCTCCTCCGTCATCATGTTTTGTTGGCTTCTCTTTTAGTTGGGGATGGAATCTACCCAACTAACTATCAAGTATATTATTGTAAATTTACTTATATTTAGTTAATCTTTATTCTATGTTATTAATGCTTACTATGCTTGGAAAATTGTGGTTTAGATATAGAATCTAACAAAAATAATTATTTTTTATATCTTGATTTATATTGAATATCCTAATGAGTTTGATTTCTAGAAATATGATTTAACTCATTAATTGTTATTTATTGTTAATAGTAGACAAGTTCTTCAATTAAATACTTAAGGAATTGATGTTTGTTAGTAGAATTTAGAATCTAGTTATTGAGTAATAAAAAATTAGTTATTTTTATCAAAATTGACATGGATAGATGAGAAGTGATATCTCTAACGGATTGAGAGATACATAAAAGTTAGATTTAGGGTAGATTAATTCCAATACTTTTATTCATCTATTCTTAAATCTTATTGCTTTAGTAGCTTAAATTTTATTTTTTATTACAATCAAACCAAATTAAAATGGAAAAGTATCATTGTACTCAAATAGATATAATTGTTAAAACAACTGAAGACCTAATGAATCCATTTATCACCTTTTTTAAAATAAGTCACTGTTGAGACAAGTAGTTTAATTGATGACTTTCTTCACTTATTTTGTTGTTTATTTTTGGATAATGATGAGAGGAGTTTGTGGAAATGTGGAGAAAGTGAAATAATGAACCAATAATTTGTAGTGGAAAAGTAGAACATTACCTAGTGAAATGGATATACGATATTTCACAACCATGTTATGGGTTAGGTCAATTCACTAGAAAAATTTTAGAGGAGACTTCACTACAAGAAAAATTACTTTTAACAAAAGTTATATTTAGCATTTTTGACAGTTTTAATCTCAGTTAAGTGCATTACCTGCAGTTTATTTTTTTCCTAGAAGTTTCAGCATCGTTAACGAATTACTAGCGGTTTTGAGTAACACTCGAAAAATCAAATATTTTCCAACGGTTCTGTAAACCCTCGTTACTTCTAGACGCTTTCTAAACCTCTGTTACTTGCATGGATTCTCTCAACCTCCATTACTTGCACGGATTTTCTAAACCTCCGTTACTTCCAAAGATTTTTTAAACCCCCATTACTTCCAAAGGTTTTTTAAACCTCCATTACTTCCAGAGTTTTCTAAGTCCCGTTATTTCTAGGGATTTTCAAACCCTAGTTATTTTCAAGATTTTTTTTGAAATCCCATTAATTTCATTTTTATTATTTTTTAAAACATGTTGTATTTTTTAAATGAGTAAAAAAATTTAAATTCCATAGTTGTAATCTGTAATTTGTTTTCGGTTTGGTTCCAAAGTTATTACCTACCACCGTATTTTATAATTACTTTTACTATAATTTCCTTTTTCACATTACATTGACGAGAAGACAAATTAATAGAATATAATAACCTCAACTTCTGTTTGTTTAGCTAGTAGTTCCAACAATTTTACTTCAACTGTTTGCTTCCTTTATATAATATTAATGTTGAACTTTGATGTCATGCCAACAACAAAAATAAGACTATTTACCTTAAAATATGTAGTTATAATCTTAAAAATATAGTCAAAGTGTGAGATCCATCTACATTATTAAGCAATACCTTCATAAAAAAATTCTTGGTCCTTTTTCTTATCACACTATCCTGGCATAATAACCAATTCTTACGCCACTTGCATTCCTCCCTCCTAATGTACATGTCATCCATGCCACAAAATCCTTTTCTCCAAGTTACTAGCACATAGCACAAAGAAGTGCAACAAAAACAAAAACTGAAAAATCTTTAATTCAAATCTTGAACATAAAGGATTTGTTGAGAAAACTACTACTTAAAATTGGATAAGAATAAAAATATAGAGAAAAAAGTTAAAGTGGTGCATGAATGTAATTGGATTCTAGATGAGTCTGGTCGTTTCACTCTTAAATTGACTATGACTTTTTTCTTGGAATCAAGAGTTCTCTGTGGTTGGGATAAATTCATTTGGTCTTTATATATTTCTCCATCCAAAATTCTAGTACTCTAGAAAGTTTTTCATGGGGCCCTCCTACAGATAAACATATTCATCATAAAGGTTTGCATATGTGTTCTATGTGTACGCTTTGTGAAAAGCACAAAGAATCTATTCAACATTTATTTTTTGAATGTTCTAATTTTTGCATATTTGGAGTTTGGTTCGACAGATTTTTCTTACTTCTTATTTTGCTAATAAGGATGATCTTCTTTATTTTATTAAGAGTGATGGTTTGGTTAAATTGATTAAGCTTGATGTGATAACTTTTTCTATTTGGATGATATGGCGTATGAGGAATTATGCTAGATTTCAGGATAAGATTGATGTTTCTAGGGCTATTTTGGTAATTAAAATTTAACTTGTCTAGTGGGAAATTCGTCTAAAGCTTCAATGAAGAATGATATGTTGGATTTCAAAGTGATTAAGTTTTTAGGTATTAATACTCGTAATGGTGAAGTTCTTCATCTTCTTCCTGTTAGATAGGAGTTCCCTTCACCAGGCTGGGTTAAAATTAACACTGGTGGGGTTGTTAGAGGATATCCTGGTTTTTCTACTTGTGGAGATATTTGTCGTGGGAGTATGAGGGAGTTTCTTAGTGGTTTCTCTGTGTTTCTTGACGTTTAGACTCTTATGGGCATTGAGTTTTATGGAGTTATAAATGCTATGAGGAAACTCAAAAGATGAGGCTTACTAATGTATGGCTTAAATGTGATTCTGCATTGGTTTGTACTGCATTTACTGCTAGGACAAATGTTGTGTGGATGCTTCGTAATCGATGGAATACTTGTCTTAATTATTGTGGGAAAATTAGGTTTAGGGTTGCTCATATTTTTCGTGAAGGGAATACGTGTGTTGATAAGTTGGTTAAAGTCAAAATTCATGACCTGTGTAAAGTAGTTGTACATGTTCATCCTATGCTTTTAGCTTCATAAGAGCAAATGAACTTCTAAACATGTTGAGGTGATGCAAAGTTATGAATGTATTTCATTATGCATTTCCCATCACTTTGAAAGATGATTTGCTTTAAAAAAAACATTTTCTTGCTATCTCAGAAAAACAACCGATTGTTTTCACGAAACAACCGATTGTTTTACCTTTGGAACTTTTAAATAAAGTTGTTATGAATTCTTATGCATGATTACAGTTGTTTATTTTCTTTCAAAACCCTTTATGGGTCAAATATACATTCTTTGTGCCTCTAAACTAGATAATAAAGGGATATATTCTTTGTTTTCCTTGAAATTCAAAGCTTTCTATGTGTGAGAATCACATTGGTGGTCATGTGTTAATGAATATTTGTATATGTGATTACATTTGGAGTCTTTATCTTACTTGGGTGTATTATGTTGTCTGCTTTCAGGATATTGGGTTGTGTGTGTTGGATGAGTTGCCCAAGGATAAGTGGTTTTGTTACAATTGCTGCAATCAATTATATGTGGCTCTACAAAATTATGTTTATGCTTGAGCAAATATCATACCAGCTTCCTAGACAAAACTATATTTTGTTGATGGTTCAAAAGATTTGGATGTACTTGGTTGGGGATGTGCTTTTATCCCAACTGACTTGCCACTGTTGACATCAAGTTATAAGGATGACATATGTTGTGTGGAGAATGTGATTTAGATTGTGAGACCAACTTGAAGATAAACTTTTTTGAAGTGCTCCATTGCTGGTACTTTCAGTTTTCAAGTTTAGAATTTGATGAAAGCAATACTTTGATGTCTTCCTCAAACATTTGAAATAGATATTCTGGATCAAAGGGAAAGGGCTAAGATATTGAATGTGATCTTGAAAGGGAACTACTGGATGTAGAAAAGATAGAGGGAGAAACTATGGTCTCCTTGCTGAAATTTTTGGGGTCTATGGTACTTTAATTCTGCTGTTGTCATAGCTCTGATACACCATAGATTTTTGCTCCAATTCTAATATGGTATCACATGTTTGTTGCTGTAATGGTGCTGCTACACACACTGTTATTCTAGTGTTTCTTAAATTTTGGTTTTATCCCTTGTCTTACTCTATTTGTGAAGACAAATAGGGGGAGATTTATGTGGTTTTCAGTGTTGAATTGTTGCTACTATTAATTGTTTATAATTGTTGTTGTCTTAGTTGTTGTTTCACTCTGATTTTGCACCTCTTTCACATTGAGTTTCATACTGATTTTGATGATTTTCTTTATGGAAATCACATGGTGAAAATTGGTTCATTGGTGGTGAAACCTGGATATGTTTGCTCTCTGGTACATGCACAATTTCTGTTTTGCAGGTGCTTTCAAATTCAAACAGATCAACACAAGCAAACCAGGGATTTGTTTTCATCAAATAGGGGGAGATTGTTGAACATTGGCTTTGATCTCTCCAAATCTATTTGGATTGCTTGAAGACTTTGATGATGGGTTTCTCGGTGTGTTTTGGGTAGTTTGAATTTGTAATCCACTCATAGAATTGATCCAAGCTTATTTGATTTTAATCCTTTTTGAAAAAAAATGTGTTTTCAAAGAGAAACAGAAAAACAACCTATTGATTTCTCGTTTTAATCGGTTGTTTTTCTCTCAGCTTGTTTGAAGGCTTTTCAAATTGTTTTGACTTTGGTTGACTTTGCTGTCAAACCAATTTAGTCGGTTGTTTCGAAAAATCAAGCGACTGTTTTTTGAAAATCTTTAACAGAATTCAGTTTAACTAATTCAATCTGTTTTGGGTTTTTTTCAAAACTGATTTGGCTTTTGCATTAAATGTTTTTAACAACTGATTAGAGTATAAATAAGTGGTTATACGCTCCTGGTTGTTATGGATTCAAATTAACACTTTCAAAATCAGTTTTTCCAAGATTGCTTAAGGCTTTGGATTTTTTGCTAAAAGTGGAATAAGACTGTTATGTATTCTTTCAATCCAATCTGTGATTGTATCAGGTGTATTCTATTCCTTTCTCTCTTTGTTTTGTATTTCTGTAAAGATCTGGTGTTGCACAGAGTCAAAGGATGTTCTGATTTGTGTTGTGTTGTAGCCAAAGGAAGTGAATGCTCTTGAGGGGTTCAAGATCACTTCTTTGGTGTGTGTGTAATTTGTAATCTGTTGTTGGTTACATAGTGGAATACCCATTGGGATTGGATGTAGTTTCTTGGTGAAGAGTGAACCAGTATAAACATTATGTGTGAATCTCTCTATCCTTACACTCTCTAAACTGCTTTGACTTTGTTTGTATAAAGTGTTGATAAAAACAACTGATTGTTTTGTAAAAACAACCGGTTGGTTTTTTGCATCAAGATTAAAAAAAGTTTTATATTTGGCTGGACATATTTTCAATTGATTAATTCTTCATAGCCTTTCACTCTACCTTCAATACTTGAGAAAATCTTTCAAAAACAATTCACCCCTCCCCCCGTCTTGTTTTAGTCCTATAATTCTAACACATATGTTATTTTGCTGAGGTTTTAGAATAATGTTTGGAACTTAACGAAGCTTAAAAATACCCCCTTTAATTAAATCAATTCCTAGGGTTATAATAACCTCCGTTAAAACCCTTTTTTCTTATAGTGTATTATTTTGTTACATCATTCACCAAAAAAAAAAATAAGAAAATGTTCTTTCTGCAAAATGAACATACATCATTCTCATCTCTTTTATTTTTATTTTTATAAAGCTTTCATATTAGGCATCATTATGCAACTTGACATCTCAACTATGCTGACACCTCAAGTAACAAAATCATCAATCATCACACTAGATGAAAGCCTATTAGACCAACGAAATGATTCTCTATGAATAAATCTTAAATTAGCCAACTTAGCAGCACAAACATTCCCTTCAAGAAAAATATGCATAACCCTAAAACTGATTTTCTCACAGTAATTAAGACAAGTATTCATTGATTATGAAGTATCCACGGAACAGTAGTCCTAGCAATAAACGCTACGCAAACCAAGGCAGAATCACATTCAAGCCATACATTAGTAAAACTCGTCTTTTGAACTTCCTCTAAAGCATATATAACTTCATAAAACTCAACAACAAGAGTCGTCTGAACATCAAAAAATGTAGAGCAACCACTAATAAACTCCCTCATACTCCCACCATCATTCTTATCTCTTTACGAATGATTCTTGTTTCTTATCTCTTTACGAATGATTCATCATTCTTATCCTAAAATTATGTTTCTAAGAAGATTCATCATTAAAAATTTCCTATCAAATATCAACTCAAAAAGGATTCATCATTAATGCCTTATGAAAATATTGTAATTATTGGAGGAATAAAAGGAATCTTGTATGTGAAATATATTCTTTAAAATTACTGGGAAATGGTATATCATGGTGTATTATCTGTGTATAAAAAAATGGTAATTTGTTGTTTTGCCTTTCGAATCCACAAGGGATTTTGTAATTTAAGAAAAGAAAAATTATACATGAATTTCTACTTTCTTTTGATTTTTTTAATTTGAATATTAATATTAAATTTTCATTATCTAAAATAATTGTCAGAAATATTGAGTAGAAGTATTTTTTTTTTCTTAACATAAT
>Ga0123341_1006612_pt1 | contig 10491 bp, 9 predicted proteins | sample Turbeapinknodule_FD_89959 | JGI IMG/M metagenome (GOLD analysis project Ga0123341, IMG submission 89959) | Root nodule microbial communities of legume samples collected from Mexico - Turtle bean Mexico pink nodule | ecosystem: Host-associated > Plants > Roots > Nodule | place: Mexico: Nepantla...
CCATTTCCCACCCCCAATTCATGCCACGCCCTCCCTCGTCGTCCGAGGGGGGGACGACGAGGGAGGGCGTGGCATGAATTGGGGGTGGGAAATGGAGAGTGAGGGACCCAGCAGCGCACCGAATGAGAGAAGCCATTCATTTCTTTTGAACCCTTCTTCTCACCGCTGTTTTCGCTGCCTTCCTTAACCACCTTAAACCACCAAAACCCCATCCTTCCTTTTTTTAGGCTAAATGGGTAATTAACCATCTTTATTTTTCATCCCAACCACTCCTCCTTCCTTCTCACATCACATAACATCTCAGCACCAAACCAAACTACCTTCAAAATAGTTCCTTCTTTTTAATACCCGTAACATATTATATTATTAATCACTATTCCTATATATATAATTACTTCAATCATTTAATCTAATATCTATTTTTCATCAACAAAATTCATTTCATGTTAATCATATTTTCCAATACATTCTTTCAAACAGATTCCATACCCTTCGCATTCATTTTTGTCGGTGTTTCATCAAATCTTGTGCACACATATATAATATCAATATAAGTACTTTCATGTGACAACACACTTTCTTCCTACACTTCTTCAACAGAATCACGTTTTGATCTTGCTTCTATATTGGGTCGTCTTTTTTACCTTCTTTGCATGCTCCACTTTAGTTTCCTTTAATTATATTTTCCCCCTTCAATCTTAATTAATAAATGATTTTTGGTCCTGCCCAAAATTGTCAAACAGACAATAAGAAAGTATTGCTTAGTCTGTATAAAAGAAACAAAATTAGACTTTTATTACATTTTTGTTTTTATACATTTGTTCAATTTGATCAATTAAAAAATTGAGGACTAAACGCGATCTATTAATATATGAGAACTGAAAATTCAATTATTGTGGTGATCTTCCTCCTCGTGGTCTAATGAAAGGTGGACTTGGGATCTGGATTTTTGTAGCAGGCTAAAGATATTTTAAAAGCTTGGACCAGAATTAATGCTGATAAACTAGAAACAAACACTTTTCCATTTCTCAATAACTCAATATTGACCTTGCTTTTTAGGCTCTGCTTTATCAACTTTAACATCCCTGAGACTAGTAGCAAATTACAGATATTGGCATATCTTGTTGATAGCACCATGGAGAGTTCCAAGTCAGTGATGGAGGATGACTTTGAATCAACAACCTTGCATTCAGCTCCATCATTTGCAATATACAACAACCCTCATGGAGATGATGGCATCAACCCAGAAGAAATTTTGAAACAAACTCTTTTGATTGGACAGAGTTTGGAAGTCACAGGCAGCGGTGGTGAGTTCAATTTTGGGAACAACAAGATGGATTTGGCTGAGGAAGGTGAGAATGACAATGATTGGTCCAATGGGATTCAGAATTTGAGTATTGAAGAGAAAGATGTTGAACCAGCTAGTCCTCCCATGTATCTGGCAATGGGGCTTGGGGTTGATGCTGATATAGGATCTGAGAAACTTATGGGTGGTGATATATTTAATCCCAACTTGCAAGAAAGTGAGGATCTTGAAGGGTATTACAAGAGGATGATTGATGAGTATCCCTGCCACCCGTTGCTTCTCAAAAAGTATGCGCAGCTTTTACAAGTGAGTTGTCAATCATGAATGAAACTGATTGTAAATTAGTTTCTGCATTCTTCAATTCAAACATACATTAATTTTGAAATTTTGATTCTGACATGAAATAATAGACTGATATGGGCATAGACATTGAACCTTTCGTGTTTGTAGTAAATCCTATGAGGCATGCTTATTAGGAAAACTCGTTTTAAAATAAAATTGTAGGAGTTAATTAGGTTTGTAGGAGACATGCATGGATGACAAATGAAGGTATATTGTTTAATAATCATCATCTTTTACTTTATTTGAGACTAGCATTTATAGTTCTTATCAAAAGCTTGACATCTAACTTTTTACATCTAATGATGATAGTCTAATGGAGACCTTCAAGGGGCTGAGGAATACTTTCTTCGCGCTACCATGGCAGATCCTAATGACGGTGAAACCTTGACGCAGTATGCGAAGCTGGCGTGGGAGAACCATCATGACAAGGATAGAGCATTAGTCTATTTTGAACGTGCAGTTCAAGCTGCACCTCAAGACAGGTAGATTACCGCAGCCAAAATATCCATCTCTTCAACCTTACTGTAGCTTGCCGAAACTGAAAGCTTCTATTTAGACATGCAAATTGTTCAGCTATCCATGACTAAACAGATAACATATCTGTAAACATGTTATATATCCTTTTCAGCCATGTTCTTGCAGCATATGCTGGTTTTCTCTGGAAAATCGAAGATGTTGAGGATGAAGATGGAAAACATGAAATTCGGGTGCTTTTCTCTTTTCTTTTCTTAGGGGTCATTTTGTCTTCCGAATCACACATTCATTATTTAATACTCACGGTTTGTATCTAAGCGCAGAGTGACATGGAAAACCAAAAGACCGAACCTGTGACGCCCTCCAAAGAAACAAGTGATCCAATCAGCCAACTCTCAGTTCTTTCAAGTAGATGGGAGATTGATGCAACACATATTACAACAGCTAATTGGGGTGAAGAAAGTAATTTTGAAGATTATTTTAAGAAGATGATTGAAGAAAATCCAAATAATCCTCTGTTTCTGAAAAAGTATGCTCAGTTTCTGTTGCAGGTGAGGTTTTTCATTTTATTTTAATGTTCAGAGTCAAACAAATCTTTTACGAACTATGTTAGGCATATGATTAAACACCAACAGATGCTTCTTTGTCTAAATGTTTTTCAGTGTAGCAACACACGTACGCTTCTTAGGCTGTCTTAATATTTTGTGACTTTAAACAACAACCAGCCTCTTACAAATTGAGGCACAAACTATGATTTGTTAGATGAGCCTCTCCATTTAAAGTGAAATTTTTAACAAGCACGGGGCTTTGCACTATAGCCCCTTCATATATGTCACAACTACCATAATAGAATTATGCATGTTTGATCAACTGTTCATCATTACTGCTCAAGGGTATATATTCACTTGAGTGTAAACTTTTTATCACTTACTTTATGATTAGAGAAGTCTGAGTCTTGAAAAATTGCGTTCAAGCACCCTCTTCTCCACTTTAAATGTACAGTCCAAGAGAGATCATCAAGCAGCAGAGGATTACTACTCACGTGCAATAGTAGCTGATCCCAGTGACGGTGAAATGATATCAGAATATGCCAAACTAGTATGGGAACTTCATCATGATCAGGAAAAAGCTTCGTTTTTATTTGAGCAAGCAGTTCAGGCTACTCCTGGGGATAGGTTAGTTTTTGAGACACATCTTATATAAAATGTTATACTTCTAAACATGTTTATAATTCTGAAAAATAGGAGAGAAAAATTCATGGTGGCCAGGCTCTTCTTGATCCTACATTGTTGAATCATCTATAACTACTGTGCAAGGCAGTATACATGTGTCCTTAATTCTGGACAAAAGAAGAAATCTTTACATAAATAACTAAGAATTGTATACAACTTTTCTTCTTTCAGCAATGTTCTGGCAGCATATACGTGCTTTCTCTGGGAAACAGATGATGGGGAAAGCTGAAATTTAAAGGCAGATAAGTGCTAGTGGTTGCTAGTGAATAAAGAAACCGCACACAATCAACACTTCTAAGCAGCAAGCTTAGCTCCTCCACAATAAAGAAAACCATTATCTTTACTAACTGCATTTCTTTGGCCTTTATTTTTCTAGATGACATGTATCGAATTTGGCAGGAGAACAATAATAACTTAGGAAATTATTTGATTATGTTAAAAAAGCTCAACTAGTTAGAGAATTTTTTTTCACTAATTAGTGTTGCAGTTATTGAGAGTATTATGATTATGTTAAAAAAGCTCAACTAGTTAGAGAATTTTTTTTCACTAATTAGTGTTGCAGTTATTGAGAGTATACCCTGTTTAATTGATGGACCTTATTCTAATTTATTATACCACTACGCCCATCCTTGTTACGCCAAAGAGCACAAAATTTTCTCATGGAGTCATATGAATGATCCCATAACAAATACCTACATTTTTTTTTTGTGTGTGAAGATGGAATGATGCTAATAAAATAATGACACAGACAACATAATAATATCATTTTTGTTTTAATTGTGTTCCAATAAAATGTAATGGAAACTGTTGTTTGAAACGCCCAAGCGCACGCACAATAATTTCATTTGTGTTTAAGAATTCATTAGCAATATACAGTTTACTGGATTTGTAAGAAGTTTCTAAAGGAATAATTTTAATGAAAGCGCGTACATTTTGATATTAAAAAAAAAAACAATTTACTGTTTCTTATATTTCCTCAAAGAAAGTATGTAACAGTTCGTACTCTAAATGACTCTGACTCTAATTAAATAATAAGGACCTGAAATCAATATAAATGTATAAGTTTCACAAAAGGAAGTAATCAAACTCGGAAGTGATGAGTAAAATAAATATATTTCAATGGCGATGAAAACAAAACGGCTCTTACATTAAAAAGAAATAAATAAATAATCATATTCCACGAACATAATTTAGGGCATAAAAAATATCAATATTTGGTTCTTAACATCTATTGAAAGTAACTATTTAATGCTGAAATCTCAAAAATTGATTCTCTTGGTAAAAAATTATGGTGACTCTTGAACCTTGAACCTCAATATCCCCTCTCTTGACGGGTAGTGGGTCTGTAGAAAGTGTTTCCTCTGGGTTTGTTGTACTCCCTTTCACCTCCATCTTGTCCACTTCCCCTGCCATAGTTCCTTGGACCAAAACGCCCTCTTGGTGCCTCTGATTGATAGCTACTCCTAGCTCTGCCCCTCCCTGTTGATGATCAAGTCAGAACAACAATAAAGCTGCTAAAGATAAAACTTCATAGAAAATAATCATAAGCTACAAATTTTCAGATTCATAAAAACAACTTTTTCACTAAAGAATAGTTATTTACTAAGTTTCAGATGATGTCCCAATAGGTTTTTTCACAAATTAGGTGCAATTACAGTCACGATAATTACCGAAAAGGGTAAAATTTTAAAAAGTTATCAAATTAGAAAAGTTATGTCAAGATGACACGACTTTTCAGCTGAAATCTGATTAGACTGAAATTGTCAGCACGACTTCAATTTAAATACACCAATTCATGTCATCTTGGCACATCTTGGCACGAGTTTAGTAAGAAAAACTGTCCCAAATATCTAGTTTACTTTATAAACAACTTATTTCTCATAAAAACAGCTAAAAAGTGAAGAAAAGCTTCCCAAACATGCTCTAATATATTCGTAATTTCTCTGAACTTTCATTCTAACCATTATATATATCTTAAGTCGAGGATATTCATGAACAAAGAAATTTTGAAGAAAAAACACAATAAAGTAGACATACTTCCTCCTCGGGAAGGGATGTTACTGTTTGGTCTCCGCTCCTCAATGTATACTTGTCTTCCTGCTACTTCAACAGATCCTGCCTGTAAACATACATTACAAACATGAGTCTACAGCTTGTGAAATTGGAAAAACGTGGCTTAAAAGGTGAAAACCTGGAAATATACCAAAGATCAGAAACAGTTTAGTCTGCTAGATCAAAAATGCAGATCGAAAACTTGTGCAATGATTGTGAGCAACTAGTATGTTAACATTATTTTTTGCTAAAAAAAGGGTGATATTAAAACATAATATTAATTCCAAAGCAGTGGATAACATAAATTAATCATATAAAACGGAATCCAAACCTTGACCGCATTATGAACCCCACTCATATCTTCAAATTCAACAAATGCATAGCAAACTCCGACATCCTGGAGATAACTGGAAAAATTAGCTCTGTAGTGGGATACAATTAATTAATGAAGTAAAATAGTTATATAAAGCATAGTAATCATTCCCAAATAGCAGTGCAAAGCCCCGTAACTGCTGTTTTGAAGTTAGACATTACTTAAATTACAATACAAATACCTAACATTAAAGACATTCGTGGCAATAACAATTAAATCGGAGAGTTTAGAAGAACAAGAGAGCACAGAACACTGAATAAAAGACCTATTATATTACAGACTGAGAGTGGAGAGAGAACAAAGGATGAAGCAGAGCAATATTGTATGAGTGAGGGATTGGCCAGAACAGCCGCAGGCTTGCTAGTGAACGCCCAAAGAAAGCTGTCATGTCATGTCAGAGATCTCACCACAGAAAGATGGATCCCTATCAGAGAGAATGGTTGGGGTTTCTCTGAGTGGGCAAGGCATGCCAGTGAGGGAGGAGTTTATGATCGGATCAAATATAAATGGGACGAATCCCAAGATTTTCCCCATAAAACAGCACAAAATGACACCATTTCAGTGCCAGAACAGGAGCTTTCATGTGCAAACATAAATGAAATGGCTATAACTGCATGTCGTCAAAACACACAAAATCACTCTAATACAAAAAACTGCTCTGCTGCTAGAATCCAAATTGCAAAGGTGCTATAGCAGCACCATCACATGTGGTTTGACTACAATGATTTCAAGATGTAAAAACCTACCTTGCGACTTCTTATGACTACACCTTCAGGTCGAATCCTGCCAAAATTCTTCAATTCCTCTTCAATTTCAGACGCAGAGATGGTAGGGGACAAGTTTCTCACATAAACAGATTTGATTTCATCTGAAGGCATTTTCAATCAAATAAAATGTTAATAATAATGAGTAGTTAAAAATAAAACCTACAGACAAGCATGCCATGATTCTTTTAAGCAAATTAGTTTAGCTTATTGGTGGAAAGATGTAACGAGCCATCATAAAATGGGCATCAAAACCAAAGAGTAACTATATAAAAAAATAAATTAAAAAATTGAATGAATTAGTCTCAAGAAGTACACACAGTAACCTTCATCTTCAGCTGTGGGAATGTCCTCCACTACGTCAGTTTCAGACCTTTCAAATGCTTTAATCAATGTAGGTGTTTGTTGGCTATTAGTTGGTGTAGCATGCTCCTTGTCCAAAGAAGACACATTCTTCAGAGATGACTGAGAAGCTACAGATGGTGTAACTTGTCCTTTAGCAACCTGTAACTTCCCACAGTTTCATAACATAGTCAGTTCCGAAGTCATAATTGAATCTCAAAAGAAAAACATTGTGCAGAAAGTAATCCATTCGTTAGTTCAAACATACAATGGAAGCATAAGTATGTTTTGGGGGCTCCTCAGGAGGTTCTTCAGCAGAAGAAGGTGCATGTTCTTGCATATCATTCACAGAAGGTTTAAGAAAAGCATGTGACTCTTCGGCAATAACATCTTCCTGAACATGTTCAGAATCATAGACTCGTGCTATTTGTTGCTGTGAATATCCATAAGTATTGACTGCGCCATTTTCTTTGACCTCATTTGTAGCAACAAAGTCTCTTGCCTGTATATCTCCACCCAACAGGTAGTTGGAAACTGTAAAAGTAAAACTCAGAGATCTCAATTACTAGAAAAAACTACAGTTTGAAGAATTGAGTATACTCCAAAAACAGCCACAATGGCTATAAAACAAAAAAAAAATAAAACAAAAAAATCATGTCTAAAAGTTTTTCAAGCTTTAATGCTTTAATAAGAACATTTACCAACAATAAATGCAGTTTGCAATTAATCTTCCCTTCCCGTTTTACCTTATTAAATAAAATCACCACCAATCACTTGTTATGGCTAAATTCATAAGGATATATGGTTCAGATTAATAAAGCTAGAAACTCTTCGATAGAAATCTGTAGTTGCCATTTAGATTAAGTCCCTATTTGTGTAAAAGAAAACAAAAAACAAAATAATCAAACTTTCTTCCATAAGTTAAATCAAAATATGCAAGTCAATTTTCAGAGAAGTTAAACGAGAGCTTTTCATTAAAGAGCATAAGTTGATTTTAACTTATGAGAAAAGTTTATTTTATTTGACTTTCTCATTTTCTTCTCTGGAAATATTTATGGACAAGCTTAACCAAATAGAACCCAACAGCTAAATTAAAATTTGATAACAGCAAGAATACAGTTGTGAATGTGATAATGCCTGGTGACAATGGATGATGTAGAGAATAGACAAAATACAACATTTGACTATAAATAAAACAATAAACACAGACCATTAATAATAAGCTACATACTTATCAGTAGCACCAGATGCAACGCACAAGATGATAATAGCTTAGGAATCCAAATAAGGGAATAAAGTTCATTAAGTTATATTTTCTGACTTAACATATTAAGAACTACCAGATCCTCCCTCTGCGACAAGCAATATATAATGAAAATTTGAATACCAGTCTAAGTCGGGTTTTGAACAAAATCAGATAAAAAAATTCACACAAAAGAACAGGGAGCATCCATGACATGATGACAGTAGAAAGTCATAGAGACCTAATTTATAAATAAATGTAGCAGTAGAAATAAAATTTCATTTTTCATTTATCTTCAAATGATAATAATTAATAAGTGAAGCAATAATTATAAGATTCAATAAAAATTCAAAACATCCCAAAGGCTGAAGAAGAACATACCTGGTTTAGTAATTGTGCTAGGAGCATTCAATTTTGAGTCAAAATTGCTCTGAGCCAAAAATACAGGTTGGAGATTGTGAACTGGCTCCTCGTCAACAAAGTGAAAAATATCATTGAGCACAAAGAAACCCTTTTCTTGGGGTGCAAGGAAGAATAACTGCATAAATTTCCTCCTCACATTGTAGTCCTTAAGTTGCGCAGAACCAAAAACCGATATAAGAACGCCACCACTCCAAGATTCCAGACATTGTACTGTCTTGATTCCAATTCCAGTAAAACTGATTGACATAACAAGTGCGTGGATTTGCTGCCCAGAGAGAAATTTCTTTAATTCTGGGGGAAATAAGAGTTTCACTATAATAATTGGACAAATACAGAACACTTCTACCAATAAATAAATTGACTAATACACTAAAACCATTCAAAAACAGCGGTCAGAACCTCTTATCCAAATATTATATATCACACAAGACAAAGCCAGAACAAGAAGATAGAAAGGCTGAAAATGTCTAAACAAACATATTCCCAAAAATCAAATTTCCAATAGAGCAATTATATTCCAAACCACAATATGAAGGCCCAAAAATACAAGTCTATAATAAAATAAAAAAATATCCTTAAAATAGAAAAAAAAAAACGAACCAGCATTGCAGTGGCAGTGTCCCTGGCGTTGCCATCGATGCGTATCATGGTGCTGACGTCAGAGTAGAATTGATACACCAACTCGGGCTTGGTCTCAAGAACATGGTAGTACTGCCCCACAAAGTAAGTACCCACCTGAACAAAACAAAATGGTCGCTTTTAAGGTTAATTATAATGGTGGAGAAAAAGGGTATGTGGGAAAAAAGAAATTACACGTGAACCTGAGTGGCGGAGAGGGGAAATGGAAAGGGTGTGGCCATTGTAGAAAACCCTAAAAAGGAGGCGTCTTGCCCCCTCCCGAATCAAAACCTCACCTCAACTCAACTCAGATCCCCCTTGAGATCTGCACCACAGCAAGAGGGTGAGATTTTAGAGGAGAGAGAGGAAAAAAAAGGGATTTTTTTTTGTATAGTTAATGTTGTTTGTGATGTGGTATGTTGGGGTTTAGTTTTGTTTTGTCTGGGGCTGTGTTGTTGATGATATCATATCGCTGGATGATGGAGGAAGAAGCATGCTGCACCTTTTCCCCTTTTCTTGAGCCTTTCCTCACTTCACTATCTCACTCTTTTGGCTTAATTATATTTTTATTTTTTTTGCATTAATTCCCAATATGAGATATTTTGGTGTTTTAGGTTTTAGTGCCTTAAATTAGGCTTTTACCTTTTAAAAATTAATGAAATTTGGTCACCTCTTAAAGTTTTGTCTATTTTTTCATCTAGAAAAATATAGATCACATTTTCAGATATGACAATAATATTAAGCACAAAATTCATTAAAATTATGATTCTTATAGAGCACTTGAATTTCTTATCATAACATCTCTTAACGTCGAATTATTGTTTTATATATTTTTCATGTAGGAGTAAATACCTAATTTGAAGAGAAAGCAATCAATTAAAAAAAGGGAAAAAAAATTCAGAAGAAAGGAGAACTCAAGAGATTCAAATCAAGCCAAATTCTATTGAGTGAAAAAAAGAATCATCTCGAAATAGTTGAGAGAAAGGTTATGAATTTTTCAACATATAAATAGTTGAAACATAATTGGGTGAGAGTTTTGTTTTTATGAAAGAATGAGATACTTTTGAAGGAAAAAGAACAACAGAAAGGTAGAAGAAGAAGGTCTTTGATCACCTGGTAAGAAGATTTAAGATTAACTCCTTTGCTTCAAAAGTTCATTCATGTGTAATAGAGATGACTTTCATGGATGACTAAATCTCTTTTGTATTGGGTGACTAAATCTCTTTTTTATTGGGATTGAAGGTAACATTTTTAACTTTTATATATATATATATATATATATATATATATATATATATATATATATATATCACGAGTATATA
>Ga0123341_1006613_pt1 | contig 10489 bp, 9 predicted proteins | sample Turbeapinknodule_FD_89959 | JGI IMG/M metagenome (GOLD analysis project Ga0123341, IMG submission 89959) | Root nodule microbial communities of legume samples collected from Mexico - Turtle bean Mexico pink nodule | ecosystem: Host-associated > Plants > Roots > Nodule | place: Mexico: Nepantla...
CGCTCTGTTCTTTTGCAGGTTCTCGAGGTGGATCGTGACGAAGGACGGAGGTTGAAGCGGTGCACACGTCGATCCAAGTTTGACGAGGCAAATTCCAACGTTTTGGTCAACAGGCAGGATCATAACTTAATAGTGATTTAATCTATTTTGTAAACTAAAATTTGAATAAAAGTACTGATAATTAAAATTTAAATGATCAAAATTTTTAAAAAAAGTTGAAAAAAATGGATAATTAAAAATTAAGATATTAAAATTATAAAGAAAAATAAAGATTAAAACTGTGAATTTCGTAAAATATAGAATCCAAGTGTAATAATTTTAAAACTAAAATATTAGTATTTTAAAATTCTATTATATTTTGCTGTAAATAATAATTTAATATTATCTTAAATTGCTTGTAAGTTAATGTGACACACAGCATTTATTAATTTTCGTGCACCTTGGAAATATCAATCTTTCTGTATCTTATCTGTTCGTCTCTCTTTGGGCTATACATTTAATTTTGCATTTGATTATATTTAAAATATTTATTTCCTGTACTGTGTGTATATTCAAGGAAAATACTTAGGGATCACAATCCATACTTCCATTCTTGTTTGTTTTTTAAAGGAAAAAGAACAAAAATTATAAATATTTAGTGATATTTTTTTTTTGTATTTTATCTCTCCTCTGATTAGGTAATAGATATGATTTTATCTGAGTCTTACTCATATACATTTATTAGAATAAGAAAAATATTATTGAATTTAATATTAAATAGACAAAACTCAAATAATAATGAATAAATCAATAGAATATGAAATATATTAACAGAGTGTTTTAATAACTATTTTGGTCTTTCCACATAGGAGGTTGTCCCTGTATAGATAGATTATCTTCACCTGATTAACATCACATTCTCTCCCTCAGCATTCATTCTATAATCATATAACTCCTCAATCTCATATTTATCATTATTTTCTTTTTCCTCATTGAAGCCTCAAACTTACAAGTGCACAATTATATTATCCCTAGATCATAATATCAAATCTAAAATAATTACTTGTTTCACATTATCATAATTTATAGGAATTAAAGTAAACTTAAAAAAAAACTTCATAAAATGATATTTACATCCATTTATATTTATTTTATAAAAAATATTAATTATTAATTTTTTTTAAAATTTCACATAAGTAAATTAACACTTATAGTGGTTTTGCTTTTTTAAACAAGACTAAAATTATAATATTTGCAAAGACTGAAATATGTATTTATTTTATAAAAATTCTTGCATTTATCTTCCTTCATATCTTATGTTATTATTTTGAACACGTGAATAGTAATTTGCCATACTTGAACCTATGACCCAACTAACATAGTGGAGTTAAATATATACATATGTATATTTCATAACATATTGGTTGCATAGAGAAATTTTTAATTTGAAAGTACAAAAAGATAAATTTTATTTTTATTAGGATAAAATATAACAATTATAAAAATGAAACAGATAATAAAAATACTTATACTTGAATACACTATCTTATATATATAATTATAAACTACAAAAAGTTAGATATAAGAAAGCTATTAAAATGGAGGTGAAGAATTTGACAGTATAAATTAGGATAATTATTATAGAGTTAACAAATATAATCTACGTGGTGATTTGTAATTAGTTAAATTAGAAGGTAAAATTAGAAAAACTATTTCAGAAGTTGAGTGAGAATGTTTTGAGTAGTTGAAAGGGTGTGGAGTTGAGAGGGAATGGTATGATGTGATGTAATAATACATTATTATTTGGATTGGAGCAGAGTTTTTCCTATTCAACAGGACATTCCGTTCACGACACTTCCTGTTATTTCATTAAATTTCTCTTTCGTCTTCAAATCAAATCTGAATAATCGAAAACCAAAAGAATCGCATCACAGCACAATGGGTAGAGGAGGAGGGCACACGCGCATGGAGGTTGGATCCGATGGGGTTGCCGTCATCACAATCGTCAATCCTCCCGTCAACTCCCTCTCCTTTGAAGGTATACACTTTCGTTTCTCCTTTTCCATTACTTTTAGCTCGGATTTCTTAAGTGCGATTTTGATTTCTCCTTCCACTACTACCTAACTCAAGTGTCTCATCATTCGTTGCGCGTTCACTCATTAATTCTGAAAACAAAATTGATTTTAACTTCAAACAACTTTTAAACACTCTTTTTAAGTTGGATTAAGAATTTTACTACTAACTTGCTTTTATAATAAAGTGAAAACTAATTTTGCCAGTAATCACCCAGACACACACACTAGATTGTACAGACTGCGTGTTTTCTCGCTAATGATGATGACGATGATGATGAATGATGATGTTGACGTGATAGTAGAACCATGGTTGTATATTTATATAACAGATTGCTCCGTGAAATTAACTTACGTTTTTCTGATTAATATCACTGCATGTTGTGAAACGTTGATGTCTGTCTCGATGTGCATATTTTTCAGTATCATTCTATATTTTCTTCATGTTGTTTTTCTGTTACTTAGTATTCCTTTAGGTTGCTCATCCGTCTCCCTTTGCCTCTTTTTGTCTCTAGTATTGCACGGTCTAAAGGAGAGTTTTGATCAGGCCATAAAGAGAAATGATGTCAAGGCAATTGTCGTTACAGGTATTGTGATTTGCTATTGAGCAGAACAGTTTCTAAGCTTGGCGCGGGGAAGGGACAATACTTAAGTTTGTTCAATTTAACAAGATGGAATTAGTAATTAGGTAGGAATTGATATTGAAAGCAGTAACCATGATCTGGCAGGGACAGTGGAAAACAAATAGCTTTCTGAGAAGTAATTTGTTCTAAGGGAACAATGTAAATCCAAAACTTTGAAAGAAGAAAAAGATAATGTGATAAATAGCCAGCATTTGAGCCTATAACCTTTTACCTAAGTCCCCACCCTCCATTAGCAATGATCAAGTGACCACTTAGGATCCTATCTAAGGCAATATTATCCCTGTTAAATTAAAAAGTCTCTGATCAAATAAAGTGCCCTTATACAAATGTTAGTAACAGTTATGACTTTCAACCAACGAGAATAGTCATTCTCACTCAACTCGACTAACTTCTATGACATGATTTTGACATTTTGATAAACACAGAAATTTCAAACTGTAAGGAACTAATTACAATTAAGAAGAACAAGAGGGAAAAGAAAAATGAAGTAGCGGGCTAGTTTGGTGCTTCACCAAAGATATTTTTTGGCCAACTAGCTTATAGTCACATAATTATAACTGAATCTTGTCACATATATTATCTTTATTAGGTGCAAAGGGAAAATTTTCTGGAGGGTTTGATATTTCTGCATTTGGTGGCATTCAAGAAGCAAAAGGTACTTTAATAATTTTGGGTGGCTCTCTAAATTTCAGTAATTAATATTCATACTCATACTCATTTTCTAACTTTTTCCTCTCCCCTCTTATAGACCGTCCAAAACCTGGTTGGATATCAATAGAAATCATCACTGATACTATTGAAGGTACTTCACTTTTATGAAATACTGTATTTTTTATTCGTTTTCATTTTGTGCTATGTTAAATTTGTTCACTTAATTTTTCAGCGGCTAGGAAACCATCAGTTGCTGCCATTGATGGCCTTGCCTTGGGTGGGGGATTAGAAGTTGCAATGGTACCCATTACCAACTTGTTAGGAAGAAACATTTCCTCATAATTTTCTGCAAAATTTACCAATTCTTTCTCATATAGGCATGCAATGCCCGGTTATCAACTCCAACTTCTCAATTAGGCTTGCCTGAACTTCAGCTTGGAATAATTCCAGGATTTGGAGGTAATAACTGATTCCTCCCTATTTTCATCAAATTAATTTGTATTTTGTGTTTGAATTCAAATTAAATGCTTCTCTATACATAACTTTTTTTTATGATTTATTTTGAAAACATACTTGTAACCATTGTGACTGGTCATTGTGGAGTGACAAGACAAGAGCTACAGAGGAAAGCTGATTGAAGATCAAGTTTACATGTTTTTTAATGAAGTTATGCACTAAAAGTTTCGTTAAATACCTTAATTCGCACATTTGACATGGCTAGTATAATTTGTAAAAGAAGTTAGACGATGAGTAACAGTGAATGTCTTGTGACTGAGTGTTCTCATCATTATTTTTTTCTTTAGTATTGTTAACCTGGACTTTTAAATTGTCTTAGGAACACAGCGACTTCCTCGTCTTGTTGGTTTGACAAAGGCACTTGAGATGATACTGGTATGCTACATTTTATGCTTCCGTTTTATAACTTTGCTATTCTGTTAAATGTGAAGAACGTATCTGAAAAACTTGTATATTCAAACTCAAGGTTGGTGATCAGTCTAACAGCATATTTGCACTTCTATGTTTGAAGTTTGTTGGATAGATATCACCAGATTTTTTGGTTTAGTTCTCCACTTCGAGTGGAATTGTATTTTCCCTTTTAACGGAAATTATTCAAGAGTATGGTGTTGCTTCAATGTGCCTGTCCAGTGATTTTCACTTAATTTCTTTAACACTTTTTTTTTCTTCAAAAATCCAGGCTTCAAAACCAGTCAAAGGGAAGGAGGCTTTTAGTCTGGGGCTTGTAGATGGTTTGGTGCAACCTAATGATTTGGTAAACACTGCACGCCAGTGGGCCTTGGATATATTGGGCCGCCAACGACCATGGGTTGCTAGTCTTTATAAGACCGACAAATTAGAATCCCTTGGGGAAGCAAGAGAGATTTTGAAATTTGCACGAGCTCAGGCTCAAAGGCGGGCTCCTAACCTCTATCATCCTTTGGTTTGCATTGATGTTATTGAGGCAGGAATAGTGGCTGGTCCCCGTGCAGGACTCTGGAAGGTTGTTATCTGTCTACACCAGTATATCCCTTTTCCCCTTCATATTACTGTAGCGTAAATATGTATGACATTGTGTTTATTATTTGTAGGAAGCTGAAGCATTCGAAAAACTTGTGCAGTCAGATATTTGCAAAAGCTTAGTTCACGTATTTTTTGCTCAAAGAGGAACAACCAAGGTTTGTTGGGGTTGTGTCTTAATTTTCTCTTTGTTATTCCAATTCAAGTGGCAAAACTAGGTATTAAGACAACAATAGTTTATATTTCTTTTTTATAACATACTTTAAACTTTTAATAGAAAGGTTAAATGTTGTAAAAGAATTTAGTGTTTGGATTGGACATGTTTTTACTTAAATATTGAGAGTTTTTTTTTGTCAAATTGAAAAGAGACACAATATCACTGAGAGGGGCTTCTGCCTCAGATGTGGTGAGAGGTTGGAATGGTTTCCCAAGTGCTTGAGTGTTTATTGGTATTGGATTTGTTTATCATTGTCTTAGAGAATTATCTATGGAGTGGTTGACTAGAAAAGATGAGTGAAGCATCATAGAGCGCGATCTTCGGGATATCAACTCCTAAGATTAGTGCCATGCTCAAAACTTGGCTATTATGGAGTGTCTTAAGTCCCACATTTTGTAGTATCAAATGTTTGATGGAGTATTTAAGTGCTTTCCTTCACCCCCTACTAACTTTTAAGAGAGGGGGTTCCCCAAGTTTTTGGGTGTTTATCACATTAAAATGTTGTTTTCTATTCAACAAGATATATTGTTATGACTGTTACGTTATTATTTGGGCAACCTTATTAGTTTTTAGTGGTTGTGATGTTTTACTTGATGTCAATAGATAGGTATTTCATTTTAAAATAGCTGTCCCTATTCTTTTTGTAATTTTATACAATTTTGGATATTATTGATAAGTGGTGAACCTTGACCCTCTTGATACAACAATAACCCATCTTGAATCCTTACCCGCGATGTTCATCCTTACTAAAGTATTTATTTCCTTTCCCTATTTTTGAATCTTAGATATCTTAGACTTTTCATTTTTCTCCCAAGATTTGAGGAAAAGTTCTCAAGCCTTTGGATCTTTCCTCTAAACTTCCTTGTCTGACCTCTAGCCTTTTGATACCTTGCACAATTTTCAACATTATTAAACCTATGTGTCAGGCTTTAATACACTCCCTTTTTGTTTATTATCTTTTATTGAACACTTCCATTTAAGCACTATTGGTTCAAAAAAATTTGATTCACCGAAGAATGTTCAGCAGCCTTCCTTACCTTCGGATACATCTCATGTCAAATGAAACTAGCATTACTTTGGGATTCTCAATTACCCTTCCGACTCAGCTTAAAACCTATCTTAAATTTGATAGTGTTTTTCTGGCTAGAGGTTTTATAGGATTGTTAAAAAGTTGCATATGGAGTCCAGTTAGGTTCAATTAATCTTTTTCATAAAGACAAATTTTGGAAGCTGCATTAGCTAGCCCGTCAAGTGCTAAATTTTTTATATAAATATGAATTTCCTACTACCTTGTGTCATGGGCAGGTACCTGGGGTTACGGATCGTGGTCTGGTTCCTAGGCAGATCAAGAAGGTTGCTATCCTTGGTGGAGGACTAATGGGGTCTGGAATAGCAACAGCTTTAATTCTTAGCAACTATCCTATCATCTTGAAAGAAGTAAATGGGAAATTCTTAGATGCTGGTATCAATAGGATTAAAGGTGAGAATATGAGTTGACTCTCACTAGTCCCTATTCAATCTGCATTTTTAATTAAGAAATAAGTGATGTTGTTTATCTATTCTCATGTAATGTTCTTTCCCCGGTGAGCAGCAAACTTACAGAGCCGTGTTAAGAAAGGTAAAATGACCAAGGAAAATTTTGCAAAGGCCGTCTCTCTTGTCAGCGGTTCCCTTGACTATGAAAGCTTCAGAGACGTGGACATGGTCATAGAGGTTGTATAATGAAACTCCAAAATATATTTGCTTATTTACTGTCCTCAGGGTCATGGTTGCATGTTATGAAAGTTATGAACTTTTGGTGTTTGATATCTGGACAGGCTGTTATTGAGAATGTGTCCTTAAAGCAGCAAATCTTTGTTGATCTTGAAAAGTATTGTTCACCTCATTGTATACTTGCAAGTAACACTTCCACAATTGACTTGAACTTGATCGGAGAGAAGATCAAATCCAAAGATCGAATTGTTGGAGCCCATTTCTTCAGGTGGTATCTTGTATTTGGAAACTATTTCTTTCCCTGCTATGTCTTTTTGATCTAAATATCTGACTTGTGCGTACTTAGTCCTGCACATGTCATGCCGCTTTTGGAAATTGTACGTACAAAGCAGACCTCTTCCCAAGTGATAGTTGACGTATTAAATATTTCTAAAAAGATAAGAAAAACACCAGTGGTGGTTGGAAACTGCACAGGATTTGCTGTTAATCGGATGTTCTTCCCATACACGCAAGCAGGTCTCTTGCTTGTTGAACGTGGGGCAGATGTTTATCAAATTGATAGGGTAATAACCAAATTTGGAATGCCCATGGGGCCTTTCAGGTATTAATTCTCGGATAAGATTTTAATATTCTCAATCAATTCTTGAAGTGCCTGGTTTGTTACATAGTTACTTGTGCAGATTGGTTGACCTTGTTGGATTTGGTGTGGCAATTGCTACTGGCTCGCAATTTATTCAGAATTTTCCTGAGCGAACTTATAAATCAATGCTTATTCCACTTCTACAAGAAGATAAGAGAGCTGGTAAAAAAAACACTGCAACGAATTGAATTTTGATGAGATTTCTTTGTGGAATGTATTCTATATATCTTACTAACCATGAAATGCTTAGGTATATTCTACTGAACTAATTCATTAACAATCTTTGCTTCACACACTTCTAACAGGTGAAACAACTCGCAAAGGGTTTTATTTGTATGATGATAAACGAAAGGCTAGTCCTGATCCGGAATTGAAGAACTATATTGAGAAGGCAAGGGGCATTTCTGGTGTCTCTGTTGATCCCAAGGTATTTTCTACTTTTCCTAATTCATAGCATATTTGTAGGCTAGAGAGGGAACAAAATTTGAAGTCTGATTTGTTTGTAAATTTCCACTGGATCTGATGTTTTTAATCTGAACCTGCACAGCTTGCGAAAATACCAGAAAAGGATATCGTAGAGATGATATTCTTTCCTGTGGTGAATGAGGCTTGTCGGGTCCTTGATGAAGGTATTGCAGTCAAAGCAGCAGATCTCGATATTTCTGCTATCATGGGCATGGGCTTTCCACCTTACAGGTTTGTCTTATTATTTATTTGGCATACTTATCAAAACTGTGTACTTGTTCTAAATTTTTGGGGTCGATTTCATTAGGGGAGGCATCATATTTTGGGCTGATTCCTTTGGATCGAAGTACATATATTCAAGATTACAAAAATGGTCAGAGTTGTATGGAGAATTCTTCAAGCCCTGTGCCTACTTGGCTGCTAGAGCCGCCAAAGGAATCCCTCTGGTGAGTAAAGCTAGCTCATTCATTTCCATTTCATTCCATACAAAACTATTTATGTTATTCTAGGAGGGTTTAGCCAATGTCTATTTGGTCATTGGCAATAGATTGGGATTGTTTGCAAATTGTTCTTTCTCACGGTAGATTTGCAGGCATATTAGATCTGTTTTTAACTCAAGAAAAGATAGAAACTTAAGGTAACTTCACTAGCATATTGCATCAGTAGCCAGAAAATCAAGATCGTCTATTTTATACTATAGTATATCACATTTATTAGACATAGAATAAAGGAAAAAGTAGTTAACTCCTTTGCTTTATTAACTGCTTTAAACTCTTAGCGAAGCAAACAAGCCTCGAGTTGTCGCCTTCTTCGTAGTATTAGATAATGATTAAACCTTTAAATCAGTTTATGCACTTCAGGAAATAACCAACACCTTATACTATTCATTCAGTCCTTTTGCTTTGGTTTACAAATTCCAGAATTCGTTCTGGCCCTTCCTCTTCGTCGGACTGCGTACACTTAATATAGTTCCTTAAAAAAATTGTGTAGAATCACCTGCAAAATTTATTTATTGATCTGGTTAAACATATAATTTAGTCTCTAAACGTATGGCAGATTCTCTATTTGGTCCCTATGGGTAAGAACTTGTTAAATCGAGTCCTATAAGTGTAGACCGATAACCGTTTATGCATTTTTAGTTTGATTCTTGTACATCTAACACATTCTTAATTTGGTTTTTTTTAAGTACAGTGCATCCTTAGTTAGACCAAATTAATGATGTGTTGTACAGAGACCAAATTAAACATGTTTTAAGAGAGTTAACCTTCGATGTACGATGACAGGCTGAAACTTTAATATTTGTATATATGATGATCAATTTAATAAAATTTTACGAATAAAGTCCAAAATAAGAATTTGTAACATGAATAGATACTGAATTATATGTTTATCTTTTTTTTTATATATTTTCTTCTACATATAACGAAGCCTCGTTTTAGCTTGAAATAAATAATTGTTTAGTTTATCCACTCACAAAAAGTTGCACTTTTGACAAACTACAAAAATAAAGATATGCAAAATAGGGGTTGACAGCAAATACTGCCTGCTTATTGAACTCAAAATACCGTCAGTCGTTTTACCCCCAATTACAAGTATATTTGGAGAACATAAGCATTTTTAAGAGACAACGGTAACAGAAAAATAAATGTAGTTTTTCCATAAGCTAAATAGTTTATCCATAATTTAAAAATCAGATTTTGAAAAAATATTACAAAATATGTTTTTATAAATTAATTTATGTATGGGTTAATTTTAATTTATGAAAAATTTGATTTGATTTTGTTATTTAATTTATATATAAGTTACTTTTGATTTAGGAAAGAACTGATTTCATTTTTTTCTAATTTTTCTTTCAGAAAAATGTTTATTGAGAAGTTATCACTTCCCCGATGATAACTCTGACAGTGTTTTGTCATTATTTTTGCTGTCTAATGGATTTTGTACTATTGTATTGCAGAGTGCCCCTGTGGAGCAGGCAAAGTCACGGATGTAAGAAATAAACAGCTCAAGTGTTTACTCTATTGAATTTTCCTTTTCTCCTTTCAAATGGTGGGAATATTGTGGTGACTTCAGAAATAGCTAAATAATATATGATGAGAAAATATTTGAACAGCATAATTCTTTGGTCAAAATAAAAGTATTTAGTCTAGATAGTTCTGTTTCTTTTGTATCCCTTTACGATGTTTATTTATCACTAAGAATAGACGACGAAGACGAAGAGTTCACTTAAATGGATGGTAAGATAATTCTATAGGTTGCCATGTGATGGATTTGTCTCTTCTTCTTTGCTATTTTTGAGTGAAATACACCTAATACAATGTCTTTGGACATTTCTTTTCATGTGTGGCCAATAGAATTTTCTTTTTAAAAGATCAAGAGTTTTGTCAACTCTAAAATGGCCCATGAGACCCCTTTCATGTGATTCTTTTACAAGAAGTTTTCTATGTGTACTTGGGGAATACAAAGTTTGCCTTCTTTAAAAAGATACCCCTCGGACACATAGTAACCTTCTTGTGCTCTACGTTCACATTTAGCAAAGATGAATGCAAAGTCTTGGTCTTCTTGATAAAGTTCTTTTATGTTGTCAAATCCA
>Ga0123341_1006614_pt1 | contig 10489 bp, 7 predicted proteins | sample Turbeapinknodule_FD_89959 | JGI IMG/M metagenome (GOLD analysis project Ga0123341, IMG submission 89959) | Root nodule microbial communities of legume samples collected from Mexico - Turtle bean Mexico pink nodule | ecosystem: Host-associated > Plants > Roots > Nodule | place: Mexico: Nepantla...
CCCACGAAAGAAATCAAACAGTATCACACATAAACGAACCTTCCTTTCAGTTCTGGCAATGATGAATAAAAAATTTATTGCCAATCTTGTGGGACGAATCTGGGGCTCAAATCTCAGCCAAAAATAAGTAGACACGGTGAAGAACGTCTGGTAAAAATTTCAGACCAAAATACGCTATGAGTAAGGTGTAGTAAATTCCAGACCGAGGCTGAACAAAACAGATTTTCCGAAAACAAAAGATCCTGGTTTTTCTCCACCGTATATTCTTTTGGAGATTTAATTATGGACGTGCCTCCGTACATGGGTACAAACAACATATGAAAGTACTTGTGTGAATTTTTTCAGCGCAATACGGACTCAGAATAAAATTTCAGAAAGTAGGGCGAAATTTCACAAGTTTCGGTAGAGGATAGTCTTGGTTTGCACAAAAATTTTGAAAAATTTTCCCGACATAGTTTTTTCCTGAAATTCCACGTAAGCATCTCCACTGAATTTGAGACAAAAATAGACAAATTTCAGGTAAAACGAATGAGTATTCGCCCACGAAAAAAATCAAACAGTTTCACACACAAACAAACCTTTCTTTCAGTTCTGGTATTGATGAATAAAAAATTTATTGCCAATCTTGAGGGACGAATCTGGGGCTCAAATCTCATCCAAAACTCAGTAGACACGGTGAAGAACGTCTGGTAAAAATTTCAGACCAAAATACCCAAAGAGTAAGGCATAGTAAGTCCCAGACCGAGGGTGAACAAAACTTGTTTTCTGAAAACTTAACGTCCTGGGTTTTCTCCCCCGTATATTCATTTTGTGATAATTTAAGGACGTGCCTCCTTACCTGGGTGCAAAGAACATATGAAAGTACTTTGTGTGAATTTTTCAGCGTAATACGGACCCAAAATAAAATATCAGAAACTAGGGAGAAATTTCACAAGTTTCGGTAGAGGATAGCCTTCGTTTGCACAAAATTTATGAATAATTGTCCCGAAATAGTTTTTTCTTGAAATTCCATGTAAGAATCTCCACTGAATTTGGGACAAAACGCAACAAATTTCGGGTCAAACGGATGAGTATTCGCCCACGAAAAAAATCAAACAGTTTCAAAGACAAACGAACCTTCCTTTCAGTCCTGGCAGTGATGAATAAAAAATTTATTGCCAATCATGAGGGAAGAATCTGGTGCTCAAATCTCATCAAAAACTCAGTAGACACGGTGATGAACGTCTGCTAAAAATTTTAAACAAAAATATCCAAGGAGTAAGGCGTGGTAAGTCCCAGACCGAGGATGAACAAAAATGATTTTCCAAAAACAAAACGTCCTGGCTTTTCAACCTCGTATCTAATTTTTGTGATTTTTTTATGGACGTGCCTCCTTACCTGGGTGCAAACAACATATGAAAGTACTTGTGTGAATTTTTTCAGTGCAATACGGATTCAGAATAAAATTTCAGAAAGTAGGGTAAAATTTTACAAGTTTCAGTAGAGGATAGCCTTGGTTTGCACAAATTTTTTGAAAAATTCTTTCGAAATATTTTTTTCTTGATATTCCACGTAAGAATCTCCACTAAATTTGGGACAAAACGCGACAAATTTCAGGTCAAACGGATGAGTATTCGCCCACGAAAGAAATCAAACAGTATCACACACAAACGAACCTTCCTTTCACTCCTGGCAGTGATGAATAAAAAATTTATTGTCAATCTTGTGGGACGAATATAGGGCTTAAATATCAGCCAAAACTCAGTAGACACGGTGACGAACGTCATGTTAAAATTTGAGACCAAAATACCCAAGGAGTAAGGTGTGATAAGTCCCAGACCGAGAGTGAACAAAACTGGTTTTCCGAAAATAAAACGTCCAGGCTTTTCTCCCCCATATCTTCTTTTTGTGATTTTTTTATGGACGTGCCTCCTTACCTGGGGGCAAACAACATATGAAAGTACTTGTGTGAATTTTTTCAGCGCAATACGGACCTAGAATAAAATTTCAGAAAGTAGGGCGAAATTTCACAAGTTTCGGTAGAGGATAGCCTTGGTTTGCACAAAATTTCTGAAAAATTCTCCCGAAATATTTTTTTTCCTGAAATTCCACGTAAGAATCTCCACTGAATTTGATACTAAACGCGACAAATTTCAGAACGGATGAGTATTCACCCACGAAAAAAATCAAACAGTTTCACACACAAACGAACCTTCCTTTCAGTCCTGACAGTGATGAATAAAAAATTTATTGCCAATCTAGTGGGACGAATCTTGGGCTCCAATCTCAGCCAAAACTCAGTAGACACGGTGAAGAACGTCTGGTAAAAATTTCAGAACAAAATACCCAAGGAGTAAGGCGTGGTAAGTCCCAGACCGAGGGTGAACAAAACTGGTTTTCCAAAAACAAAGGGTCATGGCTTTTCTCCCCCGTATCTTATTTATGTGATTTTTTTTTATGGACGTGGCTCCTTACCTGGATGCAAACAACATATGAAAGTACTTGTGTGAATTTTTTCAGCGCAATACGGACCCAGAATAAAATTTCAGAAAGTAGGGCGAAATTTCACAAGTTTCGGTAGAGGATATAGCCTTGGTTTGCACAAAATTTCTGAAAAATTCTCCCGAAATAGTTTTTTCCTGAAATTCCATGTAAGAATCTCCTTTAAATTTGGGACAAAACGCAACAAGTTTCAGGTCAAACGTATGAGTATTCGCCCACGAAAAAATCAAACAGTATCACACATAAACGAACCTTCCTTTCATTCCTGACAGTGATGAATAAAAAACTTATTGCCAATCTTGTGGGACGAATATAGGGCTCAAATCTATGCCAAAACTCAGTAGACACTGTGAAGAACGTCTGGTAAAAATTTCAGACCAAAATACCCAAGGAGTAAGGCGTGGTAAGTCCCAGACCGAGGGTGACGAAAACTGGTTTTCCGAAAACAAAAGGTGATGGCTTTTCTCCCCCGTATCTTCTTTTTGTGATTTTTTTATGGATGTGCCTCCTTACCTGGGTGCAAACAACATATGAAAGTACTTGTGTGAATTTTTTCAGCGCAATACGGACCCATAATATAATTTCAGAAAGTAGGGCGAAATTTCACAAGTTTCGGTATAGGATCGCCTTGGTTTGCACAAAATTTCTGAAAAATTCCAAAATAATTTTTCCCTGAAATTCCACGTAAGAATCTCCACTGAATTTAGGACAAAACGCGACAAATTTCAGGTCAAAAAAATGAGAATTCGCCGACAAAAAAAATGAAACAGTTTCACACACGAATGAAGCTTCCTTTCAATTCTTGCAGTGATGAATAAAAAATTTATTGCCAATCTTGTGGGACTAATCTGGGACTCAAATCTCAGCCAAAACTCATTAGACATGGTGAATAACGTCTGGTAAAAAATTCAAACCAAAATACCCAAGGAGTAAGGCGTGGTAAGTCCCAGGCCGAGGATGAACTAAATTGGTTTTCCAAAAACAAAACGTCCTGGCTTTTCTCCCCGTATCTTGTTTTTGTAATTTTTTTATGGACGTGCCTCCTTACCTGTGTGCTAACAACATATGAAAGTACTTGTGTGAATTTTTTCAGCGCAATACGGATTCAAAATAAAATTTCAAAAAGTAGGGCGAAATTTCACAAGTTTCGGTAGAGGATGACCTTGATTTGCACAAAATTTCTGAAAAATTTTCCCGAAATAATTTTTCCTTAAATTCCATGTAAGAATCTCCACTAAATTTGGGACAAAACTCGACAAATTTCAGGTCAAATGGATGAGTATTCGCCCACGAAAAAAATCAAACAGTTTCACACACAAACGAACCTTCCTTTCAGTTTTGGCAGTGATGAATAAAAGATTTATTACCAATCTTGTGGGACGAATCTGGGGCTCAAATCTCAGCTAAAACTCAGTAGATACGGTGAAGAACGTCTGGTAAAAATTTCAGACCAAAATACCCAAGGAGTAAGGCGTGGTAAGTCCTAAACCGAGGGTGAACAAAACTGGTTTTCCGAAAACAAAGGGTCCTCGCTTTTCTCTCCCGTATCCTCTTTTTGTTATTTTGTTTATGGACGTGTCTCCTTACCTAGGTGCAAACAACATATGAAAGTACTTGTGTGAATTTTTTCAGCGCAAGACAGACCTAGAATAAAATTTCAGAAAATAGGGCGAAATTTCACAATTTCAGAAAATATGTGTACAAAAAGTAGTAAAGGATAATCAATGAAAAAATTACCAACATATCCATATCACTCGATTCAAAACTTTATTTTGTTATTATATTTCAGAATGACCTATTTATAACTCTATTATGAATTGCTCAATTAAGGAAAAAATTTATTGATTTCTCAATTTAGGATATCATTCTAAATAGATCATTATAAAATACAATTTAGATTGTCTTACTTGTAAATTAAACCAAAATAACATGATTTTTAACAAGACGAAACTATATATATTTTTTCTTAATAACTCATTCCAAAACTCATTCAGAAAGGTATTTCAAGATTTTGTAAAACCAAGTCATTTCTAAATCATATTATCAATGACAATAATTGGAGAGGTGTTCTTTATATACTCATAGAGGAAGAAAGATGAAGGAATGAAGATGTAGATGTGTAAAAGGTGTTATGAATAGTGAAAGTGTTAGATTTTTTTTAAATTTTTCTCAAGAGTATTTTGTTCATTGGAGAACACATATGAGATGCATGGAGAAATAATATAAGAGTATAGGAAGAAAAAGAAAATTGTTGAGTATCTCTTGTTTACTCGAGAATGAATTTTAGGGGGTGCTAAAAGAAAAATCCAGACCAGAAATGAATGATCCGTTACCCAAAGGCCCACAGTACCCTAAGGCCCATAGTACCCAAAGGCCCACAGTATCCGAAGGCCCACAGTACCCGAATAACATCATGGTTGGTTTAAGGAAAACATGTGGCAGGATAACTACCTTAACAACCACACACAAAGCTCTGTCTGAAACAGCCATGGCTACTCTGAGCTTCAACCCCACAAGAATAAGAACCCCAACTTTCAAACTCTCCAAACTCACCTCTGCATCCAAACCCATCACGATCCCATGCACCACTCTTCCCTTCCACAGCCACCCCAAAGTCATCAACTTCCGAACCCATTCGGTGTCGGAGAGCACCCAGAAAGAAGCACCCCAAGCAGTTCTCCAAGAAGAAGATGACCCAACTGCGGAACTCAGATACCTTGACCCAGAATCCGACCCTGCCACCATAACAGACTGGGAACTTGACTTCTGCTCCAGGCCCATTCTCGATGCCAGAGGGAAGAAGATTTGGGAGCTCGTTGTGTGCGACAAAACGCTGTCGTTGCAGTACACCAAATATTTCCCAAACAATGTCATTAACAGCATTACCTTGAAGGATGGTATTGTTGCTGTCAGTGATGAATTGGGTGTTCCGTTGCCCAGAAACATTCGCTTCTTTAGGTAATTCACGAGTGAGTGGTGCTGTATTGGTAGGGTCTGTTTGTTTGTAGGAAAAATAGGAAAAGTGAAACTAGTTTCTAAATAAGCTAAAATTAGCTTATACATGAATTTAAAAAATCAGATTTTAGAGAAGTTGATGGGAAATGACTTCTACAAATTAACTCATGTATAATGTAATTTTAATTTACCAAGAAACTGATTTCATTTTTTTCTTGTTTTTCTATATACAAGTCTATATGAATGAAGATGTTTCTCCAATCATAAGTATTTGTTGCTTTGCAGGTCGCAGATGCAGACAATTATTACAAATGCATGTAATGAGCTTCGGATAAGGCCTGTTCCTAGTAAACGGGTATTTATGGAGATTTACCTTATGTGTTTTAGACCATGTTCATGATCTTGCCTAATCTTCTTTACAAGACATGTAGTCATGTTTTATTAGTTTTTTTTATTTTGTAAATTGAAAGATTTTGTCACGAGTCATATGTGGTGGTGACTGAACATACAATAGTTTTTTTTTGTATGTATGGTATGAAATTCAACTTTACTGTGGTGGTGACAATGAATGAAATTTCTTTGCTTTGGATTTTGACTTGGGTTGGTTTGATTAATGAGACTATTTGGCAATGAACCTGCAGACTCTTATATATATGTATGACCTTAACTTGTCTGTTAGTTGAAGAAGCTGATAGTAGGTTTCATATCATGGAATGTGACTATGTTCTCTAATCAACTCATTAGAGGGAGGAGGAGGTAGTTGTTAGTGTTTGTTCTGTAGTTGGAAATCTAATGGTGAGTGGAATGGAGGGGAATAAAGTTATTATCTAATTGTTTGGATATTTTTACTGTGCAATTGGAGGGGAGGAAAAAGATATCTTGGAGATTCATTGGATGGAAAAGAATTGCAGTGTCTCTAAAATGGTTCATGATGATTTTGTGATTGATAATGGTTCAAAATAGCCCAGTATGGTCTGTGTACAAGTTTTCCAATATCAATAGCACCCCTATGCCATATGTAGGTTGAAACGCCTGTTATATAAAATGAGGACAGAGGAATTTCATGGTATATTTAGCATCATTTATTTGTAAAGATTCACTGAGTTTATATATTTTTGTCAGAGGTGAACCGGCCTATATTTTATGTGGTTCATCTGATTCTTTTCAGTGTGTGTCAATTATTCTATGGCTAGAGGAGCGCTATGAGACCATATATAAGAGGCATCCTGGATTTCAAGAAGGATCCAAACCTCTTTTGGCACTTGATAATCCTTTTCCCACTGAACTTCCAGACATTCTTTATGGGCAAAGATGGACTTTTGTCCAATTACCTTACTCAGGTATAGAGACAGAAGATTTCATGCAATAAGTTTCACAATTGCTTGACAACTGATGGCCCTCTATTTTGATACTCAGGGGTCTCAAACATATGGTTTTCATTTGTTAATACTATTTTAAACTTTAACTACACTTCCAACATTACATGGATTATAATGGTCTCTTTTCTTATTCTTTTTACACAAAATGATTAACAAGTTTAATGCTTTAAATCATTTTCCTAGGATACTGCCTCTCTAACCTTGAATAACCTGTTTTAAAGCTGTTCGAGACGAGGTGTTGACATTTGAGAGAGGATTTTGTGGTTCTGGGCTAGATCTTGATTTGTTGGGTCTTGAAATTGATGACAAGACATTAATCCCAGGACTGGCTGTTGCATCTTCTAGTGCTACAGCATTGGCAGGTACAAAACTGCAGATTTCACATTTTCTTCTAATGTGTTTGATCTTATGTGTCAGAATGTGTTTGATAACTCATTGGCAGATTTCACATTTTCTTCTTTGTATGTTTGTCAATTATTTAAATAGATGGTAGAATGTGTTTTATCTTATATCAAACAATTTGATATGCTAGCCACATATATTGCAAAACAACATTAGAGTTCTAGTGTTTAAATAAATTTCTCCATAAATGCTTTATAAAAGAAAATAAAAAGATAAAGTTAATCAAGCTTTCCTTGTATGTTAAATTAACTCTTGCACTTCTACTTTATTAGAAGCCCTCTCCTCTTATCTAGCTTCTCCAAAAGCTAATGTAACAGAAGAAATTTTATTAATTTTAGTTTCTATTTTCTTTTATATAAGTAATCCCATAAGCAAAACTATGAAACTTATCCACTAATTTAGAAAGTTAGTTAACATCATTTATTTTGCTAATCTCATTCAAAGATTATCATTTTTTTATATAATTTGTTTGGAACTTGATATCATGAATAAAAGTTATTCAAAATAGATTTTCAGTTAAATGAAGGTTATTTCAGAGATGATATTGTTGAATAGGGTGGAATTACTTAGAATTTGCTCATATTTTGGTTCATTGTACATGAAAATATTTTACTTATATTTGAGTTCAGAAGAAATATTTATGAATTTTTTTTATCTAAATAGTAGTGTGTAAGATTTCCTATATCTTGAATGTTAACTCTGCTGATATTCTTAAATTAATGGATAGCAGAATGCCAACTTGGCTCACCAGGTGATTATTTTGAGACCTAAAACCTGGTTTCTTTTCTACTATTTTTCTTTTTGCTGTCTTGGTTCTGAAAAGCTTTTGTATAATGCTTGTGATGTGCTCATCAATAATAGCATGCTTTTGTATGATTGCAAACATCTTTCATCAAATAAATTTGTTCTCTAAATTGGGAAAGCTTTTACCATTTATTGGCACAGCTGTTTTAAGTGGATTGGAGGTGTGCTCTATTGAAGCAGATGTTGCTCGTGCTCGCCTGATTCTTTCTGTTGGAATTTCTACTCGATACATATTTTCCACCTATAAGAAAACTCCCCAGACATCTAGTGAAGCTGAAGCTTGGGAAGCTGCTAAGAAAGCTTGTGGAGGTTTGCATTTCCTTGCAGTCCAACCAAACTTGGATTCTGAAGATTGTGTTGGCTTCAATCTGTTACTAGACTTGCCATTTCCACCTGTATAATTGTACAAAAGATTAAGGTTGAATTGAGTCTTCATTGAACAAATACATTATAATAGAATATATTAGATTCCTAAAGTTTGTACATTACTATCATCCTTAGTAGGTTAGGAAGAGCTTACCAATCACTACCTATGATTGAGCATAGCACTTCAAAAGATATAACTTTGAAAAGATGAGTTTATATAAACATTTATCAGTTACATTACACCTACTAAAAAAACCAAATAATGACTTAGGCGTGAAAGTGTTTTCTATAAGAACACACCCCAGGAAGACCCTTTATACAAAACTAGAAGAAGGTTATAACAAGAGAAGCAATGAGATTATATTATAGAAGACCCTTTGCACAAAACTAGAAGAAGGTTATAATAAGAGCAGCAATAAGATTGTAAAAGACCTGATATGACCCAAAATGAAAGAGGAATCTCAACAGGAGTATAGAGTTGAGACTGCTTTCCATACTTTCTTGTGTCACCCCATATCAAATGTAAAAATACTTTTTTTATCCGTTTTGTTTCACTCCATGCATAATCCGGAATATGTTTTTGGATCCAAAAATGTTCTTTAGATTTATGAAACACGAAAGTCTTTTTTAAAGTTTAGATAAACCTATGAATTATGTAACCTGGAAGCTATCACGCATTTAAAAAAAGACTTTCGGATTATGTAATCCGAAAGCCAATCTTAATCCAGAAAATACTTCTAGATTACATAATCCAGAAGCTAATCAAGCATCTGAAAAAAAAGGTTTCCGGATTACATAATCCAGAAGCTAATCTCATATACAAAAAAGACTTCCGGATTATGTAATCTAGAAGCTAATCACAAAAGGTTTCTAGATTACATAATTCGAAGACTTTTGGATTACGTAATCCAGAATATTAAAGAAGGATATTTTTGAAATAAAAAAAATTATGGGGTGGCACAAGAAAGTATGTAGGTGCAGGAAGAAGCAAGTAATTAAATGAGTTAAGTAAGTTATCAATCTCCAAAGATTAATAACTACATACATCTTTGGTGATAAGAATCATGAAAAAAAAAATGTTGATAATATCGTGGCGCTTGAGCAGCTCCATACCAACCATTGTCTTAGAAGAGAATACTCAAATTATCAAAGAGTCTTTCTTCCAACATCTCCATACCTTTCACCCCATACTAAATGTGAAAATGCTGTTTTGTCCTTTTTTTCGTCACCCCTTGGATTTTGAAATAAGCCTATGGATTATGTAATCCAAATATATCCCGGATTACATAATCCGTAAGTCAATCTCATATTTAAAAAAGACTTCTGGCTTATGTAATCCGAAAGCTAATCACACATATGAAAAAAAGGCTTCCGGATTATATCCGGAAGCTAATCTTATGTATAGTAAAGGCTTCTGGATTACATAATCCGGAAGCTAATCTTATGTATAGAAAATACTTTCGGATTATGTAATTCGGAAGCTAATCAGAAAAGGCTTCTGGATTATATCCAAAAGCTAATTATGAATTAAAAAAAGACTTCTCGATTATATAATCCAAAATGTTAAAAAGGATATTTTTGAAATAAAAAAACTTATGGAAGTATAGGAAGAAACAACCATTATCAAATCACAACTTCAACTAACAAGCAAATACTTTATATATCCCATTAAATTAGTCATTCTTTTTTTTTTTTTTTACTAAATTTGATATGATTAAACCATTTTTTTATATACAATTACATTTTATTGATCCATTTTTATATCTCATGCTAACAAAGCAAAGTCACTAATTATCATTCTCTTTTTATATTTAAAAATTATGTTCTCTTCTTTTCATTCATTTTATTAATATTCAATAAATATTCATTTTATATAAATTTTATTAATATTCTTTTTTTTATAATGATATTACGTATATAAAACAATATATTAACTTTTGTTAATTGGTTAATTACTATTGGAAAATTAACATCTTAAAATTAAGCACATTTTTTTATTCAAAAACTTAAACTTAAATCTTATTTAAAGAAGAATTTAGGTCAATTATTTGTTGGTTTTACCAGTGTGATACAATATTATTAAACAAACAAAAATAGGTTTA
>Ga0123341_1006615_pt1 | contig 10488 bp, 13 predicted proteins | sample Turbeapinknodule_FD_89959 | JGI IMG/M metagenome (GOLD analysis project Ga0123341, IMG submission 89959) | Root nodule microbial communities of legume samples collected from Mexico - Turtle bean Mexico pink nodule | ecosystem: Host-associated > Plants > Roots > Nodule | place: Mexico: Nepantla...
GTGTCTTGAGGGGATCAAGGTCACTTCTTTGGTGGTGTGTGTATGTAATCTAGATTTGATTACCTAGTGGATTCCCCAGTGGTTTCTGGGAAACTGGATGTAGCTCTTGGGTTAAGAGTGAACCAATATAAACTGTTTGTGCATTTCTCTCTTTCTTAAACTCTTTAATTTCAGTTGTTGTTATTTTACTGGCATAAACAACCGATTGTTTATGCGAAACAACCGATTGTTTTTCTGTTGTTTTTTCTATTTTGAGCTTTGTTATTGGCAAACTGAATTCCTAAATCTGGTTTCTTGCAAATAATTTCATTCTATCTTAAAAAGTTTGCGAAAACCCCCTTTAAACCATTCAACCCCCTCTTGTTTAAAGCCATACATTCTAACACATAGAACTAGGAACAAACTCAATAGTCGTGGACACGAGACTCGTCACCTTATTAGGATGAGTTCCGAATAACTTTGATACTATCTTAAGAAAGTGAGATTTTAGACTAACTGAACCTTACAAAATTAGTTTGTTAGGTAAAGTTTACACTCACTCATATACTATAATTTAGTCTTATTTCTAGTTGACGTGGACTCTTAAACAATTATAAATATTGTAAAAGTATGATAGAAAATAAACAATGTAAAAATATAATGTGAATATTTGCATAGATTACCTATATCTACATTTAACTTGTTTAGATAAAGGGTTAACTAGTCCTAAGGTATAATAAGGAAGAATGCCATACAAACCTCTTATCATTACAAGAAAAAGTGCTTTTAGAAACTAAATTTTTTATTTCTAAATTGATAAAATTAGTCACTAATTTAATTCGAGACTAATTTAGAAACTAATAATCTTAAGTGGCTAAAATCATGCTCGCTAATTTTAGATACCAATTTAGATTCTAATTTAGAAACCAATTTAGTTACCATTAAATAAAAATCAATTTAGTGACCAAATATATAGAAACTAATTTAGTGACCAATTATATAGAAACCAAATTAACAACCAATTTCATTGAAACCAATTTAGTTACTAAAATATATAGAAACTCATTTCGTGACCAAATATATAAATACCAAAAAATAGTCACTATATTGGTCTCTAAATAATATAATTTATTATAAAATATTATTTTATTTTTATTATTTATCAAGTGTAAAAATCAATTCTTTTGAAATATTTTAAGATCTCTTGCTGCGTCTAAAACTAGTTTCAATATAAGTATGTACATGAAGAAAATTAGATCATTAGAAGGAACAATCGCAACACCACTATAATTTGGACAAATTTATGATTTTATTTGAATACCCAACAATGCGCTTGAAAACTTGTGATTCAAACTGGCCAACCTCGTATCAAGACAAAAGAGAACTTGCAAACATTATTGCTACTAACCAGAGTTCCCATCGTTCAACTGCTACATGAACATTACCCAAAGTAGCAATAAGAGCTATTATGTTCTCTTGTGTGTCAAAGAATCCCATCTCTTGAAGTTGTGAAACTTGGGAGGCATACAATTGCTCTAGTGGCTCATTTGATCTATTTGGGTCAGCTAGACATACAGTAGTAAAAAGCTTTATCTATCATTTTTGTGTGTGAACTTTATTCCATGAAGAGCCAATGCTCAGTTGTGTACCATGTGAGCTTTTAATGCTAGCTATAACAATAATCATCTACCTGTCAAAAAATATAAAATAAAATTTATTAGCAAGATTGAAATTTAAAAATATATATAGAATAGTGTAGCAAAATTACCTTGATAAGGATTGAGTGGTTGACTGGGTGGTTGTGTTTCATCCTCATCTTGAGTTTCCTCAAAACTTGGTGGCATGGATTGACGATTAATGCTATCCATCCATTATCGAATCATTGCATTGTTTTTCTCAAAAAGTTGCTTAATATTTAAAATTTTTATTCAAAGCTCATCTCTTTCTTTCTTAACTACTTCCATATCTCTTATAAGTTTATCAAGCTCTTGACTTTATATCCACCCATTTGAGAAAGAAGATGAGCCAAAATAGTAAGGTCTACTTCCAATAACAGTAGCCTTCAACACCATTATTTACCTCCACTTTGAGGTAAATAATGCATTCTTTTAACAGGAACCTCTTTGTATTTATCTCTACCAACACTTCATATATGAAAATGTGGTTTGTGACAAAATCTACATTCTTTTAACTTCATTTCTTCATCCGTGTAAAATAACATACAACCATCAACACAACACTCAATTTTTTTTGCAGTTAAACAAAGTTTTGAGCCTAATTTTTTGGTCTTATAGAAATCATTAGGAATAAGACTACCAATAGGATGTGTCTCTTTCATAAGGGCTAATGTTTGATCACGAGATCTTTGAGACATGTTCCCCGTTGATTTAATTGTCAAAAATCTAACAGTAAAAGACAATTCGGTGTGATTATTACATCCGGGCCATAATGGTTTTTGGGCTGCATCTAATAGTTCATAAAACTTTTGGGCTTCTATGTTTGGAGTATCATTCATACTTGGAGAGTTATCAATTTTTTGATCACGATCTATTTCATACTTTAGACCAGAAACATCATAAACCATGCTCTCAAATCTATTGAGGTGTCCTTCCTGTGTATTGAAAATCTCAGGACTAGTATCTATGCATATGTTTGAGTCATTTTCTTCATGACATGTCCAATACCAATATCCAGGAATGAATCCTTTCTTATAAAGATTAACTTTAACTTCTTCAAAATGGAAGAACAAGGACACCTTATTTTTCCAATTGACAAATTTGTTTCTTCACATGACACAAATTCATCTAGTCATTTTAAAAATGCATCTTTATATCCCCTTTTATCAGACATTAATCTATCATACATCCAACTTCGATTTTAACGAATATCCATAACCTCTCGTATAACACAATGCATCATTCAACTATAAAAGAAAGTCTTATAATCTGGCATTGCTTAATTTATTTGAGAACAATGAAATATTCCCTAAACTATGAACATACAATGACTAAAATAAAAAATGTCTAACCTTTTTTTTGGCCTGAAGAACGAGAGAAACTTGCAACCCCACCGATGCTAGTCTTGGACTAAAAGAATTCAACCTATTTACCACACACATATTAGCTACTAGCTATGTGGACATTCAACAAAACAATTTTATATATAAGGCCTATGAATAAATATAAGACTTCTAAAAACTATTATTTCCATTGAATTTTTTTTAGCCCTTATGAAAGAGATATTATTGGTAGATGGAGAAGTTCGATTATTGTCTTTTATAAGTTGGGAAATTGTACTGAACCACTAGCAGAGGGAAGAAAAACTAGGACGAGAGGTTGAACAATGCATAGAGGTAAGATAGTCCAACTTATTTTAAATTCTCGTTGTACTTTCTCTTCGGTTTAAGTTTTAAACCAGAAAAATAAAAACTTGAAATGTCTAGATGAAAAAGTGTCACAATACAATATTATGAAACTAATATATCATTTTACTATTATCACTTATTTTACAAAAGTAGAAACTTATTTTGGGCTCCCATAACTTTTGTAACATGGATCAAACTGTTGGATTCAATAGTGTCAAAATTCAAGAGGGGAGGGGGTGAATTGAGCTTTTAAAAATTTCAAACAAATTCAGTTTTATCACAGGACAGAGAAAAAGAATCGATTTATTTTGACAACAAACAAGAACAAGCACACTTTCTCTTTTGAAAATTCTTTCAAGATCACGTGCTAAAACTCTTAAAACTCTCAATCTCTGTTTTAAACTTGTTTTCTTAACACCTCCTTTAGTAAGAAATAACCCCCTGTATAAGAAATGATTTATAAGAGACTTTTAAAAAATAGTTCAAAAAACTGTTAAAAAAAAACAGATTGAAGTTATAATGAATAGATTTATTTTCAAAAAAGATAAATAGATTGTTGATCAGATGAAAATCAGTCGTTTTGATATCATCAAAGGCTGAGCCAAAATACTGGATGCACAAAACAAAGTTATTAAAAGTTTTTAAAGAACAAGGCATCCATTTAAAAAAGAATCTATTCATTTAAGAAAGAACAGATTCACTTCTGTGAAGTAAAGCATATTTTGGCAAAACATGTGAAAAACATTTTGGAAAACGTAGTGCTTGATCTTATAAACTTGATAAGGGTTAAGATGTGGGTCACAAGAAAAAAAAGCTCACTTTAAACACACTCTAACCTATACATAAGACTATCCAAATACACAAACAATCTTCAAAGCAGAACACACACAATTCTTCATCAAACACATTGACTTGAAGAAGCAGTATCCATCTTCAACAATCTCCCTTTGTTTGATGGAGACAAATCCCCATAGCTCTGCTGCTTTGAAGTAAGACCAACACCTGTACTGCACTTAATTTCAAGATACAACAATTGAAAGTGATCATATAACAAAACATATTTTAGAGAAAACTTTAACTCCCTGTACCACAACAACACCACAATAGCTTATGAAGTCTGCATCATCTAGCATTATAAGTTATTTTACTCCCCCTTTGGATACATCAAACAACATTGAAGCATAGAGAAATATAAAACCAGATAAAAGCTAAACATAACAGTCCAGAAAAAATACAAATTGTTCAACATATTACATCAAACATAAGATAAGCATAAGATAGCACTGAAAACATAACACTTCTACTTCTTGTAGTACAATTCTGCGAACTGCTCCTGGACCCCTTCAATTTGATGATCGGGATGCTGGAATCTGGTTTGTGTTGCCTCAAAATAGGTCTTTTAATCATCTGAAAGCACATCAAGACGATGCAGAACCTGCCTCTCAAACATGGACATTGGTTCACCTTTGTATTCTGGAGCTTGATAGGCAACAAGAGCATTGTAGTGAGTTGCAACAACATCTTCATTCATTGATGGTGGTGCTGATGAATCTCCCCTGTATTCCATAGATGGAGACCTCATTCTTTGACTCATAGAAGGTTGAGCAGGAGACTCCATTCTGTGAGATGATGTGTGGTGAACTTCATAGCAAGACTGTTCTGCTGCTTGCACCATATCATCTTCCATAGGCACTGCATCATCTCCCTCTTCATTGTTGAGATTTGATCCTCCATGTTCCTCCCTGTGAGTCCCGCTCTTATGAAATACCCAGCTGTTTTCCACTTTGTGAAAACCCATTGATAAGAGTGGCATTGTCAATCTCACTCACAACTTTGATAGTCTCATTCCTCTCATTAGCAGTATCAATACCAAAGTAATCAATTATTTTTGATACAAGAATAGCATAAGGAAATCTGTAATCAACTAACCTTTTTGATTTCAACATATGTTCCATTATGATGTATACCCAGTTAACTTTTATCAAATTCATAATGCAATAAAGGAGGATTAAATCTTCTTCATGCAAAACAACATGGTTAGTGCCTCTATGAATCAGTTGCCATGCAATGATGTAGGCAATTAACCTTGGAGTTAAATTCAGATTACTTGCATGGAACCTGTTGACACTTTGAGATGGATTCCTTACACTACTCCTGTAGTATTGGATTTTTTTTGAACTCTTGAGTTCCATTTGTGTTTCCTTTTTCCAACCTTCAAACCAGAATACTTGATTCCAACCACTGAGTTCCACACATTGTTTGAGACTTTCATCTTAATACCTTTCACATATGACACAAGATTATTCCCATCCAGTGTCAAGTTGGTGTAGAAGACCTTCACAAGGTCAGGATACACATTCCCAGTCACCTTTAGTAACTGCATCAATTTTTTATACTTCAGTGCATATATGGTTTTAGTGAGTTTTTCAAGATTTAGCCATGTGAACTCCAAGACCTTGGATATGTTGATTTGTTTTCTACTCATCTCATGGATGTAGGCAGTTATGACCTCTTCATCTCCAGCGAACCAGTTCTCCAAAACCCCTTGAGAGTGATTATGCTTCTCTTGATTCTTCTTTTTCTGACGTGAGGAGGATGCCATTGTTGAAACAGTCTCAAATCTGCACGTTAATCATATTGAAAACAAATCAGTGTATAGAAAATAGGCATAAAACGACAAATTAGAAAAACAACACAGTAACCTTACCTAGTTTAGGCCAAAAGTGAAAGGTGAGATATAAAAATGCTAGAAACAAGTTTATATAAAGGAACAACAATGATTTGATCAAGCAGTTAAGAGTAGAGATATGTGCTTATTTGATTCCCGGTGTATGTGCAGAAAATCTTTGAAAAGGAGAAAAAAATATTTTGAAGTCACGGTTTGCACTTCAAACTTTCCAATTATGTAATCAATGCATCAAATCAGTTACAATATCAAGATGAAAACCGTCAAAACCTATTGGTTAATACCCAGTACGTCAGTCAACCAGTCAAAAAGCATATATTAATGTTTCTCTTTCCTATTCATCAATGCACACCCGTATCAGGAAAAAAGTAAACGTGTTTAATTAATAAACAACAAATTTATTTTTCACTGCAGAAGAGAATTTATGTTTATGATACCCAATTCATTCAACAAAAAATTAAACCTATCTTTGGCTAAGGGTTTAGTAAACAAATCTGCAAGTTGCAAATCAGTACCAATGAATTTAATTTCACATGTTCCATTTGATATATGTTCTCTTAGAAAGTGATGTCTTATTTCAATATGCTTTGTTCTTGAATGCATGATAGGATTTTTTGTTAAATTGATGACACTAGTATTATCACACAACATAGGTATATTATAAAGCAAGATACCAAAATCATTTAACTGCTGGCTTAGCCATAGGGTTTGAGCACAACAACTTCCTGCAACAATATACCATGCTTCAACAGTAGAGAGAGCAACGCACGCTTGCTTTTTGCATTGCCAAGATATCAAGCTTGATCCAAGCAAGTGACAGGTGCCACTTGTGCTTTTTTTTATCAATCTTGCAACCTGCAAAGTCTGAATCAGAGTAACCAGTTACACTTAATGAGATATTACCTGGACACCACAAGCCAACATCTTTTGTTCCTTGAAGATATTTCATAATCCTTTTAGCTGCATTGAAATGTGATTCTTTTGGAGCAGATTGAAAACGAGCACACATGCATACAACAAACATTATGTTAGTTCTGCTGGCAGTAAGATACAATAAAGACCCAATAAGTCCTCTGTATTTGGTTTCATCAACTGAATTTCCAGCCACATCATGATCAAGGTGGCAGCTGGTTGAGAATGGTGTGCTGATTGATTTGCATTTATCCATTCCAAATTTTGTTAACAGGTCCTTGCAATACTTAGCCTGATTTAAGAATATGTCATCCTTGAGTTGTTTGACCTGCAAACCTAGAAAGTAATTCAGCTCACCCATCATGGACATTTTGAACTCACTCTTCATAATTTCCACAAAAGGTCTCTCATAATTCTTCATTGGTTGATCCGAATATGATATCATCCACATAGACTTGAACCAGAATTATGTCTTCCTCTTTTTTCTTAATGAACAGTGTTTTATCAGATGTGCCTTTGTCATATCCTTGTGAAGTAAGGAAATTTCTCAACCTTTCATACCACTGTCTAGGAGCTTGCTTAAGCCCATAGAGAGCTTTCTTGAGTTTGAATACAAGATCTGGATGTTGATGGTCTTCAAATCCTGGGGGCTGTGAAACAAATACTTCTTCATTGATATAACCATTCAAGAAGGCACTCTTCACATCCATTTGGAATAGTTTGAATCCTTATATGTAGGAGAAAGCAAGGAGAAGTCTGACAACTTCTAACCCAGCCACTGGTGCATATGTTTCATCATAATCTATTCCCTCTTTTTGGTTATAACCTTTAGCCACAAGTCTGGTTTTATTTCTGGTAATCACCCCATGCTCATCCAACTTATTTTTGAATATCCACTTTAATCCAATGATGTTCATTTCAGGTATTCTTGGAACAAGTGACCATACCTCATTAAGGGCAAACTGATTCAGTTCTTCCTGCATAGCCAGAACCCAGTTGCTGTCCCTTAGAGCTTCATCCAGATTTTTAGGCTCCTCTTGAGAAACAAATGCCATTGTCTCACAGTGATTGTTTAGAGAATTCCTAGTTGAAACCCCCTTTTCAATATTTCCAATGATATTGTCAAGTGTGAGATCTCTTGGGGTCTTCCGTTCTTTTGGTAAATCTGCAGAAACAACAGGTTCTCTGACAACATGTAAGTCATTTTTATCTATATTAATCAGTACATTTTTATGCAAAATAGTTCTTAAATCATCACATTCTAAGTCATCTAAAACAGGTTTTGGCATATAATTGTCAGATTCATCAAACACTACATGCATTGATTCTTCCACAGTGAGAAACCTTTTATTGAAAACTCTATAAGCATGTCCATTCAAAGCATAGTCAATATGAATTCCTTCATCAGATTTTGCATCAAATTTTCCCAAATTATCTATGCCATTATTCAGTACAAAGCATTTACATCCAAACACTCTAAGATGACTTACACTAGGTTTTCACCCTTATACAACTCATAAGGTGTTTTCTTAAGGACAAGCCTAATTAAAGTTCTATTAACACATAAGCAGCAGTATAAACTGCATCTGCCCAGAAGTATTTAGGAAGCTTAGATTCATTCAACATAGTCCTAGCAAGTTCTTCTAGTGATCTATTTTTCCTTTCAACAACACCATTCTATTGGGGAGTCCTAGGGCTGAAAAGTTATGTGATATCCCATGTTTTTCACAAAACCTTTCAAACATAACATTTTGAAACTCACCCCCATGATCACTACGAATAGATTTTACACAACATCCATTTTCATATTGCAAAACTTTTGCCAATTTCTTAAAACCTTATAAGCATCATTTTTGTAAGCAAGAAAGAAAGTCCATGTAAATCTAGAATAATCATCAACAATAACCAAAGCATACAAATTTCCAGCCAAACTAGCAACTCTAGAGGGTCCAAACAGATCCATATGCAGAACATCCAAGGGTTTCTTAGTAGAAATCATGTCCTTTTGATTTAAAAGAAGTCCTGATTTGTTTACCTCTTACACATGCATCACATAGTCTATTATCCTGAAATTTGATATTAGGAAAACCTGAAACAAGATCCTTGGATTTCAATTTATTCAAATGATTTGTATGAATGTGAGCTAACCTTCTGTGCCACAGCCAAGACTCATCACTTTTTGACAAAAGACATTCATTTTCAGAATCAGTTTCCAGGATATCCAAGAGATATATGTTGTTTACTCTTTTACCTGTAAATAAAACCTTACCAGAAGAATCATGTGAGATTGTGCACCCATTTGATTTGAAGTTTACCTTGTATCCTTTGTCACATAATTGACTGATACTTAGAAGACTGTGTCTTAGTTCTTCCACATATAGCACATTTTCAATGGTGGTTGAACTTCCAGTACCAACAGTTCCTCTTCCTAGGATTCTTCCACGGGTTATTGTCCCCATAAGTGACATGTCCCTTTGCCTTGAATTTTAGACTAGTGAACTTAGTTAGGTCACCAGTCATATCTTTTGAACATCCACTGTCCAAATACCACTGGTTTCTCTTGGTGCTTTTCTACAAAACAAAACAAAAAATAATACACATGGTACCTTTTTAGTCTAGGTTCCAGCAGTGATAATACCTTTCCTTTGGAAGCCATTTGGCCAAGCTTTTAGGAACAAGGTATTTTCTAGCAATGCATGTCCTAGAGGTATGTCCAGATTTCATACAATAAAAGCAAGTAACATGTTGAAGGATGAAAAACTTGTTTTTGCAGGAACAAAAAAACTTGAAAGCATTTTAACATTGTTTTTCTTTCCAGGATTATAGCCAATTCCATTTTTGTTGAAAACATCATTTTGTGATCCTAAAAGAGACTTAAGATTATCTCTTCCCTTAGTGAAATTAGATAAAATGTTCAGCAAATACTCAACTTGTTTTTCCAGCTTTTTACAGTTTTCACAGGTCTTTATAGAAGCATGCAAACATGTCAATTCAAGACTTACAAGATCAGTTTTAGCCTTATGCAGTTCTTCCTCAAGAGATTTTACCTTAGGTCCAAGAACATTATTTACATTTTGCAATTTGGAGCAAATAACAGCTAGCCTATTTGCCTCATGATGAGTTTCTTTGAAGGCAACAAGCAATTGATCATAATTGTCAGATTCCATAGAGAAATCATTAACCGAATCAAATATTAATCCTTCATCTTTCATCATGAAACACAAATTTGTTTCTTCACTTTCTGTTGAGGAGCTGCTTATTGAAGACACTTCATTCTCTTCTCAAGAGATATAAGCTATTCTCCCCTTGCTTCTTTCAACCTTCTTGCTGGCTGGTTTTTCTTTTGTTTGATTGTTTAGACAATCCATCTTTATGTGACCTGTTTTGCCACAACCAAAGCAAGTGTAGTTATGATGAGAATCAGAAAGATGTTATCAATAGAAGAAATGGACAAGGGCCAAAGCATTTAAAGTTCTTCTTATTAGTCTTTGCAAAAGATGAGGCCCAAGCCCAAGAAGGCCCAAGCCCAAGAAGCCCAAGTCCAAAC
>Ga0123341_1006616_pt1 | contig 10488 bp, 5 predicted proteins | sample Turbeapinknodule_FD_89959 | JGI IMG/M metagenome (GOLD analysis project Ga0123341, IMG submission 89959) | Root nodule microbial communities of legume samples collected from Mexico - Turtle bean Mexico pink nodule | ecosystem: Host-associated > Plants > Roots > Nodule | place: Mexico: Nepantla...
ATATATTTTACTAATTTTTCATTTTCATACTGATTCTTTTTTAATATTTGATAGCAACAGAGATAATCATATAGTTAATAGACATATTAAAAACAAATACTTAAAATTTATTACAGCTGTAAAAGGTCTTGTAGAAAAGATATTTTTTTAAAAGTATATTTAATGTTGTAATTAATTTGATATAAGATTCTACAAACGTCTTTTGAATATTTTAACAGCGTCATGATGCACACCACCACCACACCTTAACATCCGAAGTCGTCTATCAAAAGTCAATTTGTTTCTTCATTTTATTTATTTAGTTTATTTGATGAGAAGGGAAAGGAAAATTGGAGTTGAAATGTAACTATCTCGGGACAGAGAAAAATAATCCCCAAATCCACCCACCTACCCAATTAATAAATTAAAAAATAATAAAATAATATCCCATAAGAAAATATAAATACACATGCTACGATACCATAAAATTCAATCCCTCATTTCCAATTTTGAATTCACGGGAACAGAGGCAGAGAAAGAGAGTGGAAAGATCGCAACGCCACGAACGGCACCGTTTCGGCCACGTGGACGCAACTGGTAAACCCCTCGCCCTACTACTGGCTGCTTCCGGTAACTCTCAAACACGGATCAAAGAGTTGGAAATTTAAAATAATAAAAAAGGAAAAAGAAAAAACGGGGTAGGACGGTACGGTCCGTTGCTTCCACTTACTCCGGGACTCGCTTTCTACCGTTCGTCCCATTCTATAAATAACGCCTTTCGACCTCCACCTCATTTTTTCCTTTCTCTCTCTCTTCTACGCCATTCTTCTAGCACAGTTTGCCGGCGAAGTCGCGGCCAGTCACCGTCGTTTCTGCCGGGCAATATCTCTTCGCGGCGCCGTTCCCTCCTCCCTCAGGTTCTCTCCTCGCTTCACATCTCACCGTCGTTTATTTCCCTTTCCTCCTATCAGATCTGTCTCTTTTTCTGTGCAACCATGATTCTGCTCATTTCTAGCTCACACCTTCCAAATTTATCTCTCGTGCCTGATTTATTTTTTCCGTTCTCTGTCTTTTTTAAATCGTGTAATAATGGTGATTCCTCCGTTTTTATTCCCAGGATCTTGATCTGTTACTTATATTTCTTTAATGCGCCACTTGTCTTTAAGTAATTGTGTTCGGCTTTTCGAAATTGATGATGCAATTGGTGGAGGTGAAGGTGATTTTTCGTGTTGCTGAAATTGTACTGAGATATTTTTTTAAAATTTATATTCTACTTCTCTTCCTATTTCTGGATTTTAATCTTTACGGAGAGTTGAGCATATTATAGTTTTAATGAATTTGATTATTTTGATTGTGACTTGTGATTGTGCTTTTGCGATTCTGATTCCGTCATTCGCTTTGTTTTTTTTTTATATATATATTTGGTTTTTTCTGATTTGGTCGTTAGGAATATGCTTGTTTCGGTTTTTTTGCTTTCGACCTTAGAACATGTTGTTTTTCTGGTTGTAGTAGTATCCGTTTCTGATACAGTCGTTGGGTTATTAGAGAAGTTGAGAAAATGGACGGCCATTTGGGAATGAGGAAAATCAGCTCTCACTGCTCTATATCTGAGATGGATGACTTCGATCTCTCACGTCTGCTTGACAAACCGAGATTGAATATTGAGAGACAGAGATCATTTGATGAGAGGTCACTCAGTGAACTGTCCATTGGTCTTACGAGAGCTGGCTTGGATAACTATGACACTTATTCGCCCGGGGGAAGATCTGGCTTTAACACACCTGCTTCATCTACCCGGAATTCATTTGAGCCCCATCCCATGGTTGCTGATGCCTGGGAATCCCTAAGAAAATCTCTAGTCTATTTCAGAGGCCAACCGGTTGGCACAATTGCAGCTGTTGATCATCAATCAGAAGAAGTTCTAAACTATGACCAGGTGAATTCCTCAAACAATGCTGAAATGTCATTCCGATCTTAGGGGTGTGTAAATATCTTTTTTAAATATGCAGGCCATGGAAACTTACTGTGTACTCTAGAACTGTTATGAATTAAGTAGTCCTTAACACGCTTATTTATTACTTTAATTTGAAAATAGATATACTCTAGTACATTTGCGTGCAATGTACATTTGATTTCAAACTACCAAAGGCCCTTTGACTATTTACATGTTTTCAGGGGCTATTTGAACATGAATCATCAAACAATTTTATGGCTGCGGCAAAATTTATAAGAGATCTTGACGGAAGAGGCCCAAATTTATAAGAGATCAGATCTGGTCTATGATAAAGAAACATGATAACATATGTTTAGACTATATTTATCAAAAAGCTAAAATGGAATGAATCTAATAGCACTGCAACAAACAAAACAGATGCTCTATTGTATTTCCACTGAACTTTTAATTTGAAAATGTCTTGGAAGTCCCCTTCATTCCTCTAAATTTACAGGAATGAATGTTGATGTGGAATGTTTGATTGTGTCAGACAATTCAGTTGTTTAACATACAACCTAGCTCTCTGGAAATTTTGGTAATGACAATGTTTAGATGAATGTTTGTGAGAAATCTAGCTTTGCAATAACCAGAATGACTCACGTGGGATAAATAAAGAACAAATGTAGTCGTTAAAAATTATTAAAAGATAGTTGCATACAGTTTGGGCACATAAGGCATTAGTTCTCAACAGCCTTTCCATGTTCCTATTGGTGTCATTTATTTTTAGCACTTAGACTTATAATTACTTTTTTTAGGCCTTAGTAGTCTAAACATGCAAATCAACTGTTTTTTCCTTCGAATGGTTAATGATTAAGAGAAGAAACTGAGGTTTTGTGTTAGTGGTAGTACCCCCCCTCCCCATAATGCTAAAAGCACCATTAGCTAAATATTTTTACTGTCACACTGATGGGAATCATCTAAGAATGGATATTTATGAATCAAATATTCTGTTTATAGGTTTTTGTTCGAGATTTTGTGCCCAGTGCTCTAGCCTTTTTGATGAATGGTGAACCAGAGATAGTCAAGAACTTCTTGTTGAAGACACTTCATCTTCAGGGGTGGGAAAAAAGAGTAGATCGATTTAAGCTTGGAGAAGGTGTGATGCCAGCTAGTTTCAAAGTCCTTCATGATCCCATTAGGAAAACAGATACTCTTATTGCAGATTTTGGTGAGAGTGCAATTGGAAGAGTTGCTCCAGTTGACTCTGGATTTTGGTGGATCATTTTGCTTCGTGCTTACACAAAGTCTACTGGGGATTTATCTCTGGCTGAATCATCATCTTGTCAAAAGGGAATGAAACTTATATTGACTCTATGCTTGTCAGAGGGGTTTGATACATTCCCAACTCTTCTTTGTGCTGATGGATGCTGCATGGTTGATCGAAGAATGGTAAGACATAATTTTTGGTTGTTTCTCATGATAATTAATGTTGCTTCTGTTATCTGGCTTCTAAAAGAATGGTATTTGTTGCATTCCATTGTTTACAAACAAAGTTTGCCATTTTATGGTGTAAATGCAATTAGATTTGTTGTTACAACACTTGCCCATATTCTGATATGTTAAATGATATGGCAAAAAGATTTTTCGACAGATAGTATCAATTTATTTATTTTTACACTGATCATTTATCACCTTTAAACTGTTTAAATTTTGTCTTTAGTTTACTTTCAAGTCCCTTGAGTTAAGCTTCATTCGTATATGGTTGATGTTAAGAACTTTCACATTGTATTCATTGTTTCTTCCTCCTTTCTTTTTCTTGCAGGGTATTTATGGTTATCCTATAGAGATACAAGCACTTTTCTTTATGGCATTGAGATCTGCTATAGCAATGCTGAAACAGGATGATGCCGAAGGAAAGGAATGTGTAGAGCGTATTGCAAAACGATTGCATGCACTAAGTTATCACATGAGAAGTTACTTTTGGCTTGATTTCCAACAACTAAATGACATTTATCGGTATAAGACTGAAGAGTACTCACATACTGCAGTAAATAAGTTTAATGTTATTCCAGATTCAATCCCAGATTGGGTATTTGACTTTATGCCAACTCGTGGGGGCTACTTCATTGGAAATGTCAGTCCAGCTAGGATGGATTTTCGATGGTTTGCTTTAGGCAATAGTGTTGCAATTTTATCTTCTCTGGCAACTCCAGAGCAATCAGTGGCTATCATGGATCTTATTGAAGCTCGTTGGGATGAGTTAGTTGGAGAAATGCCCTTAAAAATATCTTATCCAGCAATAGAGAGCCACGAGTGGCGAATTGTTACTGGCTGTGATCCCAAAAATACCAGATGGAGTTACCATAATGGAGGATCTTGGCCAGGTTCTTCCTTTCTGCTTATTTATTCAAAATTAATATATATTTAACATGGGGTTTGGTAGCAGTTATACTTCTGACATACATGCCAGTTAGTTGGGTAATCTCACGAGGTGTGCTTAGGCATGACTAAGATTTTTGCAAGTACCATAGGTTTCAAAACTCTATACCCTCATAAGCTTTTTGCAAACTGAAATAAACCTTTTGTGTCGCCATATTCAATTACGTTGATAATACGTCTGTCACTAAAAACAGAAAGGCAGGATGTGTTTTGTTAGAATCTTAGTAACTTTGCAAATGTGTTGGGGTTCGTATATTTGAGCTTTTGAAAAAGAGAGATTTAATGATGCATGAAAGTTGATTTATTTTTGTAGAGATTTCATGAAAAGCAAATTTTCAAAACAATATTCAAAATAGCTTCTGAAAATAATCAGAAATATGTTTTTTATATCCTTTTTCTAAACCGTAAACATTAATTTTTTTTTTCCAAAATAAGTTGTTTTTCATGAAAAAAATGAAACAACGGAGCACTTAATTTTTAATGTGAAAACACATTAAGAATTGGGTAACACTGTCATTACATAATAGCAGTAATTGACAATGGTTTGTTATTCTCAATTGCACGTCAATTTCTACTCTACCCGAACCATTGTTGACTATTCTTGCAGTATGTCATGTAATTATGAAATAAAATTATAAACGTAATTTTGGTGTCCTTATTTTTTAACTATTCATTTTGCTATGTTTGTGGTTCGACTGCAGTGCTCCTGTGGCTAGTAACAGCTGCTTGCATCAAAACGGGGAGACCGCAAATAGCAAGACGTGCAATTGAGCTTGCAGAGAGTCGTTTACTGAAGGATGGGTGGCCTGAATATTACGATGGTAAACTTGGAAGATATATTGGGAAACAGGCAAGAAAATACCAAACATGGTCAATTGCAGGTTATCTGGTGGCAAAGATGATGCTGGAGGACCCCTCCCACTTGGGGATGATTTCCCTTGAAGAAGACAAACAAATGAAACCGGTTATTAAAAGATCTTCTTCTTGGACGTGCTAAAGACTTCAGGTTATAGATAAATAGTATAAAAAACGAATAGAGAAAAGCTTAGAAGGTGAGATATTGTTGTTTCAATACACGGCACTATTCTTGGTGATTCCCTTCCTCGTAGGCTTGATTAAAAGTTTGGCTTGTGTAAGATGGCTGTTGCTGAGACTGGCATCATGCTCTTCCCAAATAAGTAAAAAGACCCTTCACTTCATGTTTGCTAAGTTCAATGCTACCGTCCCACATGTTGCCTGGGATTATTAGTAAGATGCGAAAAAGTATGAAACATTCTTCATTATATTAATGTGTTTCTCTGATAGTTGTCAATAAGGCTCCTTTCAAAAAGGGCCTAGAACAGGAAGTATTAGTTTTTCTATATGCAACTTTAGGTCTACTTTCTCATTGCTTAGAAATATGGTAAATTAAGATTATTTTTTTACCAAATTTTCGTGAATACGATGTACTTTACATTATATTTTTTTTTGGTTTCATTTGAAGTCAGGAACCTTTGTTTTTTTATTACTGTTTTGCCATTTATGGTGCCGAACAAAATATCTTGCTTTGTAACATTTAACAAGCAGCAAGTTTAATTTATTTTTTAAGGAAGTAGGTTTATTGAATTGGTAGTGTTAGTGTCAATCAATTTAACTAATTAAAAAGCATGGAACTTTAATCTGCAAATTTTATAAAATGGTATAATTAGGTTTTTCTTAATTGATATTTTTAAAAAATGATCGTACTTGTATAAAAGAAATAGCTTGCTAATTTCGTGTATTTTTGTTTTATGCGAACCCTGATTAGTTTTTTACGGTGTTTTTTTTAATAGCATTTTTTTTCTTTAATTTCTTAAATGTTTTTTCCTTCCTTCACACCCATAATTGTTATTTGCACCATTATAACTTTTAGAGATGCCGTCTTATTGTTTCTATTTTATTTGAAAGTAGGTTCCCCATTTGTTGAAGAGTGTTGTGATTTTGTTGTGGGTTTTCTCGATCGTGGTTTCAATTACAATATGCCGGCGAGCTTTGATAGTGGTGGTGGTTTAGCTGGAAAATATATGATGGGTACGAATAATGAAGTTCTAATTTGTTTTGATGACTGTTACAACTTTTTTCAGATTATCGATTTTGGAATATAGGTTTCCAAAACACACATTTCAGAATATGTTTACTGTAAAGGTATTCCAAAATACTATCATTGATTCGGAATTACTAATCCAAAAGAACATTTAAACCAATCCGGAAAGCATATTCCCAAACATTTTTTTTAAGTTTTGCAAATCCTTTGCAATCTGGAATGTTGTGGTCCTCTTAACTGCACGTAATGTTTGTAGAAAGTTGAGTCTTTTGTTTTTAGTACGTGGGTCATATCATAATGTTACAGTTACATATAGATTTATACTTGATCAGTTTGTTATGGTAGGTTCCTACTCAAGCTCTTAGAGGTTGATGAATCAATAAGGAACTCATTAATATTGGTATTAACAATGTACATTTTCATTTAGTTTAATTCAATCTTACTTAACAAGCACATTTCAGGTGCTCTACATTGTATTTGTTTTTAAGGATAGTATGTAGACAAGGATGAATTTGTTCTGCCGATGATTGTTTGTATTCATTGATTTAAGTTGAAATGCGAGCGTGCAAAAGCAAGGAAATTGAATAAAGCTCTCTTTACGTATGAAAGTAGAAAAGTAAAGAAAGTCACATGGATTGTGCCTTTTATATTCTTACCTTTCACTTTTTAACCAACCCGCGTGAGAGCATAATGTAGATTCCTTTGAGAAAAGTTGCATGGTCATGCATGCAGTGGAGATTCCTGATTCATTTTGACTAACTCGTGTGTGGTTGAGGGGTGTAGGTGAGCCTTTAAGATAATGTTAAATATGATTTAATATTGTAAATTTAAACTACAGTTATATGTTGAACTTGTGAATTGAAGATTTGTGAAAAAGGTGCAATGATCTTGTTGAGAACCATAACATAGTGTGTGATAGTGTTGCTTTCATCATGCACACAAAAACCTTTTCTTGTATTGAGGTAAGATTTGATGATTTCAAACCAATATAATCGATTGTGAGGAGCTGAAAACCTATTTTGTGACAACAATTAGATACATAATTGATTATCACAAGTTTACAGAGGAGTCATAATCATGAACTATTTTTTTAAGGGTAATCAATTATCATGTTGCCATAATCGATTATGAATTATTTTTCCAAGAGTAATCGATTATCATGTTGTCATAATTGATTATGAATTATTTTTTCAAAGACAATTGATTACCATGTTTCCATAATAGTTTATGAGTAGTTCTTTTTAGGGATAATTAATTATGTACATTCAATAATCGTTATGTGGGTGTGTTATGTGGGTGTTTTAAATGGCTAGATGTTGGTATTACTGTAATTGATTATGGACATTTGTATATTGGTTGTTTGATTTTATGAAATTTATTTGTTTTCGTGTTGTGACATTTTCTTTTCTCAATTTCACAATGCTTACAATTTATGGATCTGTTTCGGTTTCGGTTTACTTTGTAGGTTCTCGTGTATTGTGTCATTGTGGTCAACTGTTGCACCTCTTATGATCTTGTTGTGTTCTATTTGTTTGGTTACACATAAACCTTCTTAACAATCCATCAACACCAAATAAGTCGTGATTTTTTTGTGAAATATAGTGTTTATTTCTATAGTGCATGTATAATAGTCGTATGAGATATCTTTTTAAGTATATGTGTTTTGATTACTTAGATGATTTAAATGCACTCACGACTTTGGAGATGAAAAACTTTAAAATCAAATTTAAATTTTTTTAGAATATATTTTGTTGTGGGCCAGTATATTTATAATATGTTTATGTGAATTGAGGTTATGTTTAAAATTATTTATAATATGTGTTTGTGTGGGTTGAAGTTATGTTTAAAATTATTTGTAATATGTAATTGATTTGTATTTTTATTAAATAAATTTTTTATTTAAATTTATATTTTGTAAATGTAAGCCTTAATCTCAACCATAATCCTACCTTAAATCATAAACTTAAACTCAATCTCTAACCTAAATTATAAACTCAAACTCAATTTCTAACCCTAACCCTAACCCTAACCCAAATCATAAACATAAACATTAACCCCAATCATATTCCTGGCCTTAACATAAAATCCAGCATTTAATTCATAACTCCTAACCTTAACCATAAACTTAAATCGCTTACCATAAACCTAAACTTATGGTTGTTTTGATGTAGTAATTAAACTTATATGATTGTTTGTGTTAAAAGATTGTTGACCATGAATAACGATAAACGTTGGTCTATGTATTTTGACGGTGTCAATTTTATCCATGTTTTAAAGTACCAAAATGAAAAATAATAGTTCAATAATTAAGTAATGTTGTATGAGTTTTTGTTATTTATGATTGTGCATTGGTTGTTTATTAGAATTGTTCACGGGTTATAGATGACATCATGTTCGTGTCAAGGTCCCACGAGTATATGCTTTTCATTTTTGTGGAAGAAATATTGGCCAACTCATAACATTTTCGAGTTTGTAATTTTGACATGAAATTCACATATATTCTCGTCAGGTAGGAAGAAACAACCTCTAATTTCAAGATGTTGAAGTATGCATTTGTATGAGAAGATCCATTGATCATTTCCGAAGATGAGTTGAGTGTGTTTTGGAGTACTTATAATCAATAACTATGATTGGATGATAGTTGGAAAACACTACCTTAGATAAGCGAATTTTGTATTCAAACCCCAAGTTATAACGTCATATTGCAAAGTTTGACATCATTTGAAGAGTACGTAGTCAAACCTATATTTTGATAAAGTTGTTTTAGTAGTTTTTCGAAGTCAAACACTAAAATCACTTTCATGGTGTGTTTTCTAAAAATCAAAAATAATAAAACTAATGTAAGAGATACTCCAATTTAAAATTTAAAAGTGATATTTTTCCAATAAATATCTTTTTCAAGAAATCTTTATTTTATAATTAATGGTCTAAAAAACGTTATAGCAACGGTTAAAATAAATGAAAACTCAATTTTTTGTACCCGTTCATGCATTTTCTATCTATTGGAGCCTACCCTACTTCAAATCACCATCAAAGCTCATTGCAATGTTGTAGTCTGAACCATGATGAGGAAAAATCAGCCACAAAGTAACAAGACTATTAAGTAAAGAGGATCATAATGTTGGATCAAAATTGTGTTTGGACTTAGAGAATAATAAAGTTGCACTTCACCTTTTCACAAACATTGTACACAAGGTACATCTAATAGAATATTTTGATTTATAAGAAAATAAAAAATACAATAAATAAAATGAAAGAAATAAATGTTTAATTTTTATTTCTCCTATTTAATATTTTCTAGAGTGAAAGTAAATAAAAAACATAAAATGACATTTTCAAGAAAGAAAGAAATATGAAAAGTAAGGATGGTTTGGCTAAGAAATTGTTAAAAAACTAAGAATAATAAGAGTATGTACTCTTCCCATTTACCATAACATTTTTGGAGACCTTTAACTTATTTTCAAATAAGTTCTAAAATGCAAATACATACTTTAAACTATAATTTTGTCTTATTCGATCTTTAAATTATATTTCATTTATAAATAGACAACTTTAACTTTAAATCTTTGTGATAAATATATCAACCAATCCTTAATAAATTTCAATATTTGATATTAAAATCTCTAACTTTAAGCTACTTCCTTATAGTTCTTCTAAATTAAATGGGGTTCATCAATTACTTTTTTCTTTTCACACTGGACAATTATAATAGTATTTTTTATTTCTAATTAAATATTATTTCATCATGAATCCACGACTAATTTTTGAGATATTTTAATATCATTCAGTTTTTGTTCTTTTTAATTCCACCTTTAACCTTTTCTGGAATCAAACCACAGACAAATATACATGTCTGAGACATGGGCAAGTGCCACAAATGTACCAATCATAACCGACAACACTCTTCTGTATCCTATCCAACACTATATATGTTTAATTTTCAACAAACAAATCAAAAATGGAAATAAAAAAATATAAAAATAAATAAATTGAATATTTAATTATTTGGTAGAGTGAAGACAGGTAAAAAAACAGAGAAGAAATATTTTTTAAAACGATATAGTTTTGGCAGAAA
>Ga0123341_1006617_pt1 | contig 10488 bp, 4 predicted proteins | sample Turbeapinknodule_FD_89959 | JGI IMG/M metagenome (GOLD analysis project Ga0123341, IMG submission 89959) | Root nodule microbial communities of legume samples collected from Mexico - Turtle bean Mexico pink nodule | ecosystem: Host-associated > Plants > Roots > Nodule | place: Mexico: Nepantla...
TAAAATAACTCATCTACTTAAAAAAATGCCATTCAACCTTAATAAAAGATTAATTATTCCGAAATTTTTTAATTTTAATCAAACTGATCAATCAAAATTGAGCTAATAAAAATAATAAAATTAACATATAAAATTTCAAATTCTTAATTCAGTCAAATAAAATTTCAAATTCTTTTAAATTTTGAGTATGAAATTTATTTAACAAAATTTTAAACCAAGCAGCACATTTTTTTATGAAGAATTTTAATTTCTCTATAAAAAATAATTACCATAAATTAATTTAATTAAGTATTACATTAAATTTAATTGATTAGTTTAAAAATTAAATTAAAATTGATTATAGTAGACACGTAGGGATGAAGTGAATGCCACACGAAGAAGCGTGGCGTGCCACGTGAACTCTGTGTTCTGCTTAAAATCTCTTTTCCCATTTTTTTTCATTCCCATTTCGCATCAAATCAATGGCTGCAACCACCACTCTCTCCTTTTTCCACTCTCCATATCCAACGCTCTCTTCTCACTCTCAATTTTCCCTCTCTTCACCTTCTTCGCTCTTCAAACCCTACACTGTTGCTTCCCGCCACAACCTCCGCATCTCCACCACCGCCGCCGCCGCCGCCCTCGCTCTCTCGGCTTTTCCAAACGCAAACTCTCCCACGTTTCTCGCAACGGCTTCTCGGAACACTCAGCCCATGCTCCCTCCTTTCAACGTTCTGATTACTGGCTCAACCAAAGGTTAACACAACATACACTCTTTCACTGTGAATTACATACAATGATAAAACACAGCTTCTGTTTGAAAGAGGAACTTCTAAATTACTTCATTTCATTTTCCACATCTTCAAATATTTGATTACTTAATATTTTTTATAATAAACTAGTGAAAATAGGCTCTTTTACTCAATTTTCAGGATGATGGAAATGTAACCAATTTTCAGGATGATAGAAATGTAACTGATATACAGAAATAATTTTGGATGAATCGAAAATTGAATTGTTTGATAGAAATGTAACGGATATACAGAAATAATTTTGGATGAATCGAAAATTGAATTGAAAAACAAAAAATAGAATGCAGAAAAAATAGAGTGCAGAGAATGATGACTGATTAACTGATTAAGAGTGGAGGTTATTATATAAAGAGAATGACGAGTGATTAAGAGTGGAGGTTATTTATATGAGATTTGGTGTGAAAATATGTGAGAATATGCTCTCCTTTAGTTGCCAATTAATTGTTAATTAATTTTAAAAATTAAAAAATAATTTTATTTTTTATATAATTATGAAATGTCAAAATATTCTATTATATTAATATTAATAAAATGAGATATATTGTTTTAATGGATCGTTTATATATAGGTATATGTCAAAATACTCTATTATATTAATAAAATGAGATATATTGTTTTAATGGATGCTTTATATATAGATATAGATGACGTAATTTGATTTTTGCTGTTAAAAAAAGAAAGAAGTAGGAGGGAGGAGCGAATATTAGTAAATTCTCATTTTCTTTTAGAAACTTGATGTTTTTATTTTCAAATAATCTAAACATCTTCATAAAAAAAATTTAGGATTTTTAATTTTTGCTCATTACATATTTTACCATAAAGTATTTTAAATTTTAAAAATAAATTGTCTCTAAATATTCTTTATTCAAAGACAACATTGGAGTCAACTATAATTAAACATTCTGAAGGCTCTAAATGTAATATTAGCCAAAATAACTGACTCGTGTGTATAATTAACTTTTGTATATAATGTATTCGATATAAATTTTAAATATAATTTATGTATATGAAGTATTTATTTATCGTGAATTTGAAAAATATTTATTCTATGCTAAAATACTAATTCAATTTTTATTTCAACTTGGAGTAGACTTTCTTCCATTTAAGAATTTAGTTGAAAGTATAATTTTCTTGGACTTTTATTTTAAGTATGAATGAATTAAAGATATTCAAATGAATTGGGACTTGGATAAGTAGAATTTGTTTGTCACAAGTAAATGCATCCACAAGGGCACCATATCATAATTTTTTTTGGATATGTTTTAACTTATTTTCTATTTATACTATATGATATGGTATGATTCAGGAATTGGGTATGCATTGGCGAAAGAGTTTTTAAAAGCTGGTGACAACGTCCTGATTTGCTCAAGATCAGGTGTGCAAAAATTCTTGGTGTTTCAATTTGTTTCATACATGCACTTTGTTTACTTTTGTGATTTTATTTGAGAATAATACAAAGGAAATATTGTCTTTCTCTATATCTCTATTTTCATTTAATAGATGAAAGGGTAGAGGCTGCTGTCCATAGCTTGAGAGTAGAATTTGGGGAGCAGTATGTGTGGGTACCTCCTCTTAAACTTCTTTGTTAATAGTAATCCGTCTATGATAAGTACATAGTCGGTTTGCATTTGTGTTCTTACGTACATGCTTTGTTTCATTTCATGCAGGGAACTAAATGTGATGTCAGAAATGCAGATGATGTGAAGAATTTAGTTTCATTTGCTCAAGAAAAACTGAAATACATTGATATATGGGTATTAGTGTCTGATTTCTTTTCCTGCTGTGATTGTTTATTTTGCATATATTGGTGGGAAAATATTGCTAAGATTTCATTTTAATTAGTTCTTATTGTTGAAGTCATGGTCTGACCAATTATGTAAGCTTCTGTTCTTAACATAATTATAATTGTGACTTTAGAAATGATCTTTTAAACTACTTTCTGTAGCGCCAGATATCATATGATAAGTTCAATGGCATTATGACATGTTCTACTCGGATCCTTTTTTTTTTATTGTGAAGTGGCATGTGTTTTCTTTTTTGCAAATAAACAATTCTGACTGCAGTTATATCTGCAAATTAAAGAATTAGTAGCGGCTTGCCTCGTAATCTGCTACTGTGCTAACTTCATGAAAAGTATGCTTAAGCTTGCGGTTTATATATAAACTGAATTTTAGCAAATTAGACCTATTTGGAAGTTGGGTTGCTTATATTACTACTACCCACACCGTTATTTACTTGTTACTTCCTTATTGTGGGACCTGGATCAGAGACCTGACTATAGTAAATGTTTGCCATCAGTACCTGGAAACTTCTGTTTTCTTAATTACTTATTTTCTTGTGTCAGTTTGCTCATGTTAGGCTCTTTGAGTCAACACTTTAGATAGCACTTGACAAATAGGCTTTGTAGAATTCTTTAATTATCTTGTTTCATACATGTCGTTTACTATCAGCTCAGCTGTCTTTCACAACTAGCAACTAGGATTTCCCTTCCACGCTCCTCCTTAGAGGAATACTGACTTTTTTTCTATCAATTTTATTATTAGTTCCAGCCTTTCATTCAATATGCTTCTAAGTACATTAATTCTAATCTTTCTCTCTTTATTTTGAGAACTATGCAGATCAACAATGCTGGATCAAATGCATATAGCTATAAGCCACTTGTTGAGGCTTCAGATGAAGATCTTATGTGAGCTTCAATGCACCTTCTACCCTAAATGTCAATTTTTTTAATTATAACATCTTTTATTCTTTGCTTGCAGTGAGGTGGTTACAACAAATACACTTGGCTTGATGATATGTTGTCGAGAGGTAAAATATATTCTCATCTAAGAGGCACTATGAAATATGAACAAAGTGGGTGCACTATTATGCATAGATATTTAGTTTCCATTTAGGCAATCAAGATGATGTTGGACCAACCTCGAGGAGGTCATATTTTCAATATTGATGGAGCAGGTTCGGACGGGAGGCCAACTCCTAGGTACTTTTTTGTCTTTATTGGAGTATTTCATTCATGGTTTTGGTGCAATTTTCTGCTTATTAGGCATGGTTGCTTATTGATGCATACTGCTTCCTATTTCTATAAATCTAGAAAGGTTTGCTTCTATATTGATCTCTTGGGCCAGAAGTCTTGTATGATGCTGAATAATCATTAATCAGTTTCTATTTAACATACTAAATCAGTTCTTGTTAACCATTTGGTAATCATAGAGCAGTCTCACTTGGTCACATTTTGATGAAAGTGATAGATTATGAGACTTTTTAAGTTTATTGTAGTTTCTTCACTTTAATAAGTCTTATAATCTCTTCAATACTTGCAAAGGCAGCAAAGCCTAGGAGTTACATATTATCGGTGGTGTCAATTGAAGTTAGTTTTTGAATGAAATCCAAAAGAGCACTGTAGATTCCACTTGAAGTCATAATCTTAGTCAACTTACAAAATTATCACCAGTCCAACATATGATGGTGAAAATTCACTAATTCTAGCTTTATTTCTTAGGTTTGCTGCATATGGAGCAACAAAGAGAAGTGTGGTGCACTTAACAAAGTCGTTACAGGTTAATGTTTTGCATTTTAAAATTGTTATTTCTATTCATGTACCTTGAGTATCTATGATTCTAGTTATTTCCTGTCCATTTGTGCTCTTTTAATTATAAGTTTTTATAATGTATTTTTAGTCTTATTGGTATCAAGTCAGGTTACTAATTTGTGGTGTTTCATTGCTTCTTCCTTTCTTTGACTCCTAGCTGTTCTAATAAATAAAAGGTGTGTGTATTACAAAATTACCTGCTTTATCATGTTTAAAAAAACTATGGCTCTGATCTACTATACACAAAAGAAAAGATGAATATGACACCAATAAAAATCTACCAAAACATACTTTGTGTTGTCATTCTCTAAATGTTTTGGCAAGATAGGATTACTAGCAAGGGTAAGAATGTTACGGGATATGCTAAGCAAGATGGAATCAGAAAATAATGCATTGAGAAAGCTTGCAGCACTTCTTGTAGAATTTTGGCTTAGGTGGTTTGATTGTGGAAGCCCTAGTCAAGAGTGCAACTAAGAAAAACTATAGATGAAACCTTCAAGAAGGATTTAAAAGTCAAGGATTTGTCTATATAATACTTGATTTTACAATATAATGTTATAATACAATTTGATTCATCTAGATGAACCCGACTTCATTGAGAAGTCATAGATTTTACTGTCGTTCTCTTAATGTAATTCTCGGTGTTAAAAAATAAATGAACATGTCACATAATATTGCTGAGTAATCAGCAAAACTAAACAATATTTAGAATTAAAGTATGTGTTGGGCTCCTGCATTGACATTCATTACTTGATTGTATCTAGTAGAGTTGCAAGTTAAATTATTCTACCAAAATTCTTTAGCTGCTTACAAGATGGTATTTTGACATTTGTAGTTATATTTTTCCGTTTTAAGCTAGTAGAGTTTTCCCTATTCTTCCATGAGACATATTGGATACAAATTTTCTCCTTTTGTCTTCCTTCATTTTCCTAATAGAGTTCTTTGAATAAGAATTATAGTTATGGCTACGGACATACACATGTACATATATAATACGTCTTCTTAACATTTCACAGGCAGAATTGCGGATGCAAGATGTTAAAAATGTCCTAGTGCATAATCTTTCGGTAGGTTTTTTCTTTTCGTATCCTATGATAATATATGATGGGCATGGATGCATGGATACAAAAACTTGCATGTTTCTCCAATTTAAGTGTTGTCATTGTTATTAATTTATAATAAATGAAAACAAGTTTTTTTTTTATTAGTATACTTTTGATCAAAGGTAGTGAAAGCTTACAATATTTTCATATTGATTAATTTGATCTTCAAACCTTAAAAACATATGGATTTAGTCTTCTCTCTCTGAGAATTCATCATGTTTTAAGATGTTAGAAAGGAACTAAGTCCACATGTTTTTTATAGTTTAAGGACTAAATATTTATTAATATATGCAAGGACCTTGTCCTTATTTAACAGAGTATAAAAACGCACTTTTTTCATATAATAAATTTAACAACCTTCCAGAAAAGAATTAACAATTTGACATGATTTTTCATTTGCAGAGTCATTCCAGTTCCCTTTATTGTGTTACTAGAACTGATTGAATCCCTTTAGTTTTAGAGCCTAGTTTACTGAGGAGGCTTGAATGTGTGCTCAGGAACATATAAATATTTATTACCTTGTACACTGTGATGGTACTTGGTGGTGAAGGAACTTGTTGCAAAGTTATGTTAGTGTTACAACAACAGTAACTTCCTTGCTCATCCACTAGGTTAAATGATGTTGTTAGCCTTAGTCACAAAAAATCATTGTACCTATTCTATTTCCTATCAGACAATTATGGTACTCATGCATTTTTGTTTAGTTTCATTCTGGACTCTCTAGTTTGGACTATGTGAAATTTGATCTCCCAAGATTTTTTGTGTCAATTAAGTCCTCTATAAAACTAAGCATAATTAGTGTTAATTTCTCTTTGTTTCACCGTCAAGACATGAAGCACATTATGCTGGACTCCCTGTAAAGTTTTAATGGTTGGTTTTCACATCCATGTTTATAGCACTTGTTTTTCTTTCCTTTTTCAATGTTGCAGCCAGGAATGGTTACAACGGATCTTCTCATGTCTGGTGTTAATACAAAACAGGTAGATTTGCAGCCACGTTATATTATTATATTTTTTCAATGTGTTTTTGGACTGACTTCTTTGTTATGTGCAGGCAAAGTTTTTCATTAATGTCTTGGCAGAACCAGCTGAAGTGGTAAGATTTTCACAGCAGGGAATGGTGATACATAAGCTAGCACTTTACTCTGTGGTGTACCATCGTTATGCTTACCTGATAATCATTAGAACTATTTGTTCATTCAAACTGCAAAATTTTCCTGGTTTTTGTGACTATGGTGTAAGCACTAAACACTTGGAAAACCTACTCTTATAAGCCAGCCGTTCATATAAGAAAACTAAACACTCGAATACTCTATCCCACATTCTATTCTACTTGATGTGAGACTCAAACATCTCGTAATAGCCAAGTCTATAAGACTAACTTCATGCAAACAAATTCAAGTAAGAGTGATAACAATCCATTAAATATTGCAAGTAAAATCCTTCATGATTACTTTCATAGACCCAAAAGATTAAACTATTAGATTAAGACCTGGGAACGTTCTTATATTAAATTTCTAAAATGTCCCTCACAATTCTCGAGGGCTTTGGGCCTGGACAAAGCCCAAACCCCATCTAAATATCAACCTTATTTGAATTAATGGGTCGGCAAGGACAAACTCTAGACCACCTGATCATATACACTCTGTTATAGTTTGAGGAAAATGCTTTATGATTTTATTCATTTGGTCTTTCTGTGGCTTGTTGGAAATCTTGTTAGTGTTTGTGTTCATGGGCAGCTTTTATTACAATTAAGAGAGCTAAAACAGAAGAAGAACAATTCTCCTCATGACAGTGCTAGCACTCTAGACTGCAAAATCTCGAGGGATAAATTGTCTAAACTGATGGGATATGATTTACTTGATAATTGCTTAATCAAACAGAATCATTTAATAATCCTAGTTTACAACTTGTTGTCTCTGAATTGCTGGAACATAACGGTATATGATGTGATTTCTATTTTGAGTTGGATGACATGAAATATGCAGCTCATTTATCAAACGCTGTGGTGTTGACAGGTTGCAGAATACTTAGTTCCAAACATTAGATCCATCCCTGCAAACGGATCAACGAAACCAACATACATTCGATTCCTCACTGGTTTGAAAGCCTATTCCCAGATATTTTCAGTTAAGATAAAGCCTAATCTATAGTACCCTACTTTCATTACATGCATTATCGTTAGTTTCACCCATGCACATTTCCTTAGAGCATGTGCTCAATTTCCATTCCATAGCATGATCTAGCATTTCAATCTTGTTTATAATTCAATGCTTCCTTTTCTGTAACTTCACAGAGATTCGCATTCGGGGCAAGGAGGAACCGATACATTCTTGAAGATTGAACTTCATAAAAGTTTGTGCAATGTGCTCTACTTTTATTTTGCCATTTTTTTTTTCTATTATTGGTCCCAGTGAACTAGAATTTACACGTTTAAGGGCAGATATAGGTGATAAACTACCTTTAGGTAATGAGAAAGAGGTGTTAAATTAAATCGTGAACATAGAAGTCATTTGATGTAAATGATTTTCAATAATAACTTTTTATTTATTTGTTTCTTAATGTGAAACTCATTAGTAATATTATTGTTACCATATAGAATTATTGTGGGGATTACTATTTTATCCTTCGAGTTCTTCTATAAATCTTATAAGAAAGTCCAAAATATAAAAGACTTATGTATTGTACTATTAGAACTGATCACGAGAGAGAACACGAGTTCGTAAACAAATATTTTCAACAATAAAAAAGTGTAGTGGAGAAAAAAATCATAGTAAAAAAAAGTCGAATTTTTTTTGAATTCTAACTGAACTTCCAAATATTTCTAAACCTTTACTAACTTAAGAACACATTTTAAAAGATATTTATTTAAATAATCGATGTAAGAAGGTATTTCGTGTGCAACTATGTTATTAAAATTGATGTAAAAAATATGAGTAATTATTATTAACGAGATATTTTTAGTAGTAATTTAAAACTATTATATTTATTCTAAAATAAGAGAGTGGGTTAAATATGACTCATTTGACTTCAATACAAAATTTATTTTAAAAGGAGAAAGTGGAAAATAAAGAAAAATTTATGTGCAAATGTTCATAAGTGTGAAGTATCCATGTCTTCATTTATGACTAATGTTTATTTATGAACATGATTACTTCTTAGGGGACTCTCTTTTCTCTATTATAATTTTTCTACAAAAACTCAATTTACTTAAACTCTAAACACTTCTATTTCTATTGTACCAACAACTTAATGAAAAGAAAGTTTATAGAAATGTATCAGCCTAAATCACTATAAAAGCTTATATCAGTAAATTTTCAGTTACATGTTTTGGAGGCACAATCAACTACAAATACATTATCCATAGATGTCATCATAACTCTTTCTTCAACCACCGTAATCTTCTCCACAATGTAACTATATATCTTTCCACAAAATTAGTATATTAACTATCTCAACATAAGAAAAATGTTAAAATCCATTAAACCTAATCATTTATATTTTATAGAAATATCACCTTAACTATAAATAAAAATATTTTATAATATATAAATAAATACAAATCTTATCTTATGAACGTTTTTATCTGGTTCAATCAACAAAGTTATTTATATTCTATTATAAAGAGAGTTAATTCATCTTTTTCTAATTATTTTATAATATATAAATGAATATAAATATTTTTTTATAAAAAGTTTTCATGTTAGGCATATCACTATGCTACTTGACATCTCGGTTAGGCTGAGACCTCAAGTAACAACAATCATTTGTCATCACATAAAAAAAGTAAAATTAAAAATAAAATACAAAAATATTGGGGATTAGACCAAAACTCATATGTTAACAAAAACGATACATAGGTAGACTATACCTATTAATAAAGAATTCTAAGAACATACTAGATGGAAGCCTATTATACCAATGAAAAGATTCTCCATGAATAAATCCTAAATTAGCCAACTTATCAGCACATGCATTCCCTTCACAAAAAATATGAGTAACCCTAAACTTGATTTTTTCACAGTAATTCAGACAAGTATTCCAAGGAACATTTGTCCTGTAGTAAACACAATAAAAACTAAGAGAGAGTCATGTTCCAGCCAGACATTAGTAAGTTCCCAACTTGTAAGTTTTCTCTAAAGCATATATAACTTCATAAAATTCAGCAATGTAGTATGAAAGTGAAGAAAAAAAATAGTATACACATTTATTTATTCGCAAAATCATTTTCTATATATATTGGTTTTACTTCCAATAATTCAATGTTTAAAAATTTTAATTTACAATTGAAGTAAATTTAGAATTTGTAGTACAAATTTTAGACTTAGCCATAATAAGATAGGTATTTGAAGAGTGTTTGCATGAGGTTGTGACTGACATGGGTGTGGTTTGTCTGTGTCACGAGAAGGGAAAGGAAAAGCAGACCCGTGAAGAAGGGTCCCACCACCACTTGTCTCTTTCACTTCTCTGCCCTAAAAGGTTAGCTTTTGCATATCAAATGTGTCACGAGCTCAACAATATCTGTTACTTCCTTTTCTTACACTGACACATCAATGCACCTATTTTCGAATACTAATCCATCACTAAATCATTAACTTAATAAATAATATTTCACTTCTTCTCGTGACACATGACCCGATCAAATTTTGTACTTTCCTATCCAATCTCTTCAAAATGTTAAATTGTGAAGGTTGCTGATTTTTTTGGATTTTTCAAAATGTTAAATTATGAAGGATGGTAATATTTCTACCAAATTTGATAGATTAATTATTAATTTTTTTTATTAACAACAAATAATTAATAAATATAAACCACTTTAAGGGTGGTTCAAGTCTTATAAAAAATCACATTAATCTCCTCTAACCGCCAAAAACACATCCAACAATTAACAGAGCAACTCACCAAACAAAAATCTCAAAAAAAAAAAAAAAAAAAAAAACCGACAAAGAAAAAAAAAAAAAAAAAAACAAAATAAAACAAAAAAAAACAAAAAAATTAATCACCAA
>Ga0123341_1006618_pt1 | contig 10487 bp, 9 predicted proteins | sample Turbeapinknodule_FD_89959 | JGI IMG/M metagenome (GOLD analysis project Ga0123341, IMG submission 89959) | Root nodule microbial communities of legume samples collected from Mexico - Turtle bean Mexico pink nodule | ecosystem: Host-associated > Plants > Roots > Nodule | place: Mexico: Nepantla...
AAAAAAAATTTTAAAAGTAATTTAACAAAATAAAAAAAAATTTTTTAAATAAAACATACTTTTTTAAAAAAAAAAAAAAACAACCAAAATCATATCCAACAAAACTAGAGTTCATCGATACTTATTATATACCCTTACGTTGTTTTAAACTTATTTTAGTCTTTTTTAAAGATAGCATATAAAATAAACTTGCAAATTACTTTCTCTATCTTTGTTTACAATATTTTTCCTCAAGACTAATTATCTTTTTAACATTTTTTTATAATTATATGGTGCTTTGCGTTGGTTATTTTCTTTCTAAAATATCCTTAATTAATTAATAATTTTTTAACCAATAAATAATAAATATTTGAAATAAATGAGATATTCTTTTTCTCTCGCTACTCTTATTAAATTCGGAGAAGCTGAGTAGCTACAAGTTACATAATTATTAATCTCCTCCGAGCATTAATTAATCAATTAGGAAATGATTAATTTAAAAAATATTAAGGGTAGTTTTAGAATAATAGTAAAATATATTGACAAAATTAATATCAATAGATAAACTAACTAATTTTTTTAAAGAGTGTGAAATAATTAGTCTTATAAATAAAGATATAAAAAAGTACATAAAAATAATCAATATCATTCTTCTTTATTGGTTTTTTATGTAAACTTATTAGATTATATTCCAAATGGTCTTGAAAGAGAAAAGGTTGGAGAAAATGATGAAATGAAATCCTAGTTCAGGTAGTGAGAAGCGGTTATATGGGCAATGCTGCATATACCTCGAAGATATCGTCACCGAAGGTCGTAAACCAACCATGATATGAAAAACTATACTCCAATAAACTTCTACTCCATACACATTAACGCAATTTGCAACTTCTAACAAACAATGCTACTCACATGTCATCACCACCCTTTCTTACATTCTCCTCTTTCACTCTGCGCAACCACCACTAACAGAAACAACAACCTCTCACTCTCTCTCCCCATCATAACCTCGCTCTCCCTCCACCTCACCACCCCAAACCTTAACCACACCGCTCATCGCTTCAATTCCCTCACAGTCCGCGCCGAATCCTTTCCCCTCCTATCCCAACATGTCACCGCCGATTCCAGATTTGACTCTCTCCTTTCGTTCATCGAGTTCTCCTGCCTCCTCTCTTCCGCCGTCGCGTCCTCCGCCGCCACCGTGGTCGCGGCTTCCAAGAACGAGCTACTGGCTAGGATCGGCACCATAGCCGCTCCGTTTGGCCTCGCCATGCTTGTGATCGGGGTTTCGGTCGGCGTTTGGATTCGGAGGCGGAGGTGGAGGCGCGTGTGTGTGGAGAACGGGAAGGGCGGGTTGGAGGTTAACTTTCTCCAGAGGATTGAGAAATTGGAGGAGGATTTGAGGAGTTCCCTGACGGTTGTTAGGGTTTTGTCAAGACAGCTCGAGAAATTAGGGATTAGGTTTAGGGTTACGAGAAAGACCTTGAAGGATCCCATAGCTGAGGTAACTACTCTGTCTTTTTAGGCGCGTGATGTTTTTCAAAATATGGTTGTTTGTTGAGTGAGTTAGCTTGTATTTCATTCACCGAGCATTGTGAGGATCATATTTGTAATGCATGATTGGCAACTTCTAATGGTTAAAATTTCTGAATAACGACAACTGAGCTTTAGAAAGTGTAGAGTAATATGATGTGATATGATTTGTCGGATGATACTAGTACATAGGTAATGTAGTAGTGACAGGAAGCCTCTTGATACAATAAGGCTGATAGTATAATAGCTTTAACGATTTTAACAATGGTAAGTTGGTGCAAACTTTGAAGAATATGATTCATACAGCCCTTCAAATTAATGTTCGTGAAAGACATAAATATCCTTCATTTTCTGTACAAAGTTCTTATTAGGAAAATAGATTCGTGGAATCGTCACTGGATTCAGTTCTATAGCCATAGTCGAGGATCAACTTTCCTAAAAACTTAATCTGTTCCGTAAATGATTTTTATACCTTCAACACTTGCTTATACTAAAACCCTTTGAGCTTTTAGTGTGTGCTTTTGGAAACTATGCACAGGTTTATTTTATCTTGCGTTGAAATCTAACTTAATTTAGAGTTGGGGCGGGAAGGGTTGAATTGCAATTCTAATTACTTGCGGTGTGTTTGGTTGCTCATCCGAGATTAGAGAAGATTGATGACATTCTGTTGAAGCTAATTCTAAAAGCTTTTGCTTCAATTTTATGGATTGGATGTGGAAAATACTTTCATTGTTAAAGCACCTAAAAACACACTTGTTTATAGATGCCTTGGGATCATGTGCAACACAAACTTGTACCCAAACCTTAAGTTGTAAGGTGGAAGCCCTATAAATGGGTATTTATCTAATGCTGTTCAAACATTCATCTCCTTCTTCATTAGATTTTGATCTTTCTTAAGCATCATTTTATGTGTCATCCGAATTAAGATTCATATCTTCAGTATCCTTTTGCTCCTTACTGCGCTCGTGTTAGCCATTTGGTTCATTCAGGTTTCAAGCATTTTTACTTGCTTCTTATCATCAGCTGCCCTTGTAGTTGCTGTTACTTGTGTCAATTCTTCATTGTCATCCCCAAAGAAGACTTCATCTTCAACACATTCATCAATATTCATTGATGGTGATCCTCCACTGTTCTCAAATTTGATTTGTTTACAGAACCCTAGGCTGCTAATAGTCAGTGGGTGCTTGAAACCAATTATTTTTGTTTACACTATGTTTAGACCCCATAGCATCACAATTAGCAAGTTATCTTGTCTTTCTGGTCATTTTACAAGTATCAACAGTCAGCACTTAGATTGACTAGTAATTAAATTCAATAAGGCACTAAAATTGACCAAGTGCCTTGGTAAAGTTGATGGGTAGTGTGGTAGTACCTCAACCGCCAAAAGGAACTGAACCTGTGGCTCTCGTGTCTCAGATGGGCCTTTAGATTCCTTTTACTATAGTGATTTACTTTCACAAAAATTACAGCCACAATGCTGAGCAGAAAACAACAATTCACCGTCATATGGCCTGATCAGCAGTACGAATATAGGAGTGGATTGTCGTGGTATTTGGAAGTATAATTTCTAGTCATTGAAGTATAGCTGAATGGCAGCATCCCAAGATAGATAATTGGAGTTAGAAAGAGTGTCAGTTGTTGGAGTTGTGGAGTCAGATACCATATAACTAGACACTTTTGTTTTGCTGATTGAGGTAGGCATCATAGGTGTCATCATAAAATCATATTGAAGGGAATCAGGAGATATATAATTGCTATCAACCAGAAGCAGAAACACTGCAATCCTACACAAGAACAATGCCAAGCAACACCAACCAGTTCCAAACAATGGAAGTAAAATCCAATTGGGGAATATACCAACAGAGCACAACAAACCTGGTAAGAGATTAGGTTCAAAGAGGCCAATCTAGAGACTAGAGAGGAAGGCCGGAAGAGCATAGCAAAGCCAAACCAAGGAAAGCTGTGATGAAGTGATGTCACTCCATTTCAGTGACAGACTCGGACATTAAGTCTGGTGGTGACAAAACTTATCTTACTGTACATGGAAAAAAGATAGTATGATAAAAATTACCATGATGGTCTAGGTTAAAGACAGTGAAGCTAAAATGACAACTTAAAACTGTAGTTGTTTTAAAAATCTTGAAATTGGTGGGAGCGTGTGCCCCCTCATCGTTCTCTATTTGATGTTTACACAATAGAACACACATTTGAAATTGTCTTTGGTACTTCTTAAATGAAATTTATTGTAATAACTATTCATATTTTAGTTATTTTTAATATTTATTCTTCATACTTTTCTGTACGCCTTTTTTAAAAACAAATTTGCATTGCCATTTATATATTATCTTGGATACAATACACATGACATGCCCACATGGCCATTCCTTTGCCACGGGCATTGGTTTATGTCTATGCAGCATGTGCTGAAATAAGATTTTTGTAACTACATTTCATTTTAACTCAATTGCTAGTACAAGGAAATTTCAATTTTTTATTAGTAAAAATTAAGTGTACTCTAACTTTATGTTTATTAGCCTCCCCTTATTTTGAGTGAATGCTTGAAGTTTATTATATGGAAAAGATAACTAATTATTTGTTCATTTCTTGAAGACCGCAACTTTGGCCAAGAAGAATTCTGAGGCTACTAGAGCATTAGCAGTGCAATCAGACATTTTGGAGAAGGAAGTTGGTGAAATTCAAAAGGTTTTATTAGCAATGCAGGTAATCCTACCCCCCATGGTATTAGAATTCTGCATGACAGTGTAGGATCCATTTACTAATCAAATGTGCACGTTTATGACTGGACTTTGTTGTTTGAATTATTTTGTTTGTAATTTTATCATATAATAATTTAAGTTAAAAGCATTTTTAGTCTTTATTGTGTTCTTCAATTTTGGGATTTGGTCCCTATTTTAAAAGTTTGTTTTTTAGCCCTTATAGTTTAATTTTTTTCTAGACTTTGTTTGGTCCCTATAGTTTCTTTCCATTTAGGTTTTTTCATATAGTTAATTAGACATTGATCTTGAAATGTTATCTCTTGAAGGGTAAGTGGCGTATTGGTGATAGCAGTAACTAAACCTGGAAAAATTAAACTTACTTAGATTATAGGGAACAAAAAGTATATTTATATTTATGTCTTTAGTTTATGCGGTGTATGTTAGCTAGCAACCATGGGATAAGATATACTCAAATTTTAGGGGTATGTTAGCAAACTTTTGGACTCATGGCCTGTTTGTTTTACAGTTGGTAGAATTTTTTTCGATCGCCCAGTATAATTGGGATATGTATTCAAATGAGGATGTCTCAAATTTTGCAGTTGGAAAACATATGTAGTGTGGGAAATGCGTGGGTTTAGGATGGGTATATTTTGGCGACTCCTACAAACTACTAAATTTTTAGGTCCTTCTAATACCTTGTTTTTTCATTTTTCTGGTAATGTAAAATGTTATTTTTTGACCTTGGTACCAATTTGACCTTAAATATCTAAGAAAAAAACTTTCTTGAACACTTTACTTGTCAAAGTATCCTCATTTTTTTATCATCAGTTTGAATTGTGTTAGTTGTGTCTGAACATTCACGTAGGAACAACAGCAAAAACAACTTGATCTGATTCTTACAATCGGGAAGGCTAGTAAGCTATGGGAAAGCAAACACGAAACCAGGGAAGGCTAGTAAGCTATGGGAAAGCAAGCACGAAACCAGTGATGGACAAGATACATTAGAAATGTCCAAATCTGTTGAAGATGTAGTAAAAGAGGTGCACTAAATATGAAGATTACGTTAAAATTAGAGGAAATTCCTGAAATTTTGGAGTGGCAAATCATGGTGTAAGATTCTATGTTTTTTTGCTAATCATAGATTTTTACTCAATCAAAAGTACCAAAATTGTCGGCACATAATTCATGGCACAACATTTTTGATCCCTTGTATGTTTCTGTTTCATTGTATGTTAAAATGAACCTTCAATATTCACTAATAAATTTGGTCAAGGTAAATTATCCAAAATAAATATCGAGGCTAACAAGCTGATTAAATATCTTGCCGTTTTATAATAAATAATGAAAGGATCTAAACCCTAAACCTGGTTCTTTACAAACTAAATATTTAATCTGTTTAAATTAGATGGTAACTGTGATAGATATTCACATTTAATTTAATGAATCGTTAGCAGAACAATTTTTTAAACGCACTTGCACAATGTTACCCAATGTTTGGTAGAGAGGGGGGATGAAGGGTGAGACACTATTATTTCTTATTTATTTTTATTTCTATCTTATATCTCTTATTTTCTTTCAAATAAGTCAAATAAGAAAATGCTATTTTTTTAAAAATAACTCCTCCACCCTAGGTTCTGAGATAGTGAAATGGAATCATTTGCAAAAAGTAGATCGATATTGCCTATTATATCCTGATTATAAGCCAGCTTCCTTGTCATAGTTAAAGCTCTTATGCATCTTCCTTCAAAGAACAAAATAGAATTTGGTATAGATATTCTAAAATTCTAGACAAGGTCAGTGGACAGAGAATGTTTTAGGTTTCAAAGTCATTTCACGGGGACATGGAATAGCAAAACCCCTGCTCTGCTTCTTTGTCTATGTATCTTCTCACGTTTCACACGGCTCATTATATTTTCGGTTAACTCCCACTGGGTTTTTCTATTTTTTCTAGTGAAGACTCAATTTTACCTTGTATCAATTGATTGAATACCGATGAGGACGTGAAGTGTGGTTTTAGCTTTGATCTGAATTTAACGGGTGAATTGGAGAGGTTAAAATTGAGATAAAAAGAGAAACAATTTTTTGGGGTACTACGCAAAACCGGATTGGGTTGCCTAGAAGGCTACAATGCAGTTTGCAATTATTCATTTCCTTGTTTGTGGTCACAATTGTCGAAACTATCAACGCCACTAAATCCGGGATTGCATGTGAATGTGAACCCAAGCCATGGTACTTTGTTTAGAAAACAATAATAAAATTTATGTTGAGTATTCAGAGCAAGTAAGGAATTGGAAGGTACATGTAAGAGAGGCAAAGCGATGGTGTCCTTATCTTTTGCGATACCTTTTTACTCCGCTAATAGTAAAAGTAATCGAATCCTCGATTAGAAAAATGGCTTTAGTTGTTTTTTTATGATGATCAGCACATCATTTGATTTGTGACTAGTAGAGTTTAGAAGAAAGAAAAGGGTAAAGGTGTAGAAAATGGAAAGATTTTGATCTTTGCAGAGACGTCTTTTTACTGCTCTCAGTGGCAAGAAAGATGCGTAGGTCTGGTCACTCACAGTCACAATCCCTCTCTCACTGCAATGTCAATACTCTAATGCCAGCTTTGACTAATTGAAAGCTGTAGAGTCACACCAAGGAATCCCCAAACCTCGAAAAGGAAACTGAAACCAGAATACTTTCACATGCCCTTTAAACTTATTTGGTGTGAAATGCTTTCTTGATGCGTGCTAGATCAATTTTAGAAATTCACCTTTTAGGATATATCACAGCCATCCCATTGATTTCCAAATTCTTCACAAACACCTTCTGTTCAAATCTCTGTTTACTGTTTTTCGTTACAAAGTATGAGAATTTTTTAACAATAGCCTATGTACCACAATCGATGGTGTTACACAAAAGCATGAAGGCAGGGAAAGAGGAAAATTATTATTATCTTCCTCCACTTTTATCATACAGTGTGTGTACAGTGCAGAAATACAATGAGTCTTTTTTTTTTCAACAAAACTGTACTGCTTGTTGCTGTAATATCAGTTTTTGTGTATATATAAAGCGTTGTCAATATATTTTTTTTTTGGAGAACATACTCGTGATAATAAAAAAAACATGGAACTCACATTTTATTTCCTAGACCACTAAATAATATGTTTAAATTCATTTGATGTTTCAGCAGCTTTATACTCAAATATATGGCTTTCATGTCTCAAAATTCTTTTTTGCAGCACCATTTTTGAGTGGTGATAAGAATTAATTATGTGTATCATAATTATATAATTGCAATTTGTAAAATGCCTAAAGTTCCCTTCAAATCAATTTAACATGATATTAACTATGGGACCACTTCTGTAGGAGTGCTACTTGAGGGAAAATAGATAATAAATACAAGTACTTAATCATTCAATTTTTCCGTCTCTATATAAACTTGAGGGGTCAGTAATAATTCATACTTTACTCACAAAACATCTAAAATCTTGCATTTTAAGCCAAAACATTACTCATTAATTTACAGTACATTTTTCCAAGAGAGGAAACAGAAGCCACACAAAGCATTTGCACTAGCAGCCATAATCAGGTGCAACAAGAGGTCCTGAATCTAAGTAATACAAGTCAATGACAGTCAAACAGATGAATCTCTAACAGAAAAACTGAGACAAAAATTAGTTAGCATAATAAATGCAAATTTGAACTACCATCTCATGTCTGTGATATTTTTAAACACACACAAAGGACAAAGCCATTTGTTAGCCAAGCAGTTTCCAATAACCAGGTTCAAAGTCTCAAGCCTCAAACTACTAATAGAACCATGTCCAAGGGGGCCCCTTTGATACTGATGTGGATTCTCCCAATTTGCTTAACTCTCTTGAGTCGTTCCTTTCACTTTTCTGCTACACTCTGCACTCTGCACCCTCTCTTTCTCTCTCCCTCTCTACTTGTTTGCTGCCAACACATCTTCCAATTTATGTACCTCTCTTCTCCTCCTCCTTCAGGCTATACGCCATGACAAGAAAAGCACTACTCTGCACTGGAAAATAAGCAAAAGCCTTCTTCCTTTTTGATCTTTTCTCTTTCTGCTTTACTGTGCTTCTCTCTCTCTTGGCTTGGTTCTTCACAAGTTGATAAAGTTTCTTCAGAGGCCTGGCATCCGGATCTCAGTTAACTTTCATTAAATTTTGCCACCTAGTTTTCTCTTTTAGATGGGGAATGACTTCAAGGGGTGATATGATATGCATTCATGGCTTCACTTAATTCATATCATTACTGCACAACCACCTCCTTGCTCATCGTACTTGTGCTACACAATTTTCTCTCTCTAGTTTCTGCCTCCAATCACCCTCACACTTCAATCTCTACAAGGGTAAGCTCTAATCTTAGCCATGTTTGTTTATATCCTCACTGGTTTCTCTTCCCATAATATCACTGCTTCAAGTGTGTGTGTGTGTGTAAATGGTCTAACAGGAATTTGTACAAAATGTGTTTGTGATGTACAGGAACTGTTATTTGAGGAGAAAAACAGGCTAGGTTCAATTCCTCCAAGCTGTCACAACAAGTGCAATGATTGTCATCCATGCATGGCAGTTCAAGTGCCAACTTTGCCTAGTCATGACTCTAACCCTCCAGATCTTACCAAAACTTCTGCTATGGCAAGTTTTCTTAACCCTTCTTCTCCCCAAGGTAACAGGTACTCCAACTACAAGCCATTGGGATGGAAATGCCATTGTGGTGACCACTTCTTCAACCCTTAAAAATTGTACACCTTGATTGTAAAATGGAAATTGGCACTCCTATTTTTTGTTGGTTAAATTGATATTTTGTGGTTTAGGGGTCAGCTAGGGTAACAGATTTGCTATCACTTGCGTCAGCATGGATAGTATACATTGGAGTTTGATACACTTGTACAGAGTTTGTTACAGACCTGAATTCCAACTTTTTATTATTATTATTATTATGATGCCTCTGAATTTTGAGAAAATTTGGTGTTGTTGCTTTTGTGTCTGTTTATTAAGGGGTTCCTTAGAAGTGGTTAAGGATTAATTACTAATTTTGTGTCCAACCAGAACAGACTGGAAGTGGGCTTTTGTTTTTGGAACCCATCATTCTCTGAATCTGTCTTATAACCTTTTCTTCTTATCTTGGAATTTTCATTGTCTGCTAGACATTACATCTTCACGCCCTTGTTTTTATGTCTCCTACTCCTACACATATTTATGACTGATTTCTTTGTAAAATTTTACTCACTCTTAATAGTGAATCATACTCAAAACTTTAGTAAGTTAATTATGATGTCTAGTACTCATTGATTTCAATGTTTTTGTTTCAATAATATGCATTCTATGGTACAAATTAGATGAACAAGAAATTTGCAGGGTTTGGTGCCTTATCTCCTAGCAGCTATTCAAGTCATTTGATAGACTTCAGCCTAACTAGAGAACTATATTTTGTTTGTTAAATAATTTTGATAAATTTACCGTTCATGATCGCGTGACAATATTAAAAATAGAATCAAGTATGCTTTCTTGTTTGCTTTTAGTTTTAAGTAGATAATAAAGCTTGGATTGTCTTCCAAAACAAGTATAATTTTGTAAAAACAATGTAACAAGTATGTCTTATAATTTTGAGATATAACATTAAACCTTAAAGACTAAAAAATGTTTGAAAACTAAATGAAATTCACTTTTGACACAATACAGAATCTAGATGAGGCAACCTAGTCCCTCTTAACTTACTTTTAACACATTTTAACTTGAAAAAGGTTGATTCATGCCACACAAAAATGGGTTGGAAAGTTGGTGGTTTAGAAATAACACAAAATAATAACAAAAACTATTAAAAGTTATGAATTCTTTTTAATATATTACATTCTTGTATTTTATATACATATATATTGTTCAAAATTTAATGATAGGAACAAAAATAGAGCGCAAAGTTAAGTAATGGATAAGAAACTTATTTGGCACAAAAAAAAAATTATTTTAATATTATATTTTATACATGTTTGAATAAGATGATTTGAATAAGTTTAAAATTAAAATCACAAATAACTCGTAACATTGTAACAACGGATACGAGAATTCAATTAGGAGAAAACATAAATAAATTACAATAATGTAGGTGTGATTTTCTAAGATATTTAAAATTTCACTTTGGGAATACACGTCTTAAATAAAAACATTACATTTTTATTAAAATAAAATTATAAATATAATTATATAACTGAAAACAACAAATACAATATCTATGTTAATCTATACATATATAC
>Ga0123341_1006620_pt1 | contig 10484 bp, 6 predicted proteins | sample Turbeapinknodule_FD_89959 | JGI IMG/M metagenome (GOLD analysis project Ga0123341, IMG submission 89959) | Root nodule microbial communities of legume samples collected from Mexico - Turtle bean Mexico pink nodule | ecosystem: Host-associated > Plants > Roots > Nodule | place: Mexico: Nepantla...
ATTAAATGCAACAAAATTTATTTATATAAAAAAACAATATAAAAAATAAAGGAATAAAAAAAGAAGAAGTCTAAGAGAGAGAAGAAAGTTGAAGATACATGTATTTAAAGGAAGAAATCCTCTTTATTTTCATTTGGGGGTGGGGGATGTGTATTATTGTATTATAGTATGTCCATTAAGTCCTATTCATAAAGTTAGAGGATAACATGTAATGCTATTTTTGAAAATGAACTAAGTTCAACTTTTTGTTAATTTTTATTTTAATTGATATTCATGTATGGCACATTCCTTGTCTTTTAGCAACCTTCGTGTCACTCTTTTCCAAATGATTTTTTTTTTTTAATCACTTATTTCATATGATTAAGATCCTATTTATAGAATTATATTATAACATGTAATACTTGTTTTAAAATGAACCAAGTTCTACTTCTCGTAGCATTTGCTTTAACTATCCATGCATGACGCATTCCTTACTCTTTCCCAAGATGATTTTTTTTTTATTTTAAATTTTTTTCAATTTCCTTATGTTGGAATCATTTATTGAGAACAATTTATTGAAATCACTTATTTCATATTATTAGGATCGATTTTTATCATCAAAACATTTACTTCTTTAAAAATATCAAGACAATAGATTTTCTTAAATCATAAATAACATGACGATCTGTCTTAAATTTTTATCAAATAATTTATATAAAATATCTCTACATATTTTTATACTTTAATATTACTAAAAAAATATCCCCCATCAATTTTTTTGTTCTATAAGCACTTTTCATACTATAAGAGGTGGGATATAACAAAGTTAGGTTTGGAAGATAATTTATATCTGGTGTAAATGCTTAAATAATTTATTATTAAAAAAACACCCTTATATATATATTATATTTTACAAAACCCACACATTTTGACAATATAAAAATTATTAATATAAACATATGTAATATATATAGGCATCAATTGAATAATTATATGCAAAAGAATATGGATATTTCACAGTACGATAAGATTAAAATTATAAATATATTATAAAAGTATTTAAATAATTATGTTAATCAATCAATTAAATAATATTTAATTACGATTACATATAGAAATAAAATAATTCCATAGTAAAACCCTTTTTTATATTGTAGTAATTTTTTTTTACAAATTACTAATTAAATTAATTTCATATTATCTATTAATTTATTTTTGTAAAATTTGAAATTATTTTTCTTATATAATTCTATGTTATTTTTAAATTTTATTTATTATATATTTTATGTTATGTGTTTCAATAAAACTTAATCATTATTTAACTACTTAGTACCGAAAAATATTGAAGAGTATAATAGGCAAATTCTGCTTCCACCATATCAATTCCATGCACCCAATCTTTATAGAAAATGACAAAATTATTTTTATAAAAATGACAAAAATAACCTTAAATAAAAGAAGAATGTAGATAAAAATTACTTCTAAAACCTTTTTGTCCAGAAATATTTCGAATTTATCAGAACATATTTTTGAATTTTCGAAACTTTTATCTGGAATGTATTTTTAATTTTGTGTTTTGAATTTTTTAAAGAATGTATTTTTTTAATTTTTAATTATATTTATTATTCTAGATTTTAAATCTGGAATAAGAATAATTTTGAAAATTTTTAAAAAATGATAAGGTGCAAATTAAAATTGATATGGTGTGGGAAACAATTGCCAGTATAATATCCACTTTCCATAGTTGGGCCCAAAGTATATAAACCTAAAAAGCTATAAATACAAAGTCTCAGTAAATACTTATTCACTACTTTCTTATTGACTTAGTTACTCTGATGTATCTATGTTTTTACCATTCTGTCCTCATAATCAAAGCTAACATCATTTGAGAACCCTTAAACAAAGAATTCAACTAAGAAATCACCTCAAGGGATTCCACCTCACATCTCCTAAAAACAGTAAACAAAAACATGTATCCTTTTATATGATATTAGTAATTCTTATACACCTTTCAAAATCTTTCGAAGTATGGATGAGTTTTTCTCGAATTTTTGTTTTTGTTATTCGGTCGACCAACTGGATGAGGAGTTAGTAATTATATCCAAGCTTCAGTAAATCGATTTTTTAGGGACGAGAGAGACTCCACTTGCGACACTCCTATAAATATAGTATATGTGGTAAAATATATTCTAAAGATGTAAGTTGAGATATTGTATGTGGTTTGATTTTTTACTCTGGTTCCTCCAAACATCAATGTGTCATATTATGATAATTTTACATCATCTGAATACCAAATAATATAATCAAAACATTTATATAATATAATAAAGAAAATTAGATAAATAAATTAGAACATTTATAAGATATAATTCGAATAGTGTGATATAATAAAAAAATATTTATAATATTAATCAGAAATATTACGTCAGTACTTATAATAAAATCAGAAATACTGCGTTAATCATAGATACTCTCAGTTAGTATAGAGACCCGGGACTTAATTCCTAATATTTATCTATCGGTAGAGTAATAAATTTAATTATCTAAAAAATATTTTTGCACTGAATTCAGTTCTTTCCAACTGTTTTTCTCAATTCCCAACATTCTCTGTTTGGTTGGACAGCAATATTCGAGAACAAGATTGCTTTCGGAATTCAGAAAGTTTCTGAATGGCGACGAGTGCGAACAGCGGAGGTGGCGGCAACCAAACCTACAAACCGTACCGTCACCTGAAAACCCTAAGAGGCCACGAAAACGCCATATCGTGTGTGAAGTATTCGAACGACGGAACGCTATTAGCCTCGGCTTCCCTCGACAAAACCCTAATCGTTTGGTCCTCCGCCACCTACACCCTCCTTCACCACCTCGTCGGCCACTCCGAGGGCATCTCCGACCTGGCCTGGTCCTCGGACTCTCACTATATCTGCTCCGCCTCCGACGACTGTACCCTCCGCATCTGGGACGCCACCGGCGGCGATTGCGTGAAGATCCTCCGCGGCCACTCTGATGCGGTCTTCTGCGTGAACTTCAATCCCCAATCAAGCTACATCGTGTCCGGATCCTTCGACGAGAGCATTAGGGTTTGGGATGTGAAGACCGGCAAATGCGTTCAAATCATCAACGGCCACTCTATGCCCGTCACTTCTGTCCACTACAACCGCGAGGGCACCCTCATCCTCTCCGCCAGCCACGACGGCTCTTGCAAAGTTTGGGACACCAAAACCTTTGCTCCATTGAAGACCCTCATCGACGATAAGGTCCCTGCTGTCTCCTTCGCCAAATTCTCCCCCAATGGCAAGTTCATCCTGGTCGCCACTCTCAATGACACCCTCGTGAGTTTTCATTTTTTTCTCATTTTTTCTTCTTCGTATTGGTTTTATATGAGTATTTTTTTTATGTAAAGCTATTACTATTACTATTGCTATTGCTATTACTATCAACCAAATAGCTCAAGCAAGGACATATAAAAAACATGATTTTTTTCTTCTTAACGTAACCTCTCAAAACCACCATGTTGGAGGAAATGATCTTAATCAATCTTTCGGCTGCTAGACTTGTACAAACTCTTTAGAAAAAGAGTGATTTTAGTCTCCATCTTATCAAGTAAACCGCACCTTCGAGGAACATAACTCTTCCGAAAATGCTTTATCATAGTATTTACTGGACTATTAGTCTAGTAGAAGGCCAGAAATGCAGCAGAGATTGCAAAAAGGAAGGAGTAAGCTGATTTAATAGAAAAGATCATGGAACTCTCTTCCTTTCAAACGCATTCATCACACATCACACGCTAGCATAAACTCGGAGAGCTTACCAAAGTAGATAACTTAGTCTAGTCTCTTCCTCTCAAACAAATATATTCTATCTCCAAATGCATTTCCAGAGCCACACCCCATTATCAATCCACTGGTCGAGCTGATTCTTAGCTTTCTTATCACTGCAGAAGAAAAACCATGACCGAGCAGCTGAAGAATATTAAAACACTATCTGACAAACATATGTCCCTCTAGTGGACAAACATATATATCCCTCCGGCAAATGGAAGTTGCTATTTTAAGCCTCGTATATTCAAAGGCCTTTGATCCCAAAGGACCAAATTTATGAGACAATGATTTATACTAAGTAGCATCTGGATCGCCACCTACACTTAGCCATAAGACCCAAATTAAATAATTGCTGATTTTAATTCGAACCATTACCCAGATTAGCTATAATATTGTTTGTTTGTTCTGAATGAAATTTATCTTTCTATTATTATCTTTATCAACTGCAACAAGAAGTATTGAGATGAAGTAAAGTATCGATCATTTGTGCTGCTGGCATTGTGTAGATATATAGGCTGGAAACTTGACATATATTATCTCCTGAGACTGGGTTGATGAAGAAGTTACTTCTGTTCATGCTCTGTATCATTTAAGATAAGGGGTTCTGCATGAGAAACAGTTAGAAATCGTGGTGAATTATCCATTGAAAGTCGTGATGGGTAAGGTAGTTAAAATCGAGATTATCAATGGTATTGTAAGGTACTCACTAGATTGTAAGTGGAATCGTAATATAGATAGTGGATCCTACATAAATATGAGATATGCACTAATAAAATAGAATAAACAATTTAAAAAAAAAAATCATAGTGTCACTTTAAAATACTTAATCACACTTGAGCTCATCATACAAACCTTAAGAAAGAAAACATGTCAACCAAGTCATAACTCATGAGTCACAACAAAACAACCTAAATACCTAATTGCTTAAGTGTAAGTAGCCTAAACAAAATACCAAATTATAAAAACCCAACTACTAAGTCCAAGAGCACCTAGATGGCTAAAGCCTAATCAGTAAACATCAACATAAATCTTTCAAATTAAAACCAAAACTCAAAGAATTATCTTTAACTATATCTTCTTAATGAAGCACATTAATAAGAACATCCTCCTCCGAGTGGTGGGACGACAAAAACATCATCCTAGGCTTGACCTTCAACCAAGTGTACATCATCTTCATTTGAATTTGGAGCATCATTAAAACCTACATTTTCATTGTCTTCAACATTTTCCATAACCTACTGATTATTGGATGGAATATCATCTAAGTTCAAACTCCTCAAGCAATTTTCTTTTGCCTTTCCTTCCTTAGCCAATACTGAATTAATCATATGACATAAACAACATCATTCCTAGTCTCTTGTTTTAAATGATTTATTTTCTTGGTGTGGACCTAATAAATACAAAGGCAAACATAATATATGTAACAATGCAACACTAAAACACTTTGATTCAAATGTTTTCATGATCTTCATTGATGATGATCCCACCAATCTGCTCTGTTGTGATCTTGCGTGGGTACTAAATTGGACATGGTGGCAAAATCGTGGAATTGTGCGATACCATGATCTTCCTTGCAATTTTGACTACATTGCTGATGGGAGTATATTGGAACCTATGTTCCCTGGAGACATTTAACATTCCTTTAGTTAAATTTGCATGTTAGTTTAGCATATTGGTGGTCTTTTTTTATAGTTTCCCTGACAAAGCAGTTTTTCTGGATGCAGAAGCTTTGGAACTACGGGAGTGGGAAGTTCTTAAAAATTTATTCTGGGCATGTGAATAGAGTATACTGCATAACTTCTACATTTTCTGTGACTAATGGGAGATATATTGTTAGCGGTTCTGAAGATTGCTGCGTTTATTTATGGGATCTTCAGCAGAAAAATATGATTCAAAGACTTGAAGGCCATACAGATACTGTAATATCTGTTACTTGTCACCCCACAGAGAACAAAATTGCTTCCGCTGGTCTCGCTCTTGATGCAACTGTGAGGGTTTGGGCACAGGAATCCTGAATAATATTGAAATTGTTGGGGGTTTTTATCTTTTTTTCTAGATTTTAACTACATGCCTATGCATGTTTGATTATAAGACACTATTACTACTCATATACGGTGATCTCTTGTCGGCACTATTCTGACTATTTTCTGTAAATAGAATTTTCATCACTCGATTGTAAACTCATTACATCTCTACACATCTTAGATTGTTACATGTCGTCTAATGTGTGTGGTGTGAAGTGTGAGGCTTGTGTGTTAACTGTCTAAATTTCTCCACTATATTATTCTTTTGTACTGTTTGTGCCCCGACAGGCAAAATTTTCTCAGATTTTAAAGACTTGAAAATTAGAATTTTCTAAAATGTAATGCTACTTGCACAGTGTACAGCTCTATTTTTTTTTCCTATAGCTATAGTCGTGTAAATTTTTTAACACCAATGTGAGGTGATGGGAAAATACAACAAATATTATCCATCTGTAAGTTTCAACCATATATGTTATTTGGATGAATGAAGCCATTTATTTTCCAAATGCAAATATGAATATTGTAAGTCTTGAAAGAATGTTATTTGAGATTGACACATTATTCGTGTTTCCCAAAACTAAGAATAATGAGATGTCAGATATATTGCCCAAAATCACCTGTGTTCTCCATGGGGATTGCTATTTGGAACCTATGAGTAGGCTTCACCGTACGTAAATTCAATTCAAATGCAGTAAAGACTATAAAAGGAAGCGAAATAATTGTTTTAAAATTTGTCAGCATCTACAGAGGTTATTGCAGAGCGTGATGAAATAGTTACAACATCCGCTAGTGGATGAGACATTTGGTCGCTGGAAGCATCAGTTATTTGCACTGTTCCTACCATCAAGTTTTGCTTGCTTTTTCCCTTTCGTGTCTCTGCCTCTGCATGCATTTTCATATTCAAATTCAGCTGCATACTGGGAGATCATAGATTTCAGAGACATTCTTGATAACTCTTTCTCTCTCTCTCTCTCTCTTGCTCGAGTGTTGGATCAGAATTGATGAATAAGTGTTCCTTGGATCTACGATAAAAAAATAAAAACATAGGTAGGAACTAAGCATCAGATAATAGCTGTAATCTATCCAGTACTTTGAATCTGTTGTACGCTACATTTCTCTTTATATTTCATATTAGTCCACTGCCTCAAAATTTAAATGCTTGCAGACAATCAAAATAAGAAAATCCAACAACGTTGCTATTGAGTTTCTTATTCTCATTTGGAAACAGAAGATCATTCTTGATAGTCACACCATTAAGAAATTTTATTTACCAAACACATTTACTTTCTTAGCAGACCATATGTTTTGCACCCATTTCTGCTAACACATTCTGGAAAAAAACGATAAAATTACAAAAGTTATACTAAAATAAAATAAAGTTAAAAAGCGTGCTATGTAAGATGAAGAAGAGAAAAAAGGAGCAAGTTTATTAGTTTCCTTGTTGAAAAATGTGACTGTGAATATAAATTTAACATTGAGGAACAAGATTTAACAACTCTATTGACTACTCATGTTTCCAAGCATACAAAATGAGAGAGAAGCCAAAGCATTGGAACTGGGAATCCTTAAACTGCTGAGAAGAAGCCCATGTTAGTGTGGTATCAGAAACTGATTGGCCTTCCCACACCTTTTCACTTGAAATGCATGTTTGAAACATGAACACTGCATTGCCCATAGCATTCCCGAAGAGCCAACTATGCACATCCCAAAACACTTCAACCGGAACCCCATCCACCAAAATGGTGTGATTCCCTCGGAATTTCCACTTGAGACGCTTCACCTGCATCACTGTCTTACTATCAACCCGAATCACAAGAGAGGGATCGTTAAAACCCACAGTATCACACTCAATTGTGACATCATGCATTTGCCCCTTGTCACAAAACTGAGCCTTGGCACCGTAAAACTTCTTCCCAAAAATATGCTCTCTTTTTGCAATGAAAACGGTACCACAGTGGGAAAAAGCACAATCACTGTCAATCTTCTTGCATGCCTCCTTTTTCAGATCCCCTAGGAGCAACACCAGCTCCTTGTTCAACACAACCGCTAAGTAGAACCCCTCCAGTGGCTCAGGCCCGGAGCCAAACTTGGCACAACTCAAATCCCAAAAAATATCAATTTTACCAGATTGAACCTCCAAATTCTTGGACCCTTTTCTCTTTGAGAATAGCCATGGCTTTATCTCAACCTTGCAGAGACAATGATTTCCCAAGCCATCTATTCCCACGCTCAAGCCTTGACCCATCAGAGTTTTGGTCCAGGAGACCGTGATCAAGCATGAACGGCCTCTGAATTTGCACTGGTAAACACACGTGACAACATTTTGAGCCGCTCTTGTGGTGTTTGATGAGGATGAGTCGGCAACCTGAACCCCATTTTCTCCAAAACAAGAAGGAGACTCCTTCATGGCAACACTACCAACAACAACAATTGGATCCAAAAGAGTTGAGTTTGAACATGTGCTTCTAATTGTGTTTCTTAAGAATGGGATAAGACATAGGAGGGAGGGGTGTGGGGGACAAAGAAAGGGATTTAGATTTGGTTGATGTGTGAATTGTGTATGGAGATTAAGTGAAGTAATAACCAAAGCAAAAGGATGAGTGATTAAAAAAAACTTTGCAGGGAACATAAAAAGGAAGAGTCAGTGAAAGGAAAGGTTGCTTTAAGCACATGGGGTACCAAGGATAATAAAAGGCTACAATTGACCCCATTCTATTGCTATTGCTATGGCTATGCATGACATGAGTCAAGCAAATGGCAAACACTGCCATCTACACCAGGAACCGTGGCCCAGCAAGGAGATGTAATTATCAAGGTGAAAATTCATGAAATGGATTCCAAATATCTATCTTATTCTCCCTTTCTTAATGCTAATACGGAAGTTAAATTATGCTTAGCAAGTTTGAATAAAAATATTGAGATATCAATATCATACACCAGAAGTCTCATCTACAAGTTTTGTGACCCTTACACATGCTTCATAAGATCCTTAACACTTGTAAGGTAAATTTTGACTTTTCTTCTCCTTATTCTGTGATGTTTCTATTTTCTCCATACTCAACTCTCTTCTTTCTCTTCCAATTCTTTTCGTCTAAAAGACACAGTAAACTTACTTAAAAGAATTAAGTTAGTTTAGTAAGATGGGAGACATGCTAATTGAAAATTAATCTTCCTCTTTAAACATCACATTAGATGTATGATTAACAAGGCAGTCTGTGATGGAGATTATGTTATCCCACGCACGAGCTTCTATCTATGACTCTCGGCGTGAGGGGGTGTGATGTAGATCTCACATCGACTAGAGATAAGGACAATTCATTGTATATAAGTGGGTGCAATCCTCAATCCTATAAACTGGTTTTATGGAGTTGAGTTAGGCTTAAAGTTCACTCTTTTTATTAAAAAAAAATAAAATTGGTTAACAATGCATATCACATAAAAAATTATTAAGTAAATTCCATTGTATTTTCAAATTTATTTTTACATCCTTAATAAACACACACAAAAAAAACGAGAAAGTGTCATAGTCCTTTAATTAACAATTTTTTACTATCTTCGCAATATTTTCGTTATTTGTATTACTTGAGGTTTTGTCACTATGATTTACAAAACTCGTCATTTCAAACTCCAATTCAGTTTTTATTATATTTATTAATGTTAATAATAACTATGTTTAACGAATATAATTATTTTCCAATAAATTTGTTAGATTGTAATTAAATACATCCTCGAAGAATTGTCATGTATATGAACTAACTTTTGTAAATTGGTCAAAATATAATTTTTTATACTGATTGTGTTTAATAATAACTTTAGTTTTTTATGAAAATTCACACATATTAAATATCAATAAAACTCCATCCACTTTTACATTTAAAGATTTTTCGTGATGATAAAAAAATAATGGATCACGTAATGAATGAAACAATTTAACTAAATTATCTCTATTAGTTGCAGAAAAATTAATGCACACAGCACTACAAAATCATCGTAATAATTATTTATCAGAGATAAAACTAGAATAAAATTTTATCATTTCGTTGAAACTCAAAGCGTTACTTAATTTATAAAAGTTATGTTAAAATGTCACTTATTTTGAATTCGTTCTCGTTCGGGTTGAGACCAAAGAACTATTGAGACTTCTCTTTGGTCGGCTAACGTGCACTTCAGTTACTCTCCCCACAAGCTCATTTCTCTCCTTTGTTTGTTCCATTCCTCAGCCTTCTCGTAAACCAGACTCATGTCGTGGGTACCGAATGGGGGTACCTGCAGAAGGCAATCTGACGTTCAAGTCAACAAAGGGGTTCGACACTCAATAGTTAGAGCACTATAGATAATGACGTACCTGGTCCCTATTTATATTATCTTAGTGGACTTTCCTTATTGGGCTAGATTAAGGAGTTGGATTGCGATTAGGGTTGCATTACCTAACTCCTAATCATTGGGTTAGTCTTGTTGATCTTGCTTGAGCGTAATTGGATTCATGGTGTCGGTCGGCCTTATAGATACAAGCCGTAGGGACTCAGTCAGCCCAATGACGAGGTTCGAGACATGGTATCGGTCGTACGGACCATACCAATACACTTTCCCCCCCCCCACCCCCCCCGGCAGGCTGCGCAAGGAGGTGCTGACGCTGGATGTTGGCACGGAATTGTGACTG
>Ga0123341_1006621_pt1 | contig 10484 bp, 6 predicted proteins | sample Turbeapinknodule_FD_89959 | JGI IMG/M metagenome (GOLD analysis project Ga0123341, IMG submission 89959) | Root nodule microbial communities of legume samples collected from Mexico - Turtle bean Mexico pink nodule | ecosystem: Host-associated > Plants > Roots > Nodule | place: Mexico: Nepantla...
TGTCAGAATTCTTTAAAATTTATTATTGTTTTATTATAGAATAATATTTATTATAATTATTTTTAATGAGTTAAGTGAAACTTTAAATTAAACTAATTTTATATAAAAAAAATTATTTTAATTATTTTCATATTACCGATAATCTAAAGTTTAGAATAGTTTTGATTGTTTAACCCAAAATTAAAAGAGTGATGGCTAGCAAATGCTAAGGGTTTGTCCTTCACGAAAAGCTAATTACAGGTAAAAGAAATACAATTTGAACCATGAATTGCGGTTATGACGGCACCGAAATTAGATCTTATGATATTATATATAAAACAAACTAACTTTCTTGTCATTATTTGAATTCTAATTTCTAAAGAAAGAGAATGGTCGTTAATATACAACCTGGTCTATGTCATAGTTATAGTTCGTGTTTTTTCTGTCCTTAAAACTTTTGTGTTCGCAATGGTCTTTATATACGTGATTAAAGGGTTAAATTTGAATGACCATGCACAATTAAAAGAATATAAATTAATTTGGTTCTAGGTTTTACAAGTATACACTTATGAAACTAATCCTTCAGAAGTGTCACAAATTAATTACAAAATACAAAGTTGATGGTTTGAAGTATAGAAAGATGTACACTAATAATAAAACAAGTTAATATGCAATTTTGTCCTTTAAAAATGATAAATTTATATAATAATGAAGATTTTACATTAACTAAACTTTTTTTTATAATATAAAATTTTATTTTATAAATAAATTATTTAAAATTTAAATTTAAATTTCACTTCTTAATAATATCAATCTTAATTTTATATTAATGATTCATCACTTAATACTTACCAAGATCAAGCTGAATTTTGTATGGATAATTCATCACTTGAATGAAGCACCACTAGCTATTCCTCCCATGATTCATTTAAAAGTTAAAACACCAAAAGTTACTACAAAGCAACCTAATTAAGACCATGATTATGACTCCAAAAGTCTAGGATTTGCCTACTTCAAGTAAACAAATGTGTAAAAGAGAAAGAAAAAATGCATCTACTTTTATAAACTGAAATACCTCGTTCATTTAACCAAAAAGAAAAGTTGAAATTAATTTGATAAAAAGAGGAAGTACCTTTATATGTCCACTTTTGATCTTGGCAAGGGTACCCACATCAAGCACTGGTGTCTTTCCGGAGAGGTTTTTGAGTTGAAGGGGACCCAGTTTTGGCCGGTCCAATCCGAACCGAGCCGTGTCACCAAGCATGAGCCATGACACTATGAGAAGAAACCGATCCACAAACTCAATTGGAAGCCACTTGAGCAACCACATGGACAACCCAAAAGTTGATTTTCCCAGCATCTCTCGTGGTAAGATATGTACCTTCAAACCCAAAAACAAACAACAATAAAACTCCACCATATCTATCAATTTCTACATCAATTTACTCTATTGTACTAATCCAATGTCAAAATGTACGCAATTCTACATTTTCTTGAATAATGTTTTGTAGACACCAATATTCATCTACACCTTCACAAAGAAATGTCAAATGAGTGTTTATAGGACTATAGTAGTATCCATATACACTAGGGTTAATCTCTCTGTATTACAAACTGATAAATAGATTAAATTAATAATAAAATATTTGATTATATAAATCAGTTTTATAAAATTAAAACACTTTACAATTCAATAAATATTTGATTACATATTACTTTTGTTTTCTTCTTTTTGTTTTTACTAAAGATATCTTCGAACCAATATTTAAAAACTAATTTTGTAAGAATCATTGAATAGGTTTTATTGTCTTTAAGACGGTATTTTTTATACACATTGTGTAAAATTGAACCTAGGAGTCCTTAATCTATTCATGCATATTAGGGTAGTAAAGTTATGTATTATATAATAAAGTATATGAACCGTGTGGAGAGAGTATCTCAGTGTTTCCCCATCATAACAGCTAAGAATTTTGAGAATTTTATTACGCTGTGAATGGATACAGCTTCACCCCCGAAAAGAAGAGTGGAAGAAAAAAAGGTAGAAAGAAGGAGGAAAACTTTAACCTTGGTAGGCCTTAATTGTTTGCAGGCCATGGTCTCTACATATGTAATGGGAAAAAAGAGTATCTCTTTTGCTACTAAAATCATGGGAAGGAAAAAGGAGGGGTAAAAGCAACTGGTTTTGGAAAATCAGCTTCTTCCATCCCACGCTTGAGAATCCCAAGAAAAGTTAAATCTCACCATTTTTATAATATTTATGGGGAGCTCTCAAAATGAATATATATATCATGGTACTAAAAAACTAAGGTTGATTAGAAAAGCCAAATTTTGAAGAAGGTGGTGTAGTTCACTTGCATATATGTTATGCCTCAGGGTGCCACCCTTTTTCTTTATTTTCTCTTTTCAGAATGAACAGAACAGACTTTGGAATTTCCGCGTTTCTGATGTAGTGAGTAGTGACATGGAATTTCATATCAGAACTTTGAACAGTATATATACCATGTTTTCTATAGCAGAAAGTCAAAATTCTTGTATGAGGCGGCAAAAAAATAAAATGAAAACAAGCAACCTATATTCCAAAATACCACAAAACCCGACAAAAGAACTAGAATCTCAAAGAAGCAAAAACAGGCATCTTGTTGCCACGTTTCATTTAGCCTTTGTTCATGTTAAATCAGTGATTCCAAAACTTGCAAACTTTTAACCAAAACCCACCAAAAAAAACTCAAAATTTAGATACAGTTTTTTTAAATGTTTATTATCTAAATATAACTAGAACTTCATTGTGTGAATCCATGTTACCATAAAGTACACATTTTTATTACATCAGAAACTGTAATTTTGGTTAGAAAACATTAACAAGTATTTTGAAAGAAAGAGAAAAGGTATAATAGTAAAAAAGAGAGAAAGTGTGTTCTTACTGTATCTCTGACCACAAGAGAAGGAGTAGCATTATGGTTGCAAAGATCCAAGCACACTTCCATCCCTGAATTCCCACACCCAACCACCAACACTCTCTTCCCTCTAAACTCTGCCCCACTCTTGTACAGACTTGTGTGCTTTATGGTCCCACCAAAGTCCCCCATTCCCTCAATCCGAGGCACCACTGCCTCTGCATTCTCCCCGGTGGCCACAATCAGCCACCTACACACAAACTCTGTTGCCACCTCCCTCTTGTTAAAACTCCTCACCTTCCATAACCCAAGAGTGGCATCAAACTCGGCATGCCTAACGGTCTCATTGAACCGTGGCCTAATGGCAAACCTCTCAGCATAGCTCTCCAAGTACTCTATGAACTGTTGTTTTGTGGGGTATGTGGGGAATTCACAAGGGAACCCCATCAAGGGGAGTTCACAAAACTGCTTTGGCAAGTGGAGGTGAAGCCTGTCATAGGTCTTGAGTTGCCACAAAGATGCTATGCAGTTGGATCTCTCCAGGATTAGGCTTGGAACTCCTTTCTCTTTCAGGTATGCTGCTGTTGCAAGCCCTGAAGGCCCTGCTCCCACAATCACTGGTCCTGGAACCCACACACATCTCTCACTACTACTACTTTGTGATGAATTATTCATTTTCTCTATCAATAAAGGGTCATGTGCTTGCTTCCCCTCTAACTCTCTCAAGCAATAGTCCATTCAAGAATGCAAAGAACAAGAGCAACAATTCTTTAAACAGATCTATCTCCGGACCTGGAGGGATTAGTACATGACTCTCGGCCGAAAGACACCCAAAAACAAAGTGGATTGATTCTATGTTTCAACACAATTGGGGGGCAAGATTAACCAAAATCAGCAGTGAAAATGAAAGCTCTATGCTGTTTGAGGATTTGGGATGTGATTTGGTGCTTTGCAGGATTGGGATTGTGAACAAGTTCCTTGAATTTTGGAGAGGATTGAGAAGGGTCTTATCCACTATCATGCAAAATGGAAAAAAAAAAAGAGAACAAAAAAAAAAATGAAGAAAAATTCTGTGTTTCGTGTTTGTGTGTGTGAATTGCTCAATGGAAGAGGGTTAAACAGAAGGATGAGCACCAACTACGGGGCAAAATCAGCATTCATCACAGAGAGAGAGAATGAGAAGGATATCAGCATTCATCACAGAGAGAGACAGAGAAGGATGGTGATATATTTCTTTTTATGTCTGTGAACACATATATATATTCCTATGTTAGTTCAAGAATTTAAATCAGCCAAAGCAATTAAGCAAGTGGTAAAATGAGAAACAACAACACTAGCTGTGGGGACATCACATTATAATTAATATTATTAGTATTTTTTTAACTATATGTTAAATAATAAGCATGTCAATTAATTTACCTGCTGATGAAAAGCTATTTCGTAGCATATATATATATATATATATTAAAGTGTTATTTGATTTATGTTCGTCAATACTATGGAAGATTAGGGGTTTGAAACTGTGGGGTTATTACTGAAAATTATTCCTTTGAAGACTTGAGTTGGTTTAAAAATGGAGGTAAAAATAGCAGAAGAGCTGGTAGTGATCATTAGCATCCACAATGTGGTGCAGCTCAACATGGACCTGGTGGAGCATGAAACATCTACATTAGTGGGATATTTATCAAATGGGCTTTAGAATTATTTCGATTAATATTTATATACATTTTATTTGCAGTAATCTTTTGTAAGACTTTCGTTCTTTGATGATTATGTTATTAGTAAAAAAGTGTTTATTGATTTTTCCGTCAAATTGGAGTAACAACTTTTACTGGAGTCAAATTTTAATAATTATATATATTTTTCATTTATAAAAATCAAATGTAATGTTTTGCTTAAAGAAACCGAATATAAAATCAATCAAATACAAAAACTTGTTTGTTTATAATTGGTTTCAAATTTTTAAATTGATAATAAAATAAATGAATATGTGCTTTTAGTTTTCTTTATATTTAAATTTTGGTTTAATTTAGTATGAACAAATTCCTTTTACTCTGCATGTACGTACTGACGTGTCATGTGTGGTTGACTACGGTACAAGATAATTGTAAAATTAATTTATTTAATGACGTATTCATATTTATTTATAATTTTCTGGAAATAACTCTAAGGAGCAAATCTTTAAAGTAGTGGTCAACCACTTTGCAATTAAGTGTTCTTGCTTTGTGAGTTGTGATGTGATTCGATTGTGAACATATGAAGTATAATAAAAAATTGTACAATACAATTATTTTTCTCTCTTGAAAATAAGTTATATATAATGCTATTTTAATCTAAAAATCATATTCCTCCTGAAATGTATGTCAATACATCTATAAGGTGTGAGCAATATTGTGCATGAGTCTATCAAAAACTTAACTAAAAACTAATAAAACAAGAGTATTCCATAAAATTTATTATGAAAATATTTTCTTTTAATGTATAGATGTGTCTAGATGTTTAAATTTTAATATTTTGTTGACGTAATTGCCAAAAAAAAATATGGTTAGAACTGGAGGAAGTGGTTCTCGTTCATGTATAACTCTACTGTGCCATCTAAGTATTTTTTATACTTATTTATAATTAGTATATTTTCTATAATAAATAGGGGTTTTAGTTTAAATTGTACTAATATTGTATTTTTTGTATTTTTCTACGCTAACACTAGTCTATTGTTTTCTTTATATATTTATCTGTAGAAATTCTTTTTGGCTAATTCCTTTTTATATTGGATTCCTTATCTTTACAACTTTAATTTAGATAATTTCAACTTTGACTTTTGGAATTGAGAGTTGTTTACATAGTTGATAAAAGAAAGCTAAAAAAGACTTATAGTATAAAATTTCTTTGTAATATAAATCTTCCATGGCCATTTTGGTTTTTATTAGACGGTTATTGCTAGCACCAAAACTAGAAAAACTTGAACCATCAATTTCAACAGTTCCCAGTGTGTTCAGCTATTCTCCTAAAACAATTTTACTTCACCACAAGCTGAAACAATTTCTTGAGACTTCTCAATTCAACTAGCAAAATTCTCAATTTGATAAAAGGATCAATCAAATTCCAGCAGCTGTCCACATTCAAAATTTTGTTGCAGTCCACCAATTCAATCCTGCTGCTCACGCCAATACAGTTAAATAAGCTATACCACTTTAATTTGCAGCACCGAAACAATAAGATGTAGTAGTTAATCAACAAGGATATGAATTCCACTAAGTCTTCAATTTGGATGATGTAATCTGTTTTTAGATTTTAACAAGCACCAGTAGCTGCAACAATGTTCAACACTTGGACAAAAAAAACATCAAAACACCAAATCAAAGCAACTTTTAACAAATGCTTAATGAAATGTTTAGACCAATTCTAAAATCAGCATTAACACACATCCACAACACCGCTTCCAGCTACCCCTGATACTTCGAATTCACATTCCATTCAACATAGTGGTTTGAAACCAATTCCTGGATGATTTGCACCGCTGGAAAATAAAAATCCTGCACAAAAATAGCTACTACATTGCCACAAAATTTGCACAGCTGTAGAAAACGAAATTTCACTGCATATGAATTCTATCTCAAAATTACAAATATATTGCGTATTGAACTTGCTGGATGCCACGACAAATACAAAAAATTCAAGTTCTAATCACCAAATAACAATTCAAAATGCACAGAACCTGTTCCATGAATTGTTTGAACCACGTCACTTCATTTCTTGCTTCAATTTCAGTTTCCACCTCCTCAGATTTGTAAACTACTGCAGCTTCACCGAACGCCAACTGCTTCAACAATCCAGGACTACTTCATGTGAATTAATTTCGGTGCAACATAAACTTGGAAAACTCAACGAGTTGCACTGAATCATTGATCTCAATACAGCGTGAATTTCAAACCTCAATGAGTAGCATCAAATAAAAACGAACTTCTCCAATTCAATAAAAGTTGCACTGTGCTTCAGTAGCTGTCTCAGTTTCTGGAATTCACTAATTCAAGAGTAGCTCCTTCACCAACCAAATAGTTCCAGAACAAAAATAGTGGCTCTTCATTTGAAATGCGCTGTTGAATTCAAAATTATCAGCTCAATCTCTTCACCTATTATAATTGCAATCACGTTTACAATTATTTCCGATTCTTGTGCAATTTCATCAATTCAAATAGCTCATAATCACACAAAAATGGATTCGTACACTGAATCAAGGAAGTCATAACAGAAATAGCACGCCAAAAAAAAATTTCTAAGCAATTTTAGAAAACAGAAAACAAACTGCTTTTCGCACCTCTGGAATTGCTATCTACACCTAAGGAGATTTTTCATAAAATTTTCGAAATTGAATTTTGAAAAAGATGATAATGGAAGTCTAACTCTAAAGAAAATTGATAGTGATGTAATAGCAATTTAAGAAGTCAATGAAAATTAAAAACACTCAAGAGCTCTAAATTATGTAAAATTTTGATAAAAATTCAAAAAGCACAACTAATGAAGTTTATGACAATTTTTCACTAAACATGACTCCAGACAAAAATAACTCAATTATAAGAAAATTCAAAAGAATACACCAATATGTACATAAGAACACCTAAAAGCACATACATGAAGGTTCAAGTAAGAACGATGAATTTGAACCGAACAAAAAGACAAATACACAGATTCAATCGGTAAATATGTTCAAAAAAATTAAGAAAACATATAAACAATGCGGAAAGTGGAAATGTTTTGGAAAAAGAAGCTACTTATCTGTTAAACCTAAGTTGTGATTACCATATGATGGAAAATGACTTTCTATGTGTAGATTTTCTTCTTCTATATTTTGATTTGAATTTTTCAGTAGAAGATGAATGATAGAGGAAGCATGTAAGTGTAGATTTGAGACACGGTTTCAAAGAGGAGATGGAAACTATGAGGTTGAATCTAAGTAAAGTTAGACTAACACTTAGTTTATAGAGTGAGGTTGAATCAACACTACTAGGAGGAGTCTAGAAGTTATTGTAGCAAGAAGACAACTCTAGAGAGAAATTTGTCAAGAAGAGGTGTCTCAAAAATTGGACAATAATTCTTTACTCAAATCAAAGTTGAAAATACTTGTACAAGAGACTCCTATTTATAGGAGAGGAAATTTGCAACGCAAGCTTCTCAAACCCTAACCCTAACCCAAGCTTGTGAAGCAAGCTAATTAAAACCTCTCAAATGAGAGTGTGACAAGTGTCATCTCCTTATTGGTGCAAATCCTATCCATTGGGAGTGTGACAAATGGCAAAGGTGCTACATGCTCATGTAGGAATCACCTAACTTGGCGCCCAAGCAAGAGTTTATGACCAAGTTGGCGCCTAAAAATCCTCAATAGGATTAGATTTATTTTCCTTAAATTATTTGTGGCCAAAATACAAGGACCAAATAAATACTACTCTACTTGGCCCAAAATACAAGGTCCAAAATATAATTCCTAAACTAGAGGTATAATTTTACAATGCTAAGAAGAAGAAAAAGATTCTTTAATTATGAGTGCACCTTTCCAATAAAGATCCATCTTCTTTTATCTTCTTAGCCAATGATTTTAAGGCTGGATGGTTTCCATCAATGTGTCAAATTTGTTGCACTTGCCCATTGTCGTGTCGTTTTACACGTATGCTACCTTAAATATGATTATTTTTATGAGTGGCATCAATTGTCTCATGACGGAGGCCAAGTGGGTTAAGTCACAATTGAATCATCCCTACTATATTCTTAAGTAGAAAGGGTTGTACCCTAACTATTAACTATAACTTTTGGCTTGGTGGTAAGTGCTCGATCCAACAATCAATTGTTTCATGATGGAGGCCAAATGGATCAAGTCATAAGTGAATCGTGGCGCTTCAGTTGCTATGTTATTAAGTAGAAAAAGTTGCATGCTACCTATTAAAACTGATTCACATGTTAATGCATTGTTTCAACTTTTCAGTTTGGTATTTGGTGCAGTACAGGTTCGTTAAGCAACAAAGCTATGAGGTTTTGTCTCCATCAAACAGGGGGAGATTGTTGAAGATGATTGTTGTCCCTTCAAGATATGTGTTTGATGAAGCCATTTGGGTAAATTTCATTTGTATTTACATTTGCTTTAAGAATGTCTTAGGTATAGTTTAGAGGTTGTTTAAAGTAGGTTTTTTGCTAGGTAACTCACCTCTTAACCCCTGACCATGTGATAAGAGCAAGCACAAGTTTTCTGAAACTATTTTTCACATGTTTTGCAAAAATATCCTTATTGCATAAAAAATGAATTTGTTCTTTTCAAAATGAATAGATTATTTTCTTAAGTTGATGCCTTGATTAAGTATTTTTGAAAATCATGTTTTGTGCATCAAGTATTTTAACTAATTCTTCATTCCATCAAAACGACTGTGTTTCACTTGTTAAGAAGTTTATGTTATCGTTTTGAAAATAAATCTGTTCATCTGTAAATGAATAGATTCTTTTTAGTCTAGTGCCATGTTTACCTTAAAAGGTCGTTTACGTTTTATCCTTGCACCAGGGTGTTTGACTAAGTCTCCTTCACATAACAAATTCTCTAACTGCCTTTGAAAATAAATCTGTTCATTTTATTTTCAATCTGTTCTTTTTATAACAGCTTTAACTGTTTTTTGAAAATCTGTTATAAGATGTTTTTCTATAAAAGGAGAATTTGTTCCTGCGTTTAAAGGTTGATCATACAATTGAGAAAACAAGTTTTACAACAGAGAACTAAGGATTTTCAGAGAATTAACATGTGTTCTTGAAAGATTTTCCAAATCACAAAGTGTGCTTGTTCTTGGTTGGTTCTAAGGCTTGGTTAGAGGTGTTGTCACTGTGCGAGCAATCTATTCTACTGGTCTAAGGCAGATTTCTGCATTCTCTATCAGGTGTATTCGTTTCATATTTCAATTTCTTGTAAAGTGTGGTTGTAAACTCTTCTTGATAGTGTTTCTTGAAGAGTGTGTGTGTTGGAATAGTGTTTTTCAGCAAGTGTGCCAAGTTTCTTGTAGGGTTCAAGAACAGTGGCTGTGTAAGTGTGTTTGGTACGTTTGTTTAGTGAATTTCACCTTGGATTAGGTGAGACTGGATGTAGCTCATTTGAGTGAACCAGTATAATTGTTGTGTGTTCAATTTCTCTTCATCCTTGCACTCGGTTTTTGGTTATCTGTTAATCTGTCAGAAATTGAATCTATTCAATTAAAAATAAATCTGTTCTTTTTGGGCTTGTTCATTCTGTTCTTATTTTCTGGAAAATTTGTTTGGTTCTGTTAAGAAGATATATGAACTGTTGAATACAACTGGAACAATTTTGATTGTGAAAGGTTACCCAATTGATTGTCAAGCTAGTAATTGAACCTTTAGCACTTGCCTAAAAAAATTGGAAGTCACTGATTTTGTTTTTCATAATATCTTCTTAAAATCAGTGTGTGTATATCTTGCAAATCAATCTGCGTAACTTCCAGAATTACTTGGCTGATATAAACGCTTTAACACATAAACAGTGCAAAAATAAATATGTTCATTGCTAAATAAATCGATTTATTTTTTGTGTTCTGTGATGAAATCTAAATCTGCACGAAAGTTTTAAAA
>Ga0123341_1006622_pt1 | contig 10484 bp, 4 predicted proteins | sample Turbeapinknodule_FD_89959 | JGI IMG/M metagenome (GOLD analysis project Ga0123341, IMG submission 89959) | Root nodule microbial communities of legume samples collected from Mexico - Turtle bean Mexico pink nodule | ecosystem: Host-associated > Plants > Roots > Nodule | place: Mexico: Nepantla...
ATATAAAATAATAAATTTTGGGAGCTTTTTAAAACCATTTTTAATTCCTCAATATTAATTTTGTGAGATTAAAACTGTATATTTTTTCGAATTTTTTCCTATTTTAGTTTATAACTTTTACAAATTGTAGTGTCATTTATTTTCACATATATCAAAGTAAAAGATAAAGTGATACAAAGTGCTACAATGGTAGGACCCACAACAACAATTCCAAACAAGGGTTCCGTTGGGCTCAATCCAATGTTGCTCTCTGTCTGTTCTCCACTACAGTGAACAATTAAAGCAAATAGTTAATTAAACAATTAATAATCCTTGTTATAACTCCATAAGTGGTTCCCACTTCAACATGAGGTAAATCCCGAACAGGCCTCTTCCAAAGCATACATCGCCACTGCATTAGTCTTACATTTAGATAGAAGTTATTTAATATTTTAATAATTTGTTTAATTACGTTTCTTTAAAAAAGAATAGCCAGTGAAAATTAAATAAAATACCTGAAAGTTGACTAAACCACAAGGATTTGTATTTAAATTTAGCTTGGAAAAATGAATTTGTATCTAGGATTTTAAAACATCATCACAACAATGTTTTTTAAGAGCAATTGCTTTTATAAGTTGTAGTGGTATTAGGAGAATTTTTTAGATTTTTATTAATTATTGGATCATCACTTGTGTAGAAGGGATACATGACAATCATCAAAGCAAGACTAAGTCAAATATAGATAGAAACCATGGCAAAAAAATAAAAAAGAGAACTGGAACAAATTCGAAAACTACAATTTTAAAAGGAAAAACAAAGACAACACACATAATGATACCCAAGGCCGAACAAATTCCTTTTGGCACAGATAAAAAGATCAAGAATCATTCACTTAATAAGAGTTTATAGAAATATGAACTTCAGTTAAACAAAGGAAATTAAATTATTACCGCCTTCCAGAAGTTGCTCATTTTTTAAAGACGTTTGCTGCTAGATATCAGTGACAGAGTAGAAAAAAAAATGAACTAAAAGAGGGAGAAAAAGAGATAAGGATAATTTAAGAATAATTTTTTAAAATTAAGGTTTACAGAGGAAAGGTTATACAACTTCCTACTCTATTTTTTAAGCCAATTTGGGAGAGTTGTGTTAACCCACTCACTTGCTTCCCACCAAAAAGATACTTTTAATGGGGTGGAGCATGAAACTGATCATTTTTTAGATAAATAAGAATAATAGCATAAAATTTTGAATTTAAGATTTAAAATATTCTACATTAATTTATAATAATAAATTTTATTTCTTATTCATAATCATTTATAAATGAGGAATTATATTTTTCACCCCATATTTCAAAAGTGGGCCAAGACATACCGAACCCATTATCTACAGAGTAATGACAAGGGGTTCAAAAGAAGGTAAGCTGACTCGTTCATTTGCAATTTACATGCAAGATTTTCCTTGAACTGATATTATATTATGAATCACTTTGCTGATTATACAACTTCTTCTCAGGTCTGGTAAAAGTGTCCGAGAAACCATTGCTAAAAGAGTGATATTATTTTAACTTAAAATTATTAGAAATAGTGGGAGGAAAAGAGAAATTGTGTGATAAAATGAATAAAATAGAAAACGCTGTAAAAGGAGTTGAGACAGAATTGGGTTAGTGAAAATGTCCCTCCTTGACTGTAAAATTGGTACCTAGTCATTTGCAATTCCAAAGCAGTATTCCAGACTAGGAAAATGAAACGATGAAGGAGATTAAGCTAAGCAGTGGCAAAGCTAAAATATTTAATATTTCGATTTCGATGAGTTGGCACCTATCTGTGATGCCATGCCATGCTTTACAAAATCCATGCATTTCCTACTTCGTTACCAAACATAAAGCTTAGCACCTTCACTTTTCAACATTCATAGCCTCATTCACTTCTCTCTCTACTCAGAGTCAGACTCCATGTTCCCCATTGCTTTCAAACCTCTTGGTCTCTGCATCAAAATAAATTATATTTCTTTACTTATGTGCCACAAAAATAATGTCTTCACATAATTGCAGAAATGGGGATCTTCCTCTTTTGTCCCATTCCATTCCATTTACCTTTTTTGATATTTTCTTCTCCCTAACCTCGTATCGTTCCAAGGTAAGATCGCACAACCATGCGCCAGGACTAACGAGCTGTCAAACAAATCAAAGAATATTCAGAACACAGATCACACATGCAATTATCTGGAATTTCAATACACAATCTCAATTAAGACAGAAAATAACTCAAATAAATAAGAATGGGTATGGTAGATACACACTTGCCAAGATAACTATTATTTTATACACCTCATTTTCTCTAAATTTTTAGTTGTTTTTTTATCTCATCTCGTCACATCATCATTGAATTTGTTTTAATGCATGTTTAGGAGAATGCCAAACAAAAGTTCACTACCAAGAAAATCAAATATTAAAGTAATAGATAAATGCATTTCCATATTTACTTCATCAATGTTTATAAATAAAGATACAGGCTAAAAAAAGATAAGAATAAAATAATTGCATTTTCATCTCTACTTCATCAAAGTTCATAAGGATGCAGGGAAAATAAAAGAAAAAGATTTAAACTAGAATGCAAAGCATAGACTGACACATAAAAACAAAAGAAAGCTAACAATTTTTTTTTTCTTCAGTTGTCATACCAGAAAAAAAAGTGTATAAAATGATGTGACACACATTCTTATAATTCAAAAACCTAGAAATAAAGATTGTTTATATAAGCAATAAAAAAATTGTAAAACAAGAATGAGAATGAAATAGATCTTATATATTATTACACAAGGGTATAAATTTTTTTTTCAACTATTTCTATACCATGAGTAATATTTTGGCTAGATGAGTACACAGGAATTTCTTCCGGTGTTTCATCCAGCTAAGGAGAAATCAACCAGTTTATGAATTTGTCCGCTAGTTTATAGGACTTTTGGTCTTTTATTGACAAGTCTGTGTAATGACTATTCCCATCCCATCAGGTACATCCACTACAACTGGCACCACTCATTCCAATCAGAGGATGTAATCCAGTATGGTCGCTAATACTTCGAACATATGAATCCAACCAACAAACTAGAGCCATGTGTGATAGTCTCTTATTTATTTATTATGTCTTTTACTTAATTTGTTTTTTCCTCTTGATTAGATACATATTCAGTGGCCAACTATCAATAATAATAATCCTTTGTCATGATCTAATAATAATAAAATAATATGGCGTATATGATTAAGATCACAGTTTTACTCTTGATTAAAGAGTAAAACAAGTGATTATTAAGATCACAGTTTTACTCTTGATTAAACAACTGAATTTTCAATACCAGGTACGGCAAAAATTAAAAGGAGCCACGTACGACACAAGAAGCGAAACGATTTTTTTTAAAAAAATGCAAGTACTGCTGCACACAGATTATTATACTAATCAGGATAGGTGTGGGCATCAAATTCAAGAAAACTATTCACTTTCTTCATCCTTAAATATTGTTTTACCATAACTTGTTAAAAGCTTCTTCAACATCCAGGGATTTGTTCCTACTAGGCTAATTTTTATCTGTAGACACTTCTAATAAGTAATAATGGAAAATAAGTAATAAAGCACATAAATAGATATTATTAAATATTATTATTTATAATAAATTAAAAAATAAATATGTCTGACACAAAAGTAGTATGACTACGTACAGGTGGTGGGGACGTTAGACTACTTAATTATTTTGGTGATTAACTATTCGGTGTGAGCCAAGTTTCCTTTGACGTGTGTAAGGCACTCCACAGCTGCCACCCATGTATGGCTTTTCCAGAAAAAGGGAAAAGTAAAATACCAAAGGAAAAAAAAGACACTCACCTAAAAGAATACCACCACAAATCACATACTAAAATTAGAATATGCTACAAATAAATCTGTCCCAGAATTCAACTTTTTAATAAAAAAATATAATACTATTAAAAATTATCAGTAAAATTTTCTGATGGGTCAAGCTTTATACTAACAATATTTTACACCCACTCTAATATTTTGCTATTAAGCCCTTACTTAACAATTTTTTTTGCAGCAAAATAATTATTTCTTGTTGAGTGAGTACCAAAACAAAGTCATAAAACCTCTGTCAGAGAGTGCTTCATCCAAATCCTGGAATTTCATTGAGATTTGTTTTTACTATTGTCATTGCATAAATCTACTACTAGAGCATAAATTGATGGAAGCTGCTATGATTTAAGATATTGGGCATAATGAAAAGATCATGTTGATGTGATGCGTAATAATAATAATAATAATTAAGTTGAAGAAAAGAATGAAAAAACAGAAAAGGGGAAGTGAGGCTTACATTGAGGGTCCGTTGAACGAATTTAGCTCTCTTCTTGGGTCTCTGAGGCAGCTTGGAGCCCTTAATGGCGAGAAAATCTTCTTCCTTCTCCTTGTTGGTCAAGGCAATCACGAACTTCGGGGGCCAGACCGGCGGAGCCGCGTCACCGCTGCCGGAGGGCGACCCCCCCTTCTTGCTATCGTGCGCAGTATCCGATGAGGCTGCAGACTTGTTGTTGTCATTAAGGTGGTTATGGGTCCCTCTCTTATCGTGCGCACCCCTGTCCGGTGAGGCAATTCCCCTAACGCCCCCGTTGCTTTGTCCTCCTCTCATGGCACTTGAACCTTCTGTGTTCCTAAATTACAACCCAAAAATTAAAAACGCAAGCTCAACCCACATGTAATTATCCTATGTGTCTTTCTTAATCGTAAGAACGTGAATCACATCACATAAGACGACATAATAAATAGGGCAAACGAAGATGCATTTCAGAGGTTATTTTAGAGTTAATAAACATATATACATATACATATATATATATATATTATATTATGTATGAAAAGTAACTAGGGAGTGGTGAGTTTACGGAATTAACCTTGGGGGATTGATCTAGATCCAAGGGTGGGAGAGGCTGGAATCTATGTAGACGGATTTTTTTAGCGTAAAAAAGGGGTCCTATTTTGGACCTTTGCGGGGCTTTGTAATTGTATTTTGGTTTCAAGGAGAGTTGGGTAGTTAATTTATTTTGATTGATGAGATGAGAATTGGATATTTGAGTTCAGCCACGGGGCCTAGCTTAAGAGAGAAAGTGTGTGTGATTCCCTATAACGGCCACAGCTGGTTCCACGGCTTGTTTGGAGCCGTTGGATTCAGAGACCTTTATTATTGGGTAACCAAGGAGACGGGACGGATCTGCGACCTGGTCCCTTCAATCCGACGGCCGAAATGGAAAAGGACGTTCGGTTAACACGTGGAAGGAAACCGTCCATTCCATGGTTCCAACAAACTCTGTCTGCTACTAATCCATGTGAATAATCAGCTCCTGCTTCCGCCACCTAGATGTAGATCCACAACCTGCAAATGCCCCCCTCTCATCTAATCCTATCTACTCCCACGCACAAACCTTCTTCATTACTTTTCTTTCTATCATCTAAATTCAACAATTTTTTTTTTTATAATTAGATCTCACAATAAATTAAATACCGGACTCAGATTTGAAAGAGTCAAAATAAATATCTTCACATCTTCTTCATTTATTCCACACATGGAAAACTCACCAAATATATAAAAAAACTAGATCTAGAAAAGAAAATGTCAACGCCAAAGTATCAAGCACACCAACCTAAACCTCTTAAGAAATCCCAAACCCCCTGTTAGACGTCAGAAGCAAAGCAACAAGGTTTGGATTATTAACCTGATTTTCATCCAAATTGTAAAATTGGGCGTTGCTACCCATGATTCCAAGTTGAAATGTAAATTATTTTTTATTTAAAAATGAAACATCGAAATTAATAAAACAATGGCTAAAGGAGTCTCCAAGTTTCGAAGCGATGTTAATCCAAATTCAGAACCAGATATTAATACCCTATTATGATGTATTTGTGAGGCAGAGATTAGAGAATGTGTCTTAGCTTAGTGATGAGGATATCTCCAAATAAAATATGACGGAAGTAAAGAAGGGGATCTCACGCACTTACCGTGAGTTCCTCTTCGTTCTTTAATTTGGATGAGACTGCAAGGACCTGACCAATTGGAGAGTCGACAGAATATAATAAGCCTTTGTGTATTGAGCCCAGACGAATTCAAATATAATAATAATTGGAGTAGTGGCCCAAATTTTTAATTTTTAATTTTTAATTTTAATTTTAAATTTATTTACAGTAACGTCGTTTGGATGAGAAATGTGATTTAGAAGATGCCTCCATGGCATAATTTGGTGGCAGACATGGCTCTAAACAATTTGAAAACCAGTGTCTATTAAGAGGGTGGATCTGCCCCACTACTTACTTCCCACTACACTTTGAACTCATGACCATGTCCACGCTATGCTTTTTCCCTCCTACTTTTGTTTCTACTGTACCAACACCCTAATTCACTTCCAACCACTTCGTCAGATATTTTTCTACTCATGCCCATGTGCATGTGCTGCTTGCTTCCAAACTATATCCACCCTCAACTCTATATCCTCATCTTTCGCTCAAAATACACAAAGACTACATCTACACCACCACCACGGTCCGGCCGCAACCCAAACCCTAGTTTTTTTTATTTTATTTAATATAAACAATATAAAACAGATCAAAACAAAACAGTGACCCACGCGGCAGTGTGCCACCAGCACCATCCTTGCCCTCCAGATAACTATGGATGGATACACACTCAACCACCAGAGAAAAAAAACAAAAAAAAAAACAAAACTATTAACATATGCAATTTTAAGGAACAATTTTAAACTTTATGAAACACAATACACAAATCTCGAATTTTAATTTTCCCTCTTTTCGGTATAAAATCAAGAATATTGCCAAATTGCCCTATTCTCAGATCTCATTTCAGTCTTCCAAATCAGTTTTTGTTTTTTAAAAAAAAATTAAATCATATTCATTTATCATTCATGGGTAAAGAAAAAGTAACAAATGAATGATAAGAGCTTTACCTGAGAATTCGTGGTTGCGGCGAAGAAGGACGTTGACGGAGATTTGGATACCCGTTACTCTGATTATGATGATGATTGTTATTGTTATTATTATGAGTGTGTCCAACTCCAAGGGTGTTATTATTGCCACCGAAGCTGGGCTTATTTAAAGAATCCTTATCGGTTCTAACGACCCGGCGATCCACCCGAACCGTTGTCCTCTGAACCGGGCCTGAAGAATCGTCCTTAACCTGCACCTTCATGCACCTTAACCGCTTCCGATTCCCCCACTGCAACACCAAATCCGACGTCGTTCCCTGTCTAGCGCCATCGGAACTCGCCCTCAACAGCAACGACCCGTCCCCTCCGCTTTTCTCTCTAGCACCGGACATCATGTTATGGCTTCGAATACTTGACTCTTTCTCCATCTTCAACCCTTCCCTGCCATCATCATCATCACCATCTAGGGTAATTTAACTACTAGATGAAATAAAAATAACTAGAATTAAGATTTAATAATTCAAATTGCTACATTTTAAAATTGAAATTGAATTTGTGTTCTTTCACTACAAGGAACACAGACAGCTCTCTCTCGTCCACATCCCAATTGACTGAGGTTATTACACTGTTTAACAGGATTTGCGCATCGAATGGTCCATGGATTCCGAAAAATAAAATTGTATACTGTGAGTATCTTCTTTATCTGGTTCAAGACAAAAATGGACGATGACAATAACAAGAGGGAGAGGAACTGAAGACAGTGGAAATGTTCTGTGCACATGGAAAAAGAAGGTTCAAATTCAATATTTTGACAGGACAGCTAAGATAATGTGAAAACGAGACATCAATCGATTCAATTCAACTGGTCTTGGGCGGTTCTGCTCAATGCCTCATTTTTTCAAAAGCGACACTAGGATTGTATTGTGAGGGTTGAGATTTAGAAGAGCACCAAAAACACGAGTTAGGCCAAAGAGATCCAGAAAAACTGGATGGGTTACCTTACAAAATTAACACTTGAACAGCAATCAATTCCTTCTGAAACCAAATGGATTTTTCGTGTTTTCCTGCAGGAGATTATGAAGAAGAAAGAAATCAGAGAACAATAGCAAGAAGATATGAACATCAAAACTGAATTATGTGCTGCGGCCAAGACTGCAAGGTTGCGATCAGAATCAATTTATTCAGTTCTAATTTTGATTAAGTACATTAGTTTCTCTCACCTAAATCAGGTCCGGTCAGGACTTCGTTTATGACTGTAGGAAAAGTGTCGGGATTTCAGTTCTGAAGCTATGGAAAATGTAAATCTATGTTGAAAATTCAACTAATAATGACATTTTTCAAAGCTTCTATCAACGATGGATATAAACTCGGGCTTTACACCCAAGCAAGCAACGATCGTCCCTGTAATTACAGGACCAGCAGAAGTTCAGAGCTTCAAAACCCTTTTTTTCTCAGGAGAAATGTATCTGCAGAGGCCAAAAAAGATTCAGGAATAACTTATAGCACAGACACAAAACAAGGAATAGAGGAACGAAACAAGGCAAACACAAAAACAAAACTCGGGTCTTATTTCCCAACCTTCAAAACTGGAAAATCTTCTGTAACTTATTAATCGCAATGATCAAAGGAAATCTCCAGAACAGTTGAAAATTTAAAACGGAATTCGGACAAACTGATGGAAATAGTCTTGTAACATGCATCTGAAAACATAAATGGGCCAAAAAAAATGGAAGAAGAAAAAAGGATTCGAGATTAAAACAAGTTTGGTTGTGTGGGTGGGCAAAAGGAGGAAGAAAAGACGAAGAAAGAGATATTGAGGCTGTCTATGTGGCAAACCTCATTGTATGTTGAGAAGGTGTCAGATCCTGAAGATGAAAGTTTGGGTTAGGTGAATTAGCGTTGTAAATTGTGGAGAGATGAAGGAAGGGAAGAGAAGAAGGGGTTGAAGAGGAAGCAGGTTGATGTTGTGATAAAACGAAATAGTTTTTGTGTGCGTGTGTGGGTTGGTGTTTCCATTGAAGGACCTGTTTGTGTTATATACATCTTGTAGTACACACACAGACACTCCTCTGCACCACACCGTAGATCAACAATCTCACGGCTTTCCTTTTTCCTCCCTCTAACCTTTCACGGTTTTCCCTTACACACCCCCTTAAGCCGCTCACCCATGCCCTTACGCCGTTAATGCTTTCTCAACAAGTTAACGGAATCTCTACACTCCTCACATTCCAAATTCCAATTATTATTTCAATGTTAATCCTTATTATCTACTAATCACGCATTTCTTCAAATATTATCTTTTAATTAATCCACCATTTTAAATAACTTCTACATTTTATATTTTTGTTTATCACCAAATATCAGATAAAAATATTTTAAAAGAAGTGCTAGATATTTCTTGTGTTAAATTTATTGAATTTTTAAAAAAATTATTTGATATTTTTAAATTTATTCTGTAACAATATATAATTATTAAATTCATTATAAAATATATTTATTAATATTTTTTCTCTCACTTGTTCATTTCATTCCCGCTTCCAGAATTAATATTTAACCACAGTTAGTTAATCTTCTCTTTAAACTAAACCAAACCACAACACCGGTTAAGTGGCAAGTAATAACTACAAATTTGATTTCTTCAGAGTTCTGTTTTATCACAAAAATAAAAATAAAAAAAATCTGATTCATACTTTAATTTAGTAATTACATATTTACCAAATATGGTTCTCATTCATTAGTTAGTACCAGTCTCATTTCACATTCAAATTAAAACTTAAATTTTTCAAATTTCTTAGATAAAACACACTGAAATATATCGGCCAAATTATTTTATAATTTCAATAATGTTCAATATTTTTTTAGTGTTGAAATAATCTTTCCAATATTATTATACTTTCCAAATCTAATAATTTTCTTTAGTGACTAACTAACGGGTATTAATTGCTTTTTACAGTTACATCAGCAGCTTTTTCACTTTTTTAGTATTAATTATATTTTAAAGTTTATTTTATAAACATATTCTATTATATTAAGAATTATCACAATGGGATGAGTAGTTACTGGCATAAAATAAAAACAGATGGGCTTATAAACACGATATTGTGCCCTGTCACTAGAAGTTTCAAGGGTCCTCATGGTTCAACATCTATTTTATACAAAATTACAGAGTTGGTTTAAGAAATCATGACCAAAGAACAGTACATGACACAATAATAAGGTATAAGGTTACAACGACTATGTTTGGTCTTCAATGGAGGGCATTTTATGAATTGTGCACTGAAATCGCTGTCCCGAGAACTCCAAGGAGTTGCAGGAATACTGACGCATGTCTGTGCATAGGTTTCAGCCATTTGCTCTTTCCGTATTCCAGCATCGCATAAGATGGCAAAGGACCTCATATGTTTCATCCACATGTACCGGTCGGCACCGGACGACCGCAGGATACTCATAGTAAAATCATCACAAAACCCTGCGTCTTATACGACTCTTCGTCCTTCCATGACCTCTAGCCGGACGACCGAATGGTTTATGTCGA
>Ga0123341_1006625_pt1 | contig 10479 bp, 10 predicted proteins | sample Turbeapinknodule_FD_89959 | JGI IMG/M metagenome (GOLD analysis project Ga0123341, IMG submission 89959) | Root nodule microbial communities of legume samples collected from Mexico - Turtle bean Mexico pink nodule | ecosystem: Host-associated > Plants > Roots > Nodule | place: Mexico: Nepantla...
GGTGAGTTCTTGTCTTAGAACAATGATCCAACTCTAAGAAAAGTGCCTCTATAATGTCCAACTCAAGGTGATTCCTAAGAAGGTCAAGAACCTTTCTCTATATGGCTAGTGGAATCACATCAATATTCGCTTATCATCCTTTCCTCAAAGGATTACAAGGAGCAAATTTAAAGAATTAGGAAGTAATGGTCAAATGTTTTCTCTTTTTGTAGTTTCTTTTGTATAAATTGGACAATGTTCAAATATATAGTTTTTAGAAGGTGCTAAGAGGGAAACCTAAAGATACCTCTTATGTAAAGCATCTTTAGATATTAGTTTTAGAACATTCTAGTAGTTGACCCTTCGTACCTCACTATAGGTGCTAGAAGTGGGAGAAGTGTAAGGGACTTTTGGAATAGCTTATTGTGTAAGCTTCTTCACCGGTCCTTCTCCTATATAAGGAGGGCTTGGGTCCTTTTAAATACAAAATTTGATATTGAAACTACCGAAACTCTCCCAAATTGGTGATTGAGTGAGTGAGATTTGTCTTCTCCTCTTCTAGTCTTATCTTGAGTGCGTCTTGGAACCTCAAGTGGCGGCATCTACACTCATCTTGAAGTCTTCATCCTTCAAGTGGCGTGTTCATCTCCAAGAACTCCAACCACATAAGTTTCCTTCTCTTTTCCATCTTATTCGTCCATTTGCATATCCTTAGAAATTCTAGAAACATGTCTTAGGCTTTTCTTGTACTTTTGTTCGGTTCATTTGTTCCAATTTCTATTTTGTTTGGTTCATTTCATTTGTTAATCATTTTAATCGGTTCATTAGCTTTCTTTCTTGCTTTTGTTCAGTTCATTTGATTTCTAGATAGTTTTAATCGGTTCCTTTGCCTTCTTATTCATTTCAATCGGTTCATTTGACAAGAAATGAGTTTCTTCATGAGTTTTGGCTTGGTGGCTCAAGTTTTGGTGAGTTCTTGAATGAAAGAACATTGATCCAATTCTAGAAAAGTGCCTATTCATATTCCAACACAAGTTGATTTCATATCATGTCTATGAAACATCTCTATATTGCTATTGGAATCATATCAAGCCACCACCTTCCTCTGAAGTCAACGACGACTGAGTCAACAGGCGAGAACATTTGGCGCTTACCGTGGGGCCCGATAAAACTAGGTCCCACTCACAATCGTGTTGAGAGCTATATAACAACATGAGGAATATGAGACAAGGTGTGACTGCGCTAGAAGGAAGAGACAACATCACCATGCAACAACTCATGGAGACCATTTGTACTTTTCAACAAGCAGTGGTGGCGTCCAAGGCTGATCAGGACAGGATTCTTGCTGAAGTTCAAGCGGAATAGGCCGCCATCCAGGATCGATTCCAGGTTGACTTGGTCGCGTCGTGAGCAAACAACGAAGAGCTGTGCAGGATCAACGAGGAACTACGCAGAGACTTACAACACATGGAGGAGCGTACGACTGATGAGCGAACTCCACCCATACCAGTTAGGGCTCGCCCCATGCCCTTTTTCCAGGAAATCATGGACATGGTGATACCAGCAAGCTTCATGATTCCAAAAATCACCTTCACAGGTGTAGAAGACCTAGAGGCCCACATCACAGCCTTCCATACCCAGATGATGATCTCGAGAGGCACCGACGCCATGCACAGTAAGCTATTATGGGAACATTCTCAGGCACAACGTTCGACTGGTTCATCAGTCTTCAACATTGTTCAAAAAGCAGTTCATCGTCAACCAGGCTCCCCCTCCCATCTCTTTCGATCTCTTCTAGGTAAAGCAATACTAGGGAGAGCCCTTGAATGATTTCCTGAACAGGTTCGGGGCACTGGTGGTGAAGTTGCACACTAATGACAAAGACATGATGGTACACGCCTTTAGGCGAGGAGTGCTGTCAGGACCTTTCAGTGATTCTCTGATAAGGTGTCGTCCAAAGACGTTCACCGAGATCCATCGTCGAGCCGTGGGCCACATCGGCGCAGAGGAAGAGGTAACAGAAAAGCACAAAAGTGTTGGCCCTGCTAGACCTCGGAGAACTGGTCGTCCTCAGCCCATGAGGGTGACAGAGAAGAAAGCCCCGGGAAAGCAGCTGCCGTATGAGACAAGGAAGCCTCAGACCAGGGCACAGACAAAGGAAGGCGCTCCCACTAGACACAACTTCCAGATAGACCTCAAAGAGTTAATTGTTATCCCCAACATAGCGGATAGGCTGAAGTCACCCTCGAAGACCGACAGGAGACTGGGGCCCAGAAAAGACACTTGGCACGAATTCCACCAAGCCTTTGGTCACAGCTTGCGCAACTGCTTAGCACTAGGGCACCAGTTAAACGAATTAGTAAGGAATGGCTTCCTCAAAATGTACCTATAAGAGAACCAAGCGGACCCTACGTCAGTGGCCCCCGCGGGAGATCAGGGCATGAAATACCCGTCCATGGAGAGATCAATACAATCTCTTGAGGATTCCCAGCGAAAAAAGTATGCTAGAGAGTGTTAGAATTGACGGCTAAAACAAGAGGGGGGTGAATTGTTTATAAAAGCTTTTCGCAAATATTTGATTAAGAATGAATCTTTATTAATCAATCACAGATAAACAACTAAGAAAGACAATTAAAAAATGATTCAGAAAACTATTTCAGAATTTTAATCGATTAAAAATACGTTTTAACTGGTTGTTTATAGCAACAGCAGAAAATGAATTTACACAAACAGTTATGAGAGTTAAGAGATAGAGAGATTCACACAATCAGATTATACTGGTTCACCAAACCCTGAGCTACATCCAGTCCTCAGAACAACCTCTAAGTATTCCACTATGTAATCAATCACAGATTACAACAACACACCACAAAGAGGTGACTTTGAATCCCACAAATCCTACTCACCTTCTTTGCACCAGCACACACCTCAAGCTAGAATCACACTGACTTTATAGGATTTTACATACACGTTTTCAATATCAGAATACAATTACAAGAAACTAAGTAAGGGTAGAAAACACCTGGAATTACAGAAAACCAAAAGCCCTATGACAAGTTCTTGAACCACAACAAAGCTTAAAAGCAATCTTGCTAAACTTGGAAAACTTCTTTCACAAACAGTTTGTAATCTCTCTTTTTTGAGTCTAAAACTTACATATAAAACATTTGAAGAAGGCTATATTTATAGCACTTGAAATCTTGCCATTTAAGGCAACATAACGGAGTCAAAACAGTTTTGTTCTCATTTAAAACAGTTAAAACAGGTTTTCAAAAAATTGTTATGACAACACACATTTAACCGGTTGAAACCACGATTTAACTGGTTGAATGGGTCAGGTAGTTACACAACCAATTCAAAAAAATAGTTTCAAAACCTCATTGCCAGCTAAGTGACAAAGAACTGATTGTCTCGACAATTCAACCGGTTAATAGGGGTAACTAATTGACCAAACATTAAAGGCAGTTTTGATTTTCAAGATTTGGAGAAATTTGATCTTTAATAGCGGTAAATTATATTCAAACAAGCAATCAATGCAATATTAACCACAAACATCACTGGGTTTGAGCAAAACATCAAATCAGATTTGCCCAGTGTTGGTCAGAGAGAAAACAATCGGTTGTTTCGAAGAAACAATCGGTTGAATTTCTCCAATGATGAAAACAAACAGTTTTTCAATTTTTCATGTTGTATACAATCATTATTGCTTACAATGTTCACAAGATATCAATTGTATAAGTGACAGATGGATTACAGAGTAATTACAATCCAAACAAAGAGTATAATCAATGAATTGATTTTAAGATTGATTGTTTAAGCAAAGAAGAGAGATAAGAACTTATTCTATTAAGAACTCAAGTGCAGATTTTGACAAGCAGTTCTAAAATCCATAACACCAGTTCTAACACAAGAACCTGCATTCATGAAAGCCAGTTTCAACATATTCTTCATTATGGAAACAAAGTCTCTTGTTTTTTTTCCCTTTAGCAGTCATTCTTCAAGCACAAAAGTAATTCTTGGCTGCCAAGGATACCTACAAGAAAAGATTAAGAAGCAAGATTTGGTCCCCTTATGAATTTGGTTTCAATGATTTTACTAATAACCTTAGGAACCTTCAAAATCTTAGGCACCCATTTTAAAATACCTTTGGGAACAATTTTTTTTTTAATTTAACATAATCTAACAGAGTGGCCCTTTTTCATGCAGTAGAAACAAAAAACAACCGGTTGTTTCGACTTTTTAACCGATTGATTTTTCGTGAGGCTTGAAAAGGATTATGAAAAGTGTTCCTGCCGGTTGACTGAGAAAGTCTTCATGCGTGGCTCTAACTTGCACTCAAGGACTCCTTCGTCTTCAACTCAGATCTCCGCCTTACACCGTCGTGAGAACCTGAAATGAAATGAGCAAAGGGTGCTCTCGCGGCCGTTTGCACTTCGACGATCAAGTCAGCAAAGCAAGAAACATCAAAACCTCCGTATTGGAGAACCGTAACTGAATCGTAACTAACTTTAATCTCTCTCTCTCTGAGTGAGTGTGTAAACTGAGTCAAATGTGCAACTGGTAAAACGTACCTTAGTAAACTTTCAGAGAAGCTTATATACCTTGATGTTTCAGTGCTTACTGCCACGTGTCCTTCTGACTTAACCGCCATTCCATGTGGAAGGCCTTACAACGCTGTAACCCAACTTAGGGAAATTCCAACGTGTAAGTCCTCCTTCTCTGGAGTGCATCTGGCGCGAGGGGTGACTACCTGGGTGCCAACTCATGCGCCCCAGCTTCTAGTCACTCTCCCTGGGAGTGTATCTGCCTTCCTCTCGTACCATGCACATGGTTCGCCCCTGGGCATGGCCCTCTCCTGGGTCGTATTTGTCCCACGGATTCTCCAGAGGTGGCGTGGGTACTTCACGAGTCAGGTTACCCCCAACTGGTACTGGGACTATGGCCTTGAAGCCACCTTTCTCTGAGGTACCGGGCGCCGAGGCCTCCTCGCCCATACCGTGACCTCTGACTGTGTCGCCCCCTCCACGGTCTTCCCTACCCGCGGGTATCGGGGGGTGACATCAGCGACGCCTCAACATGGCGACGCCCACACTTGGCGACGCCCAAAGTGGTCAACCTATTGACTTTCTCCCTTGAGGCCCTTGGCGGGTCCCACCACGTGTTTGACTTTGACTTTGACTTTGGTCAACGCTCGGGGACGGGACGGTACACAAGCCCCCCAGTCTTGAGCTGACACTTGTTTCAGCGAAAAGACTAAGGCCTCGCCCTACCATCCACGTGGCACTCCTGATGACGTGACATTCTCTGAGCAGTTAACGTGACATTCTCTACGCTGGGGATGTGACACTTTAAGTTATGCTTTAATCTCTTGACACGTGGCCCAATCGCACGACCACAACTTAACGCCTCTTGCGCTCCTCAAGTTAACGTTATACCTTTCGAAAACGCGCTCTCCAAACCACTGTTTCATTCCCTCTACTGTTCATCTTCCCAAGCTTTCTCTGCAATCTTCGTTCTCTTCTTCGCACTTCCAATCTCCACCAAACCAGATACTCAAAAGGTATGATTTTTCTCCTTCAATGGCTCTCCCCTTTAACTTTTGTACTGACATAACTGCCTGGGTCTGTTTATCTTTTTTCGCATTTGCACTCTTCCTCCCCATTTCTCTATTTCCCTTCCTCTCAATTCCTCGCGTGGGTAAGGTCTCTCTTAGGGTTTTCTTCCTCTTTTCGCCTTAACCCCCGTTTGCTAAACCTTTTTTCCTTCTTCATTCTCTAGCTTTCATCAATGGCGCGTACTAAAACGACGACCAATCCTCCTTCCCTAAGGATCAACTACAAAGCCCTTTACCCCTGGGCCTCCAATGAGTTGCTCGATGAGTGCTCAAGCCTGACCTCCATGAAGGATTGGAGGGATCACATTGATGGACCCAGCGTCTATCAGCATCGTGCCTTTGCGAGGAGGCACAATTAGGACATTTTTGTGCTTCCCTGCAGCCCAGGCGAGCCTGTGTGTGGGGATGAGAGGTCCAACAACGGGATCCCCTTCTTCTTTTTCTACCAGACGGTCTTCAAGCGCATTGGGATGCACTTGCCTTTCTCTGGGTTCGAGCCGAAACTCTTAACAGAGATCAACGTTGCCCCCGCCCAGCTTCACCCCAACAGCTGGGCTTTTGTCAAGGCGTTCGGCATCTTGTGCGGATACTTTGGACAAGCCCCCTCCGTCGACATCTTCCTTCACTTCTTTGAGGTGAAGAAGCAGGGAAAGAGCCTCTGGGTGAGCTTCAGCAGCATTGCTGGGAGGGTCTTCCTAACTTTGTTCCAACAATCCTACAAGGGGTGGAGGGGCAAATTCTTCAGAGTATGCTGCTCTGACTACGACCACACCGCTCTCGACGGCTTCCCCTTGTACTGGGTGGAGAAGGTCAAGCTCACGAAGCCTAAGTCCCTAGATGAGTTGCCCTCGACTGATCGAGAGGCTTGCCAAATCCTGGCCAGCGTGGGGGTCTTCGAAACCTCCATCTTGATAAATCGTGAATACGATGCTGAAGCTCTTGCTCGTTACATAAGTATGGGAATCACCCCTTCTAACCATCTATTCTCTGCTTCTGCTCGTTTTAGCTTGTATATGAGTTATCTGCTTTCCTTATGTGTCACTTAGCTTGTGCCTTATTTTAACAGTACTTGTCTTCTCAATGTAGATTCAAAAATGGATAAAGAAAGGAGATGGAAGCTCGCTCAGGCTTTGAAGTCCAAAGGCGAGACTTCGTCAAAAGGGGTTGGGGGTTCCTACCTCCAACCTTTGAAACTACTCCTACTTCCCGAAACCTTCGCCCCCAACACCCACCTACGACAGCATCTCCTCCAGCTTTTCCTTCTCCAAACCACCCCCCAAGCTCGCCACCTCCCACAGCAACCGTGCCTCTCGCACTGGCTAAATCTTCTGCTGTACCAGCCCCCTTGGCCAAGGCAAAGAGGTGGTGGTGGTGGTTCCTTCAGAAGGCGAGAAAGACTCCGGTGAAGGGCAAGTCTTCAAGAGAAGGAGGACCACTCAAGCTCCCCCTCAGGTGGTCACCTCCGCCTCTTCTTCCTCCCATGGGATTGAGTCAATTAGGGAGTACCCCCCAAGCGCCACCTCACCTCCACAACCAATGGCTTTGGAGGGTGGGGTTGAGTCTGAACCTGCTCAACCTCCACCTGCTCCAAAGCTTCCCATGCCAATCCAAGAAACTCTGAGGGGCTACTTAGAGAAAATGTCTCCAAGTAGCCAAGCTGAAGGGCCCAAGAAGGAAGGCATGAATTACTATATGGGAGCCTTCATTGCCTGTGCCAATACCTGGCGCGCCCAAGCTAAAACCAAAGCGGTCGAAGCCTCTGCTTTCCAAGCTTTGGAGAAGGAGAACACCTCACTGAAAGAGGAGAAAGAGACCTTGGCCCGTTGCTGGGAGCGCAAAGAGGAGGCCTACAAGGTCTCTTTGAAGGTGGCACAAAAGGCTAAGGAGGAGGCCAACAAACGACTGCATGAGGCGGGGCAAGCCCATGCTGAGCTTCTTAATCAGGTCGTGCCCCTCCGCGTTAAAGCTGTGGAGCTTGAAGGCGAGGTGGAAGCTTCCAAGATACAACAGAAGAAGCTTGAAGCCCACTGCGTTGACCGGGAGCAGAAACTGGGAAAAACTGAGGCAGCCCTGGAGGCCAAAACCAACGATTGCAACTTGCTCACTGCCGAAAACACCACTATGCAGGCCAAAGTTCAAGAGCTGGTTGCTGCTTTGGCGGCCAAAGACCAAGAGATGGCCTCTCAAGCTGAGAACTTCAAGGCCATAGAGGAAAAGTTAATCGAAGAGGCTGCGACGGGGTTCGTTGATGGATTTGCTGAGGCCTTGGTCCAAGCAACTTGCGCAAACCCTGGGATCAATATTTCAGAGTGCAACCCCTTCATTGAAGTTGTTGATGGCAAGATTGTCCCCTTGACGGCTCCTGAGGACTAGCCTCATTCTGTAACCTTGATGAACACTTCATGTATATATATATAGCTGTTTTAACTTTGTAATTTGTTGTGAACATTTTCTGCTACACACTTTTGAATATAGTTGATCTTTTGGCTTCACGCTCTTGTGTTTTCCTTTCTACTTTTGCTGCTTTTGATAGCTTGCATTCTCTATGCTTCTTCTTCTCGCTCTTGGAATTTCTCTCGCCCTTTTAACTTGTAAAAATGTTCAACTTGCTCTTTTACTTACTTTTCTTGAGCCCTAAGGCGCTTACTGCCAAAGGCGCCACTAGTCTCATCTCTTCTATGGCCTCGACGTTGCTCAAGGGTGAGGGAGGACTTTATCTCTTATTCTGTGGCCTCGACATCGCTCGAGGGCGAGGAGGGCTTATATTATCTGTACTAGGTGTCCACGCTCGAGGAGAGACCTGCTGAACGCGAGGTCGTATTGTCCTCAGCGTGTCTAAACACTTGGGACAAAGTCACGCTTTAGTGCCCACGCCCAGGGAGAGGCCATTACAGCAGCGCCGTATCATCCACGGGGTGTCTAAACACCAAGGCGACATAGCCCTTATCTCTGCGCGCTTGGTGCCCATGCCTGAGGAGAGGCCTGCCCGGAGGTAGTGCCGTTTCATCCTCAGGGTGTTTGAAAACACCAAGGCGATCAGTGTTCTTGGTGCCCACGCTCAGGGAGAGGCGTGTCGGAAACATCGCCGTATCGTCCCTGGTGTGTCTAAACACCAAGATGACTAGGGATTTTGGTGATTACGCCTAAGGAGAAGGTTTCCCGAAGGATGACGCTTCTCCTTAATTGCGTGTATCTGCACCAAGTGACCTGGTTCTCCACTGTTCCGAAACTTCTTACTGTCTGATGCCCACACTCGAAGGAAAATGCCCCCCCGCCACTTCCTTGCGAGGTGTCTAAACCTCAGACACTGGGGCTAGCCGTTCTCACCTGAGGAGGGGGCGTCCCGAAGGAATCCCTTAACCCCTGCTCAGGGACTAGACGCCCAGATTTTAACTTATACTATGCGTACCTTTCAACTCGACACCCGCGCCTGAGATTGTGCTCCCGTCACTCGCCTTGGGGTGTCGACTCGTTCAAGCTGGTTTGTACACTCGACGCCCGCTCCCTTATCTGGCGATGCCCACACTTGGCGACGCCTACGCCTGGCGACGTGATATGATTCCAATAGCAAGATATAGATGATTCTTTGACATTTTATGGAATCAACTTGAGCTGGAATATGATTACGCACTTTTATAGAATTGGATCAATGTTCTATCATTCAAGAACTCACCAAAACTTAAATAACCAAGCCAAAACTCATATGGAAGTCCATTTCTTGCCAATTGAACAGATTAAAGTGCTTAAGAATTCAAATGAACCGATTAAAATGCTTCACAATTGAAATGCATCGAACAAAAACAAGGAAGAAGGAAGATGAACCGATTAAACTCAGCAAGGAAGAAGATGAACCGAAAAAAACATGAAATAAAGCTAAAGCACCGAATAGAAATGCAAGAAAGGAACCTAAGACATGTTTAAGAGTTCATGTGAGCACGGAAATGGAAGAAGTAGATGGAAAAGAGAGAAGACTTATGTGGTTGAAGAACTTGGTTGATGAACACGCCACTTGAAGTGTGTAGGCTCCAAGATAAGTGTGAATTGCCGCCACTTGAGGAACCAAGGCATTCAAGAGGAGACTAGGAAGAGGAGAAGGCAAGTTCTCACTACACTCAATCACCAATTTGGGAGAGTTTCATTACTTTACCAATCAATTCTATCATTTGAAGGACCTAAGCCCTCCTTTTATAGGAGCAAGGGTCGGTCATAAGGCTACAAAGCTTGCACTACAAGCTAACCAAAGGTCCCCTTTCACTCACTCCTAACGCCTATAGTGAGTCATGAAGGGTCACCTTCTAGAAAATTCTAAACTAAAACCTAAAGATGCCTTACAAAAGAGGTATCTAATGTTTCACTCCAAGCACTGTACCGTCCCGTCCCCGGGTGTTGACCAAAGTCAAGTTCAAAGTCAAAGTCAACATATGGTGGGAACCCTCAAGGGGCCCAAGGGGAGGAAGTCAACAGGTTGACCGCTTAAGGCGTCGCCAGGTGTAGGTGTCGCCAAGACGAGGCGTCGCCAAGATGAGGCGTCGCCAAGGTAATGCGTCGCCAAGGTGAAGCGTCGCAAAGATAAGGCGTTGCCAGGTGTAGGCGTTGCCAGGTGTAGGCGTCGCCAGGTTAAGGCATCGTCGGTGCCACCCCCCGATACCCATGGGTAGGAAAGACCGTGGAGGGGGGCAACACCGCGAGAGGCCTCAGTACCTCAGAACAGTAATAAAGAGAAGAGAAAGGTGGCTTCAAGACCACAGTTCTAGTACCAGTAAGGGGTAACCTGACTCGTGAAGTACCCACGCCACCGCTGGGAGACCCTGGGACAGATACGACCCATGAGAGGGCCACGCCCAGGGGAGAACCACGTGCATGGTACGAGAGAAAGGTAGATACAC
>Ga0123341_1006626_pt1 | contig 10479 bp, 7 predicted proteins | sample Turbeapinknodule_FD_89959 | JGI IMG/M metagenome (GOLD analysis project Ga0123341, IMG submission 89959) | Root nodule microbial communities of legume samples collected from Mexico - Turtle bean Mexico pink nodule | ecosystem: Host-associated > Plants > Roots > Nodule | place: Mexico: Nepantla...
TATATATATATATATATATAGATAGATAGATATAGATATGTAATTTAGAGCTTTCATTTTTTTCCCAGGAAGAAGTTTTCACTGGAGGAAGTACATAAGGGTGGTAACTTTCCTAAGGTATAAGATATGCAGGTCCAATACTTGATATTCACAAAAGGATCCACACAGGAATAATGACAATAGACTAATAAAATATGTAAGCACTAAGCAAATAAATCAAACATGAATAACGAACCCCCAATCCATCAATCAACGAGATCATGGGATAAGCACTGGAATTGGATAATTACCCCAGCTAAAGGCTCAGTTAGAGTAAGAACTTTCTTTTCTAGTTTGAGAATATACAGCAAGTGCCTACTATCATTGCCAAAGTTAATAAAATACAAAATTGTTTCAGAAAAATCTCAGCAACGGCTTACGTATATGCATGTTCGTTACAACAGGCCACAACGAATGGGTCACGATCTTCTCTCCAACCTCCTTTCACTAGATCTTTTCTCCTCTGCCTCCCGCCGTTTTTGTTGCCTGATCAACAAAATAACATTTATCCAATCAAACACAACATCAGCTAATTGCCAGTCATCAGAACTGGGTATTCCATTCATTTTCACTATCAATTTCATGGAATAAAATCAACCACAGCATTTTTTTATCTCTCTAGGTGAAATCAGCTACGTGACTGTTGGACTCGATAGGTAAAAAATCAAATAACATTGACCTTAAAAAGAAACATGTTATTTAAGTATAGATGACAGATTATTCAAAATCGATATTTCATTTTCAAAACCTCTGCAAGAGATATGTTAATTTAGATTATAGTTTTTTTATCAATAGATTTGATTTCTCATGTTAAAAGTGGACAAATGCGAACACCTCAAAAATCTCTGCACAATAAAACGTGTCAAACCAAAAATCAAATCTTAGAAATTGAAAGCATAATCAGAATGAAGATAGAACTACAATGTATATGAAAGTTCAAAGCTGTTTGTTAAACAACTTACGCAAATTGCATGTATCCACCACCAGCATTAGCAGCAGATAAAAGTGCCGCATGAGCCCCGATAGTAGATACAGAATCTTGCCCCGCAGAGGGCAGAGAATTTTTTCTATCACCATCCACCTGTCATTTACAGAAATTTCATAAGCACAACTGAGAATGTCTCTGAAGTATTGCCTGTGTTTAGATAAACTACCTTATCCCATTTTGATTTTTTATTCTGTCTACCATCCCGAGAATCAGCTGTAGGAGGCACCAAAGGCAAACCACTTGCAGTCACAGCAGAAGCACCTACGGCAAAAAAGAAGTCAAACTATAATAAAGAAGATGCGGAAATCACATCTAATGAAGGACTTCACAACAACTGCATAAATAAATTAAGAGGTTTCTGAACCTGCAACAGGCATGCTAATCCTAGGAGCGGTAGCAACAATCCCTGGCTGCGTGCCCCCTGGAATAAATTCAACTTTCTGTGCTTTCTTCTTCTCTTGCTCTTTTCTCTCACTTTCACGCCTCATATCAGCTTCTGCTTTGTTATAGTTAAGAGACAGGAGAAAAAGTTATTAATGGTAATTCGCAATGACGCTACAACATCCCTGACATTAAGTAATCTGTAAAAAGTTGACACCGGAAAAATACTACAAACAACTAATTACAAATTGATGCCATGAATGATACTAAACCTTAACATACCAAAAATAGTAGCGTAAACTAAACAAGTATTTTTGTTCACTTGGTAAAGACCAAAAAAATTTGACAATAAAAGGGTGCAGGAAAAAACCCAAAATCAGAGGCATCTTTAAAGTAGCGTAACAAAAGAAATCACGATTTCTTTTAAGTCATTCACAATACTTGGTTTGGTCAAATAAACTTCACCACCAAGCATAACATGATTACTCCGACCAAAACAAACTTTAATAAGTTATCTCTGAAAGTCAGCCTAAACAATAACGTGTCTATGAAACAAGAGAAAACACATTTCTATTTTATAAAAATTAAAGAAAATCCTATCATTGATATCCAAAAAAATATGTAGGACAAGACAACATTCTACAGATAATTTTAAAAAAAAAACTCTAACATTGAAATAAATAAAAAATATATGGGAGGTCTGCAATCTACTTGAAATTAACAGTTAGTTTACGGGAATAAAAAGCCAACAATCAGACCTGCTTCTCTGAAAAAAAAAATGTAGACGAATCTAATTATGCAACAGAGATACTCAAGTAGACACAAAAATAGCAAAACGTGACAGAGAAGCAGCAGTTATGTACCTATTTCATCATAGAAGTCACTTGAATCATATCCATGAGGGTCAAATACATCTTTACTGAAGCAAGACCCTATTTGATCAATATCCTGGTACCTCACTGCATGCAGTAAGAAGTCAGGGTTTCGATAGTCCTTCCTGTTACGAACTTCTGCATTGAAACTTTTTCCAGCCTTCTTGTACTCCAGGAATTTATTTATTTTTCTCTGTCATAAAATAAAGTCAAAGACAATGATGTAAAGGGAATGCAATGTCTGAAAGCTACTAAACCATCAAAGAGAAAGCTAGAAAATGAAAACATCCTAGATCCTATCCACTATCCTGAACATAAAATTTAACTTGATTAATGAATGCAATGCAATGTCTAAAAGCTAAAGAAAGGTTGGGCAGGGACATTTTCTTTTCTCCCACTTTCGTTAAATGGGAAAAATGGAACTTTGATAGAACATTTAATACAAATATTTCTTTGACTGTGTATGGCATAAAATTTGTATGTCTTGAGTAGTAACTTCATGATAAAAAGTAAAGTAAAATCTTTTATAATTTTATATTCATAAAGATGACTTTAGATTGAAGATGAAATCTTTAATGATGAAAATTTAAAAGTACATTTATAACCATCCATTGAAAGTATAATTCCCAAAAATTGGCTTTAGGAAATTGGTATACATACATACAAGATGTTAATAAACAAAATTTTAATCTTTAAGATTTTTTTAATAAATATAATTGTAACTATCTAAGTGATATAAACATATAACAAAGAGCTTCAAAAACAACAGACATGCCCACTCATGTATATGAGCTATTCGCAAGCCGTTCATGTCAAATCTACAAAACTTAAGCTTGGATATTTATTGAGCCTAATTATAAGGTCGAGCTTATTTGCATAACTAAACAAACAAGCTTGAACAAGCATTTAATAAGTAGATATCTGATAACTCACAAATAGCTCAATTCATTCATGCCCCTAGTAGGCAGCCCAGATATTCGCATTCTCGACAGTAGAAAAGGAACCCATATTAAGGTAACAAGACGGTTTCCTTTCTTATAAAGCCCACAAATTTATCTTACTTTAAAATTGCACCATATGAAATTCTAAACCAAGTCCTTTAATGCTCTGTTTGGTAGAGTGGAGAGAAATAGTTTGGATGAAAATAAGTTAGTGGATTGGAAATAGATGAGAAATAAATTAGAAGTGTTAGATTATAAAGAAATAGATAAGAGATGGAGATAGAGAGATGAGTAGAAATAGGTGAAAAATAGTACAATAGGTCCCACCATTATTAAAAATGTAGATGAGAAATAAATTAGAAGTTTAAGTGTTAGATTAAATAGAAATAGATAAGAGATGGAGATAGAGAGATGAGTAGAAATAGGTGAGAGAAATAGTACAATAGGTCCCACCATTTTTAAAAATGATTTGTACTCTCTTCTCAACCTAAACATACTACATTAATTCCATCCTCAGCCAAACAGGGTGTAAAAGCAGGAGGAAATGTGGCTAGGTTATTTGCTATGACATTTTTCTCCTTAAAGCCTAAACATCTTTTTTTTTAAACAAGAGTATTATAATATGAATTATTTTTAATTAAAACCTCTAATCATCAAATGAATTAATCAGACCAAGTGAAATAATGAATTAATCTGGCTGGTTCAACTAATTTAAATCATGTTAAAGAGCTTAGGTTTTGGGCCTTAAGATAGTATTTTGCTTTCCACCCAAAAAATAGTGAAATCTAAACAACTACACTCTCATCTTCAAGCTTACAGCACTGTAACGCTGTCTTCATCACCTGAGTTTAGTTCGATTCCAAGTTTCTAACCTCAGGAAAAGATTGTCTCTTTCCATCCAATCACAAACAAAAAATTTACTTTAAGAAACCCTAAAATCATGTTTCTCAAGAAAAGTTACCATGCAAGTAAGGGTGTTAAAAATGGGTAGGAACCTGTGAGCCAATCTGACTTACCATGGGTTCAGGTCAAATTGGGTTGAAAAAACAGAAGTTTTGCCGATTACGGGTCAAAATGAACTGGAGTCATTCAATTTGGGAGTTATATAGGTTCAACAGAAGTTGATGGTGAGTTGAACCATTTTTATATTAAAAAGGAAACTCAAGTTATAATATACATAATTTGTGAATACCTAATCCTAAAACAAAACAACCCATGTTGATGCCGTCTTGTGGCACTATGTGAGAAGAATCCTTGATCCTCTTGCTCGACTCAATGCTCCCAACCTCATGACATTGAGGTCCTCCTCAAGCACTGGCATCCTCTCCCTCCTCCATTTGTCTCTCTTGCTTGAAGCTCTGAACCTTGTGAAGGCTCCATGACTAGAGTGTCTAATGTTCAAACTGTTTGCATCATCTTCCAACACCACAAGTCACTGTTTGCAGTCTGCCAGAAAACCCCAACTCACCATGAAGTGGTCACACTCTCAACCAAGTTTCATTTTTTTCCTTCATTGACTCTCAACCATATTTGTTTAACGGCACACTTTGTTCTAAATTTTATTGTAAAAGTTGATTGTGACTTCTCTTAAATAAGCAATCAATTTTTTTTTTCAAAATATTGTTATATGGAATCTGAAACTTTCCATCAAAGTGTCAATATGAAATGCATTAATGGTGATTTTATAAGTAATGAAGAACATATGGAACCAAATCCAATTAACAAAGAAGATGATGATGTTCAAAAGGAGAGCAAGAAAGCTAAGATTTGTACATGAGGTTTGGAAAAAAAAAATTCCAACATTGGTGTGAAACATGTCAAAGGAAAGGCTAAATGTAAACATATGGGCAAGAGTATGTAATTGATGGGTCTAGAATAGGCGCTTCAACATTATTGCGTTATTTGAAAAAATGCACCATTTACCCAAAATAACAAGATTTAGGTGGAATGATAACTAACCATATCGAAAAGTTAAGGGATGGGGAACTTGACCACAAATGTGTTTTTGAGATCATGAAATGGCTGCCATTAAAGATGGTTTGCCATTTAAATTTGTTGAAAATGCATTAGGGAATTGCTTTCATATTTAAATCCAGATGTAAAGCATGTGAGTAAGAATACAATTGTTTCATATGTGGAAATTTCATCATGAAATGAAGGATAAATTAAAGCATGAAGAATAAATTTCATAACCGAATTCGTTTGGCATCTGATTGTTGCACTACTTGTAATCAAGGGGAATATATTTGCTTAAGAAAACATTTTGTTGACAACAACTGAAGATTGAATGGTAAGATTCTTGCTTTGTGTAAAATGAAACCTCCACATATGGATCATGATTTAGCAAATAAAGTGTCTAAATGCTTGACTAAATGGGGAATTGATAGGAAAATATTTTCCATAACTTTGGACAATTTTCGTGCTAATGATCGTATGCAACAAATTTTGGGTGAACAATTAAACTTTCAAAATATCTTGAATTCTATAGTTCAAGAGGGTTTAAAAGCGGCTGAACTTGAGTTGTCTATGAAAAGAGAAAACATTAAATATGTGAAAGGGTCAGAGGCAAGAAAAAGAGCATTTAAAGAATGCGTTGTCCAAGTTAGAGGCATTGACACTAAGGTGGGCTTGAGGTTGGATGTACCTACTTGATGGAATTCTACTTTTCTCTTGCTTGAAAGTGGTCTTAGATGTTTCACTATTCATGATTGAAATTTCAAATATTGTCTATCAAATGATGAGTGGAAAATAGCTGAGAGAATATGTGTGTACTTTTTAGACCATTTAACAAAATAACCAACTTGATTTCAGACGCATGTTATCCAATCTCTAATACATACTGCATGCAAGTATGGAAAATTGAATGCTTGTCAACGGAAACACTCAAAGGTGATGATCTATTGATGAAATACATGGCCAAAAGAATGATGGAAGAATTTGGAAAGTATGGGAGTAAGTACAGTGTCATTCTTGCATTGTGATGAAAATATTTATCATATAAGAGGCAAGATGTACAATCTCTTTAAAGAATATGTGAGAGTAAGGTCAAATTCATCAAATGCATCAATGTCCCAACTTGTTCCTCCAATAGAACAAGATTTCAATATAGAGGAAAACCAATAGATTGAGCCATATAAGTAAGTTAGTAATTCTTGCTATATGTTGTTATTATTATTCTTTAATCCTAATTAATCAATTTATTATGTTTTTATTATATTGTCAAAGGAATATGTCAATTATGTGAGCGAAAATGTTAATGTCACTTGCAAGTCTAAGTTGGATCTTTATTTGATTGAAACACCACTTGAGCCAAAATATTTTTCAAAGTTCGATGTTTTCAGCTATTGGAAAGATCCTCAAGAACGTTATCCAAATCTTTGTAGATTGGCATGTGAGGTGTTGAGCATTTCAATAACAATTGTTGCTAGTGAGTCTGCCATTTAGCATTGTGCCCACATGCTTAACAAGTATCATTCTACTCTTCTTCCCTCCTCCTTACAATGTTCAAGAACCCATTTTAATCCAAAACTGGTTACATGGCTTTGAAAATATTGGTAATTTATGTTACTTTTCAATGCTTTCTTGATATAATACTTCTAAAATATATTCTTCGCTAATGTTTTGTTTTTGTTGTAGATGAAGACAATGACAATGTTCAAAAAGAAAAAATTGTTTTGGAGGATATAATACTTCAAAAATATATTCTTCGCTAATAATACTTCTTACTTTAAAGTTGTTCACTAATTTCAGTTACTTAGGTTGAAACTTTGGTTTTTCAAGACGTCTATTTTTGACAGCATTGTTTGAAGGGATTTTAATGTTTAATTATTTTAAGACTCCTATTTGCTACATAGTTATGTATTTGACATTTAAATTAAGTTTGTATTAGCTACTAAGTGTTAGAAATTATCATATCCAATTTAAAATTGCTCAAATGTACATATTTTTTATATTTTTTAAATTTAGTAAGTCAATCCACCTAACCCACCAACTCATAGTGGGTTGAGAACTGGCCCATTTTTAACTAGCCCGTGTGAGTCGGGTTCCCTCACTTTAACACACCTACATGCAAGAGAACCTTTTCTGTGTGTGAACTGACATGCACAAATCACGCAATTAACCCTAAACTCATTACTCTAGCAAGCAGTTAAAGTGATTCTGAGTGAAATTCAGTTTCAACATTAATAACTTCAATTTGAATCAATATGGCTTTAGGAACTATCAAATTGGATATGAATCTTATGATTCTTGTGATTCTACTAAGTTACTAACTATGATGCCCCCACAAAAAACAGAGGATTTGACCAAAGTAAAAGCAGTAAGCAATACATGCTACTTTATCATACATCAAAATGGTATTCAACAATCTGATACTGATTAAACCATTTTAACAGAACTTACTTGTAGCTCCTCTGACCATTTGGTTTTTGGAGGGGGAGGAAGAAATTTATCTAATGGATCTACATATCTTTGATCATCTTGATCTCCTTCACCCAATTCTGCATCATCAGATTTGATCACAGCATCATTGTTCAAGGAATCAGATTTCAATGACTCAGTGAACTGGGGAGTGTTAGCTTGATTGCTAGGTGTCAAAACATGGACTGTTCCTAATGGTGTTCTCTCTACCGAATCACCTGCAATAACATGTTGGATTAGGCGCTAGGATGCCAAAAGAAATGCATCTACAACAATAGTAATGTAATTGAATAAATAAGGCAATAGCATCTTCAGAAAATTGAATATAAACATGCTATTATTCTCAATTGTATTTACACAGCCATTCCAAAGCAAAACAAGTAGTGAAACCAAATCATCAAAGCAATTTTTTTTATCAACCTCGTTCACAAAAAAACAATGTATACAGAATATTTCAAAAGAAAAAATTCAAAAACAACCAAACCTTAATCTGATCCACAAGTACCAATGAGGAAAAAATATTGCAAATATGCATGAACCATTGTTTTCAATCTCAGATATCAGCACAACGCAGCCAGCCCCAAAAATGTTACAGTAGGATAGTAGGATAGCCACTATTCTGAAATATTTAAAGCAATTATAGCAAGGCTATCAAACTGATATATGAATTGTGAATTGCTGCGCTAAATATTTAGTTGTAAATCATAATTTTCAGATGGGTTTAGGGTTGTAAGATTGAAAGACATTGAAAAATTAATCAAATAAATTATAAAGATGATATATAGTGTTCTATGGGAAAAAAAATGAAACCAGAAGTAGATAAAATAACTTAACTAGAAGTCTTATCAAAGAAATTAATTCTATGACTTTGTAAAGCTTTTACTTTAGAAGAATGGAAAGAAAGATATTAAATTAAATAGCTAAACAGAGTATATACATTGAATGAGTGAATGATAAAGTAGTGGAATAATCAAATAAGATAAGATAAAAAAAATGTTTCAGTTTCTTTTCATTAACAACTTAAGATTATATGACTTTTCAATTTTTTCAAGAGAATTAATTGATCAAAAAAATTTAAAAGAAATTAACAAATAGTTAAATCGTATGATTGAAATTGATGATACAAAATTGCACAAAATCATTCACGTACAATACAATATAGTCATTTAAGATTTGTCCTATGATACAGTTGGTATGAAGCTGGACTATCAATTGTAAGATTCAAATCGTGAATCATAACATTCTAATAACTATGGATTATATAATATAATTTAATTTAAATTATATACATATAATTATAAAAAAAATCTAAAAACATGGAGCACGGAATGACAATAAAACCTTGACATGACCTGAAGCAATTTCTCATGCATCAACATATATCATACAGAACTTCACAGATTAGTTATAATGAATCAATTATTTAGTTATAATCATGATTACCCAGTAGCTTGCGATTCATTATTCTTAGCCAACCAGCCAAACCAAGTCATCTGCGAATGATAAGAACAAAATAAAACTAACGTGCCCTGGTGGCAAAAATGCTTCACGAAGGCATGGGGGAAGGTCATTGTACTTCATTTTGAGAGGGTGTTTTTAGATTTGACCCTACAACCAACAGGTCACAAAGGGCAACTTTAACATGGTGCCAAGACTCGCTCTCTTGAAAAGATAAATCTACTAGTGAATTGTAGAAATCCAAAATTTCATTTGGAATAAACAGACAGCATGACAAAACTACAAAGCAAGGCAATATTGCTGGACAGCAAAAAAGACTAGTCAATTGATCCCTTTTAGCATTTAGTATCAGCACAAACATGTGTGGGAAGCTAAAACATATGATGAGATGATCAAACAAATTGAACCTTGCTAATCAGTTAGCTAGTAAAATAATAACTAAAGGCCAAACAAAAATTAAACTAACCATTATTGACATGAAGCTGGTCCCCAAACATGACTCGACCGCTACCATATATCTCCCCCTCCTGCAATCAGAACCAGCAAACAACCTCATTTACAATCCAAAATATCTAGTTTAGGAGAGTGAACAATTTTCAATTAATTTCATAGAGAAGTACCTCAGGCTCAGGTGACATCGCAACTTCGTCATGCCCATAATCCACTATCGTAAGAGCCCCTTTCCGACTAATCCTAGGTTTCTCCGGCGGTGGAGAAACCAAATTGTTATTCAGCGGTGTTGAAGCCCCCTCATCAGCGCCCTCCTTACCTGAATCAGGGACAGCTGTTCTATTGGCGGAATCTTCCTCCGCTGCAAATCTCACATCTACAGCGGCATCTTCTTCCATGCCTATTCTTGCATCTTCTTCGTCGTCGTCGACCTCCATTTCGTCGTCTTCCTCGTCGTTGTACATGGACAACAAGGCGATTCCCTCTGAATGTTTCTTCTTGGACGCCATGGAAGCTAGCTAGGGTTTTCTGAAAGGAATCACGGGTAAGGTTTTCTGAAAAGGGTGAATTAGGAAGACGGAGAAGTAAGTGTGAGAAGCAATGAGTGAAGAAAAAATGTTGGGTTTTGGAGAAATTGAAAACCGTAGAGAAGAAATATAGGAAAATGGGGAATTCTACAAAAGTTATTTTCAGATATAACACCTTTCTATTCGGCATAAAAAGAAATATATTCTTAAAACTCTCCATAAAATTATAAAATATTAATTTGAAGTGCATTTTAGTTTGTATGGACTTGTTTTTATCATAAATCAATAGATAATAAGATTGTTAACGTATATAACAATTATTTTAAAATTATATTAAAAATATTTTTAATTGATTTGAACTTTGAAGTGTACAAATTGTAATTTATCTATAAACACTATAATAA
>Ga0123341_1006627_pt1 | contig 10477 bp, 10 predicted proteins | sample Turbeapinknodule_FD_89959 | JGI IMG/M metagenome (GOLD analysis project Ga0123341, IMG submission 89959) | Root nodule microbial communities of legume samples collected from Mexico - Turtle bean Mexico pink nodule | ecosystem: Host-associated > Plants > Roots > Nodule | place: Mexico: Nepantla...
CTATTATAATTTATAATAACAATGATAAAATATTAATAATTAAAAGCAATTAATAATTAGTTGTCACATAAAGTTTGACATTAAAATGGTATTAATTATTATTATAAATCAATAATACTAACAACTAATTTACTCAATTGTTTTATATATTTGTTATCACTATTACATAGAATATAGTAGTGATGGTTTTAAAATCTCTGTAAAATATTATGAATTTCAAATCCTCTGTTAAATACCATGGGTTTCAAAATCTATGTAAAATACCGTGGGTTTAAGAACCTCCGTTTTTTTTTATCAGCTAAAGAATAAAATAAAATAAAGGAGGTACTTCAGGGGTACGCAACCCGTATACAAAAGCCATGGAATCCAACGCTACAGCCGGCTCCGGCTCATATATAATAAATATGAGGCCAGTTCCAACACATACACAATAATCCCAAAATCCACCTGTAGACAAAGGAAACAACACCTACAAAGTCTCATTCTACGGTGCCTATTAAGAAAGAAATAGGGGATTGTGGCCTTATAAGGTTGTATGCACCGTTTGGCATTCAAAATTACTGGTTTAGAAACCACGTGCATATTCCTAGTGATTCCAGCAAAGTTGTATAAGGCATAGAGATTGCCACTTGTTAGTTCTACAAACCACCTCATTCCTACACCTTCCCTCCACCATCGAATGCTTTACCACATCTTGCAGGCTGATTCTCCACTGCTGGATTTAAAGTTGTTATCCAAACTCAAGTATATTTTGTGCTCCCTGTTTGTACCAAGGGATCAAAGTTAAAGTAACGTAGCTGTCTCAATGTGTATTGGCTTCATCTCCCCCTGCTCCTTCATTCTCCAGAACTTACCCCAATCACAAAATTACTACATGTATACATGTGTTATGCCCCCTATACTTTCCAGCAACTCCTCCATCTCTACTAGACTTCCTTATAATTAGCCTTCTACAATTGTTACTTGTTTACATCAAGGATGAATCTGCATCAGATTTACTGTAAATAAACGTCTCACATTTCTAAACTGCCCCAATATATGACCTCCCCTGCCTCCACCAACAAGTTCCAAAATTTCTCACCTACATGAAGGATGTCTCTTCGCAATGCACTTCTTCATATATGTTCCCTTTTACACCATATCAAGTTCATCTGATACATAGAAGACACTCATTAGGATTCAAGTGCCAATCAGAGAAAGAATATGAAAAAGAGCCTTCCCTATGTTTCAACCATAGCCAAGAGAGAAGTTGAGCCACTTGAAAGATTTCCTCAGAATCAGGGACCCCTTGTCTGAAAATCACATTATTCCTATGCTCCCATATACAACGTAAAATCGCTGCCCACACTTCCTTCCATACCTGGTTTTGTTTCTCGGACATGTGGACTAGGTGAAAGTTCGCAAAGTGACTGCCAATATCCTTATTTTGTACTCCAAAAATACCAATCCATCTGCAGCATAACATCCACACATGATGTACAAAAATACAATCTAAAAATAAGTGCTGAGTAGTTTCTTCTGCCATATTACATAGCACGCATAGAGATGAGTTTACTATAATGCCACGTGACTCCAGGTTCCTCCTAGTTGGTATTTTGTCCAAAAGAATTCTCCACGCAGTAATCATAACTTTTGGTACAGCTTTGGTCTTCCACAACAGACTAAACACATCACTACTTGGTCCAGTATCTTGGTTGGTCAGTAAACTGTATGTTGATTTCACAATGAAAATCCCCTTGGAATCCCCTCTCCATGTGATTAAATCCTTTACATCTTTATATAAGACTTCCTTATCCAGAACTGTCAATAATTCTTCCTCCAGGCCCAATTCCCATTGAAACCTCTCCCTCCTCCATTTTAAGTTCCATTGCCATCCACCTTCTCCCCAGAAACCGGTCTCCCCCACTGTCATGCCTTGATGTAAGGACAAAGTGTATAATCTAGGATATAAATCCTTGAGATTATTGTTATTAACCCAGGGATCTTTCCACAATCTAATTGAGTCACTAGATCGAACTTTCCATACTAAGGCTTTTTGGAACCAACCTTCGCCCTCACCCTCTCTACAAATTTTAAGTAAATCACTCCACCACCTTGATTGCTTTTTCATCTGGCCATGGGTATTACTAGATATCGCTATATATTTAGATTTCAAAATATCTTTCCATTTCCCCTCCTCTTCATTCATCAACCTCCACTTCCATTTGGCCATGAGAGCAAAGTTGAATTTCCTCATATCTTTGATTCCTAACCCACCTTCTTCACAGGGCTTACAAATGTTCTCCCAGCTTACCCATGGTATAGACCTATTGTCTCTACCCCAGGCCCACAGAAAACTCCTTTGTATACTCTTGATCTTGTTACAAACCGAAGCCGGAGCTTTAAAGAAAGACAGATAAAACAAGGGAATGAATGTAAAGACTGATTTAATCAAGCAGATTCTTCCTGCCATAGACAAGAATTTCCCTTTCCAAGAACTCAGTCTAGCATTAATTTTATTGATGACAGGCTCCCAAAATAATGCCTTTCCTGGATTACCACCTATTTCAAGACCCAAATACTTGAGCGGGATCTGCATGGTATTGCAATTTAAAGTCTTCACATAGGTTTCTAATGTATACCTATCCACATTTATACCTACCAGCTTCAATTTGTGGAAATTAATTTTCAGCCCAGAGACAAGTTCAAAGCATCTTAAAATCGTCTTGATAGAGAAGATATTAGAAAAGGAGTCTTCACACATGAATAGGGTGTCGTATGCGAATTGTAACATACTGCACTCTATGTCCCTCCCCACCTTCACACCTGTGAGCATATTTTGCTTAGACGCTTGCCTCACTAACCCAGCCAAGCCTTCAGCTACCACAAGGAATAAGAACGGGAACAAGGGATCTCCCTGTCTCAACCCTCTTAAGGGTTTAAATTCCTCAGTCGGACTTCCATTAACTAACACTGAAATAGAAGACGATTTCAAGCATCCTGTAACCCACTTTATCCATTTGCTATGAAACCCTAACTTGTGTAGCATATCAAGTAAAAAATTCCACTTTACTGAATCATATGCTTTCTCGTAGTCCACCTTAAAGCAAAGTGCACTCCTCCGATTCCTCCTCACCTCCTCCACCACCTCATTTGCTATGAGAACACTGTCTAATAAACCTTTATTTCTCAAAAAAACATATTGGTGCTCATCAATAACCAAAGCCAACACTTCCTTCATGCGACCCGCTAACACCTTAGTAACAATCTTATAGAAGATTCCTACCAGGGAAATGGGCCTAAACTGCTTGAGGGATAAGGGATCATTCACTTTAGGTACCAACGCTATGAAGGAGGCATTACACCCCTTTGGAATATCCCCTGTTTCCTGAAAAAGGTATAACGCTTCCATAATATCATATTTAAGATAATCCCAACAGTTCTTTATAAAAGTGAAGTTAAACCTGTCTGGTCCTGAACTCTTTGATCCTTCACACTGCCATACAGCTTCTTTCACCTCTTCCTCTGTGAAGTTATCAACCATTCTTATACTGACTTTTGCTGGAAGAGATTTAAATTCCACAAAGCCTAGATTAACTCCAAATTCTTGTGTAGTCGTGAACCTTTTTTCGAACAAAGCCTTAGCTTCCCTACGTACTCCTTCCGGTTCCTCACACCATTGGCCCCCCACTTCCACACCTTTGACTTCATTTTTAAGTCTTCTCCATCGGATGGTCGAGTGATAGAATCTGGAATTCATGTCCCCGAATTTGAACCAGTTTGCTCTTGCTTTTTGCTTGGAAAGGGAATCCTACTTATTATCAACCATCCTCAATTGACTAAGTAGTTCCATTCTTCTCAGCCGACCGTTCTCCTAACGAACTTCATTATCATCCTTCACATCAAGGTCCTTAATTTCCTTTAGAATACGTTTCTGATTTGACTGTAAACATCCAAACACATTCTTATTCCAATCTTTAAGATTGCTCTTCAGAAGTTTAAGTTTATCCTTGAATTTAGATATATTATTTCCTTGGACACTGTATGTACCCCATTTCTCCTTCACATACTCCTAGAACCCTGGCTCCATGAACCATGCATCTATACAACGAAAGGGTTTAGGGCCCCAATCTTTGATCCAAGACTTCGCTACAATAGCACAATGGTCTGATACAATTCTTGGCTGCACATATTGCTTGTAAGAAGACCATCTTTGGAGCCACTCTTCAGAAATAAGGAATCTATCCAACCTACTTTTAGCGGTACCGTTTGATTTGAACCAAGTATATTTTTTGCCCACACATGGAATGTCTATCAAACAGTTTGTGTCGATAAAGCAATTAAAGCCACTTATTTCCTTCCTCTGGCTGGGGCTTCCTCTCACACCTTTCCTTCCTCTGGCTGGGGCTTCCTCTCACACCTTTCCTTGCATCTTCTTTTCTTATGGCATTAAAGTCGCCACAAAAACATCCTACCATGTTTTGATAAGACCTTTTGAAGGACGTTAAAGCTTCCCATAAAACAACTTTATCCCTGTAGTTGCACGCTGCATAGACATTAACCACAAAACACATACAACTTGACTTGATATGTTGGCCTACTACTGCAATGAATCTGTTTCCCATTATATGTGAATCATAAATGAATTTTTCTTTGTGCCACATAGATAGCATACTCTCCGTAAAATACCATGAGTTTCAAAATTTTCATAAAATGACTTGTCGTTTGAAATAACCTTCAATCCTTTTTTCCACCATCTCTAACGATTCTTTTGACTCTCTCTTCCACCATAGACACACTACTATCCGACACAGGCTTAATGACCGCTGACGACAGTCCTAGCAAGGATTCACAATTCAGTCACACTTATCTCAATTATATTTAAGGAGAAGAAACACTAAATAAAGCACTATCTTCTTTTTACTGCAATATTGCTTCTTCCATCACCTAACTTCCCCAACTTGGATCATAAGTCATTATTACCTAGCTCGACAACAATTGGTGTTTATCACTACTTTATATATCTTAAATAATTGCATTATCTATCATATGTGGGCTTCAAAGTCATGTGTGTTATGTTATAAATGTATGCCTTAAACAAGAGGGGAGGTGAATTGTTTATGAAATATTTTTGCAAATATTGAAGGTAGATTGAAAGACAATGAAGAATCAATCAATTCAGCCAATTAGAAAACTTTTTTTAACTTGATTGCAGAATATCAACCAGTTGTTTTTGCAAAACAATTGGTTGTTTATATTAGCAATGTTGAAAATCAAAGCAAAAGCAGATTTAAAGAGTGTAAGGATAGAGAGATTAACACATAATGTTTATACTGGTTCACTATTTACCAAAAGCTACATTCAGTCCTCTGCAATCACTGAGTAATCAAACATTGATTACAAACAACACACCAAAGTGGTGATCTTGAACCCTTCAAGAACACACACCACCTTTGGCAAATACCACTAAGTTTTCAAAACAACCTCTGAAACTGCACAACACCAATTAATACAAAATTATAGTGATCAAGAAAGAAAGGAATGGAATACACCTGGATACAATCAAAGATTAAAGCACAGTGAATACAAAACAATCTTATTCCACACTTAAGAATGATCCAAAAAGCTTTTTGAAGTCTTGAAAAACTGATTTGAATGATTTCTCTTCGTTGATTAACAACTAGGAGCGTAAAATAACTTATTTAAACTCCAAACAGTTGGTCAAAGCATTTAATTCCATAACCAGAATCAGTTTTAACCATTTAAAACAGATTAAAGCCACTTAACATAATTCTGTTAAGGATTTTATAAAATCAATCGGTTGAAAACACGAATCAATCGATTTAATTTGTTTGACAGCAAAGTCAAACAAAGTCAAGCTTTTTCAAATCCTTTTCAAAAACACTAAGTGTAAAACAACCGGTTGAATCAAAATTTCAACAAGTTGATTTTTCATTTCCTTTAGAAAACATATCTTTTTCAAAAGGATTGAAATCAAACAATCTTGGATCATCACATAGAGTGAATTAACAAATTCAAATACTCTAGACACACACACAACCAGCAACAAAGGTCTTCATGCATTCCACTTCGATTTTGAGACATCAAAGCACCTTATTCAACATGTTATTGGCTAAAGATTACAACAACATATTGCGATGAGAAATTAACTTTATTACTTCTCACTTTCACAGTGAATTAATTATTAGATGCATTTTAAAGGCCTTCATTCAAAATATTTCAAAATTATGAGAATTAAATATTAACAATTATAACTAAAATTACACATAAAATATACGTACATCAAAAGTTAAAACAAAATAAGTCAAGTTTTTTGAAGTCTGAGTTTGTAACAAAAAAACTAAGAATTATATAAACCAACTATCATCAATCATAAGAAATATGCAAATACTGATGAAATACTTATTGTCCAAGATTAGTTGTTAAAATACTTAGGCTTCTTCTTCCCACACCCCTATGTTTTTCTTCCTGCATCCCACAAGTTGAAAAGGGGCACCGTGGTGGAGGTTTTTTGCCACTGTTCATCTTCTTCATTCATCATAGGCGCTGATGGAGGGTCTTTGTAGTTGTGTGGAGCAAAGTGGAGTAGTATGCTACGTTGTCGAAGTGTTGCTTGGGTTCTAGAGGTAAGACTTAAGTTTTTTTTAGGAGCATTGGTGGTTATGGAGTTTTCGTGCTTACCGAAAATCAGGATCCAGTAATGTGCTACGGATTCATGAATCCGCAATTGATTAATTTTTGTTTTTTGAGGGGTGTTCCGGAAGCAAAATTTTCATAAATTGTTGATTTTCAGATTACTGAATTGGAAAGCCTAATTTTTGTTACGAATTGGTGGATCTGGAATTTTTATTTTTTTGTATTACAGCTTTTTGAATCCGGAATGCATAATTTGAATTACGGATTTCTGGATCCGAAATGCATATTCTGAATTACGAATTTATGGATTCAGAATGGTTTTTTTGAATTGTGAATTGCTGGATTAGAATGAATTGTTTGACTTATGGATTCATGGATCCAAAATGCACTGATTTAGTTTCCTTTTTGTAATTTGTAGAAGTATGGACAATAGTGAAGAATTTGAATAAGAACTACATGATGGGGTTGATGTATGGGACGATGTACATGATGATGATATTGAGAAGTCATTATCTAACAAAGCAATAGATAATATATCGAAGGGATATGAATGTGCAAATGTGTTTACTACAGATGAGGTAAAGTTAAGTTTGTAAAGTATGTTTAGGTTGTTTGTTAATTGGTAAATGAAATAATTTGTTATGATAATTTTTGTAGGTATTTCGTACTCGGGATGAACTCTTGATGTGGGTTAGAAAAGTTGTGTTTTGTTATTATGATATTGGGATCGGATACTTCAATTGACCAACGAGGAAGGAAAACATTTGTATTATTAGGTTGTGAGAGAGGAGGTAAATACAAACGATATAAGAAGGATTTACAGGTTACTAATAGTGGAACTAGTTAATGTGACTGTCCTTTTATATTACAAAGGTATCCAGTAAAGAGTGTTGAAGGATGGATATTGATATTAATTTGTGGCTCTCGTAATCATGAGTTGGCAAATACATTGGTTGGTCATCCATATGCTGGTAGGTTCACATGTAGCGAGAAGTCAATGCTTATGCACATGATAGACAGTGCAATGAAGCCCAAAATTATTTTGCTAACAATAAAAGAGCATAATGAGAAAAATGTAACCACAATAAAGCAAGCTTACAATGCACGATATTTGTACAAAAAATCAGAATGAGATGATAGAACTGAAATGCAACAATTGATGATGTTACTTGAGCGAGATATGTAGGTCCATTAGTCTAGGTTTGAGGAAGGGATGAATGTTGTGCAAGATTTATTTTGGATACACCCTGATTCAGTGAAGCTATTAAATGCCTTTAACATTGTATTGATGATGGACAGTACGTACAAAACTAATAGGTACAGGATACCCTTGTTTGAAATTGTAGGTGTTACCTCAACGGGATTGACCTTCAGTGTTGCATTTACGTTACTCGCATCAGAACGTCATCATAACTTTGTATGAGTCCTTGAGAAGCTGAGGGTTTGGTTTTTAGAGTTGATTCATACCCAAAGGTTGTGGTTAGTGATAGAGATATTGCTCTAATGAATGCAATAAATGTTGTGTTTCCCAAAGATGCTCATTTGTTATGTCATTTTCACATTGATAAAAATGTTAAACCAAAATGTAAAATGATTGTTCATCCAAAAAAGACATGTGATCAAGTGATGGAATCTTGGGGAGCTATTGTTGATTGTGAAAATGTAGAGTCCTATGAACATCGTGTGGAGGCATTTAATGTTGTTTGTTCACCATGACCTATATTTACTAAATATGTGATCAATGCTTGGTTAAATCTATATAAAGAAAATTTTGTTAAGGTTTGGATGGATAAGGTCGTGCACTTAGGCAACACGAAAAGTAACAGGGTTGAGGCTACACATTGGAGTTTAAAGAGAATCCTTGAGACGTCAATGGGGGACTTATGCTTTTTTTGGGATTCCATGAATAAGATGATTATGTTGCAACACAATGCAATTAAATCTTCATTTGAAAAGAGTTTGAATGTGGTGAGTCATGTCTTTAATGTAACAAGATATAAGAAATTGGTTGGCTTTGTATTGAAATATGATTTGCAGTATATTGCAGAAGAGAGTGATCGATTTGGTTTAGATAAATCTCTTTGTGGGTGCACCATTAGATCTACTCATCACCTTTCTTGTGCTTGTGAATTGGCTTCCTTTGGTGTGGGTAGCATAACATTGCAGTCAATGCATTTCATTTGGACACGATTAAGCTTTTTAGATATTTCAAGTGGAGATACTTCAGTAGAGTTGTCCATCCAACAAGAGTGGGTTATCATCATGAATCAGTTCAATGAGGTTGACATGGCTGGTAAGATTAACATCAAAGCCAAATTATGTGAGATTGCCTATCCAGATAAAACATCTTTGTGTCCACCAAGTGAGAAAGTCAAAACAAAAGGTGCACAAAAAGGGCATCAAAATAAATTTGCACATACATGTGGGTCAAAGCAGCTGCTGCCCACAAGTATCCTCCGGTGTGCCTCAAATCTACAAATAATCCCAAGTAGGATACATTAACTGATGTAGCACTCTTATATGCAAATATGGTTCAACCTACTGGGTGTAGCAAATATGTTCGTGCAGCCACGGTCCAATGTCTCCTGGTACATGCGTCCTCCACCTCCATTTGGGGTTCAGCTTCTTCAGGTTCAACATGTTCTGCATCTTCATGTTTAACATTTTCTTCATCTTCATTAACATGTCTTCTTCTTCTTCTAACAGAGGTTGTGGGACATATACGATCACCTTGTGAACCTTCTCCCCTATTCTTCACCATTTCTATTCAATTATATCATTCAAGTTAAATCAAATTACAAAACAATGCACAATACGGATTCAAAAATTCGAACACCTACTACGAATTCGCTAATCCAGAATGTTAATCATTTAACATTATAGTTATAAATTTAACAACAAATAAAGTACGAAACTAAATTTTCCTATTTTATAAGGTACATCACTTATTTAAAAAAAAAATAAGAACTTCATTTAAACAATCAAAACTAAAGAAACTAAACCACTTATTTTTAAAAAAAATGTATTATCTTGATTGAAATGCTTGCAAGTTTGGTTACAAGTAATGAATGGGTGCATACTAACCCAACCTCCACAAATCCTCTAGTTCGACCCAATACAAATTATAAAATAAGTTATGGTTTACTAATTTGAGTCAATACAAACACACAGTTATGGAAACAACAATTAATATTTCGGAAACAGTAATCTGAAACATTATCGGAACCACCAATCCGGGATTTTACTGGAAGCATCAATCTGGGATTTTACCGGATTCCATAATCTGAAAATTTATCGAATTCCATAATCCAGAATCTACCGGAATCCCTAAACCAAAATGTGAAAAAACATTTATGGAAACAAAAATCCGAAGAAAAAATGGATGTTCAGATCCGAAAACAAAATTTTTTACTTACCTTTAAGCACCAAGTTGCCAAGACCATTCTAAATCACCAAGAGATGTGTGAGATGAAAAGCACCGCAGAGAAAATGGAGTTCTAGCATTCAGAGTTGCGGCTGCGCAAGAAGAACATGATGGTGAGAGTTTTTTTAGAGTTTTTAGGTATACATTCTGTTATGAGCATTTTTGGAATCTTAAAAAATAATAAGGGCAATTTAGTCTTTGAAAACATTGTGGGGGCGCGAGAAGAAAAACATAGGAGAGCAGGAAGAAACTCCTAAATAATTATTATCCAATGTTATTTTGCTGAGTTTTTAAAATAAATTTTTGAAACTTTAGAAAAACTTATTTATAATGTAAAGTTACAGTTTCAAAATTTTAGAGAATTTAATTATAAAATATATTAAAATTATATAGTTTTTAATTATTTATTTATAAATA
>Ga0123341_1006629_pt1 | contig 10475 bp, 8 predicted proteins | sample Turbeapinknodule_FD_89959 | JGI IMG/M metagenome (GOLD analysis project Ga0123341, IMG submission 89959) | Root nodule microbial communities of legume samples collected from Mexico - Turtle bean Mexico pink nodule | ecosystem: Host-associated > Plants > Roots > Nodule | place: Mexico: Nepantla...
GTATTTTTGGATCCATAAGTACAATACATATTCTATAATTTAAAATGTTTTTTTTTTAAATAAAATAAGATTTTCGTCTGAACTATGAGTGTGTCAGGAGAAACTATCGGAATGTATTTTTTCCAATTTTAGATTTTCATATTTTGAGAATGAAGGGTGTTTTTGGAAATTTAAAAAATATGTAGAGTGCAGGTTAAAAATGTTGGGTGTAAAAAGAATTTTAGTTAATATAATTTGAATTTTTACTAGTTCAAATAATCTTGGCCCATGGTGGACCAAATTGGTTTGTATGCCTTTTACTATATATTTTCATAAATAATAAAAGTAATTAAGGATTTGAAAGTATAGTCTTGACATCGATTTGGTAAGATAGGTTTACATTTTGATGGATTCATCACTATTTTTTGTTTTTTTGTTTATTAAAATTAACTTATTAAAATCAAAATAATAAATAATAATTTAAAATATACAATTTCACGTGTTGTGTTCTATTGTTGAATCCATTTTTTCATACTAAATTTAATATTATATACCTTGCTAATGTTTTTTTTTATGATTCATTCGGGAACGGTAACACGAATGGATGTTAGATTAAATAAAATATTTTCGTACATAAAGCTGTATTAAAATTATAGCCAAAAGATAATTATTAATACGACTAAAAATATATCATATTTACTTAAGCATAATCTAGTTAAATTTGATATAGGTGTTTTTAGGATATGTCTCAACCTTTTTAAAACAATTATTTTATGTTAGAATCTGTATTATATATTAAAAAATTATATTGAGTAGTGAATTTTTAACTCAATCTTATAAAGAGATTTTACGTACTTATATATTATATATTGTGAAAACTTCTTATTTTTAATCAATATCTATTTATATACTATAAAAATATTATATTTTCAGTATTTTTTTTTTATTTTTTTTTTCTCCAATATTTTATCTCGTGTATAATTCCATATTCTCATGCATAAGTGATGAAGATCTGCCCCTTTGCCCAAGGTATAGCAATAATAGTGATTAATGACAGTTAATCAGATAAAGGTATTTTCTGTAATAGAAATATCATAGGGATAAAGTGATTTAATGATGTCATAATTTTGATTCTATAAACAAGAACTGTGGCATCTAACTAACTCATATTGCCTTGTAAAAATATATGACAATGAATTTAAGATTTTTGAATTATTAATTACATTACTACTGTATTGACTGAGAATATGTTTTTCCAATGCATTCCGATTCTAGCCATTAAATTGCACACTTGCATTACTTATTATTCCGTTCGAATATCTTAGTAAGAAATAAATTCTGTATCCTCCATTGATGGAAAGGCACTTAAACTCAACATCTCCTATTTGGTAACATATATTTGGTATTGAATGGTCCATGTCAATGTTGCGAACAGTGACTCAACACAAAATAAAATTGGTTACGACAAAGTGATCTATATAAAGATGAGAATGCTAGAACAAGGGAACCACAACAACAACGTTTTCAAGTTTCATATAGTTCTAACTGTCTTCTCATCAGCAGCATGACTAGAAAGAAGGTGAAGTTGGCATTCATAGCCAATGACTCAGCTAGGAAGGCAACGTTCAAGAAGAGGAAGAAGGGTCTAATGAAGAAGGTGAGTGAACTTAGCACCCTCTGTGGGATTGATGCATGTGCTATAGTTTATAGTCCTTATGATCCTCAACCCGAGGTTTGGCCATCCCCAATGGGGGTCCAAAGGGTGCTTGCCAAGTTCAGAAGAATGCCTGAATTGGAGCAAAGCAAGAAGATGGTGAACCAAGAGAGTTTTCTGAGGCAGAGAATCCTAAAGGCCAAAGACCAGTTGAAGAAACAAAGGAAGGATAATAGGGAAAAAGAGATGACTCAGCTCATGTTTCAGTACCTTAGTGCTGGTAAAATTATGCACAATATAAGCATGGTTGATTTGAATGATCTGGCATGGCTGATTGATCAAAATTTGAAGGACATCAACAGGAGGATTGAGGTGTTGACTAAGAATACTCAGAGTCAAACCCAAGTTGCAGCACCAGCGGTGACTGATGTTGTTGCCAAGATTGAAGACAAGGGACAAGGGAGTCATAATGGTCAGGGATTTGACATCAACATGGATCTCATGCACAAGCAGAACTGGTTTATGAATTTGATGAATAGTGGTGGTGGTGGTGGTGGGAATGAGACTATGCCTTTTGGAGATGTTAGTCACCAAAATGGCTTTTGGCCAAACCCATTTTTCCATTGAAAGATGTCACGTGCTTGGTTTGATGTCTTGCTATCATTGCCATTCACTTTATATGTGTCTGGGCATGAGAATAAGTGACCAGGGAATCATGGTCAAAAAGGGTTGTTAAATAGAATAAACACCTTCTGGTGTGGCTGTTTATTTTGAAGATTTGGTATTCACTAAAATTATTATTTAGAAAAGGAAGCATGTTTACCTTCCGATGTGTAAACCTATTTCAGAAAAGTTGTAAATTACTTTATCCCATAAATTAATTTATAGTTTCTTATCATGTTCTTGAAAAAATTTCATCACCTTTCATAATATGAATACACTTTACTTGTTTAGCAGAATCTAAAATTGAAATACAGAAATAGGTAGCTTGAAAGTAATAGTAAGTGCTGGTTGTTTGAGATATGATGCCACTGATATAAAGCACATGATTGGTGTGCTTGGATGCAAACTTTATTGGAATATTTTAGTTTCACAGTGGGATGTTCTTTATTTAAAAAAAAGATTTCATGCATCATAACTAGGATTGTGACCACACCATCATTACTTCCACTCTTAATCATCACCACCACCTCCGCTATAATAGAAATCGTGTCCCAAGTCAAGGTATTTTTGGCCTCATAATGTCCCAAGGACTATGACAAATTTCCTTCATTTGTTTATTTTCAGCATGCCTCTTAACTATTATTCTTCCATATTATATTGCAAAACTTTTGGGTTTCAGAGGAAGTTTGTGATAGTATAAACTCTTGTATCAGGAACTTTACGAGGCAGGGTAGTTCTCAGTCTTCTACCAATTGGAACCTTGTGAAGTGAGAAAGCATTGCTCAGACAAAAAAGAAATGACACCTTGGTAAGCATGTGAGGGATCTGATGTGTAGGAAGGACAAGCTTCTATATACCTGGGGATAATTTTCTCATGCAGTTAAAATTCATATGCAAGGACTCAGTTTTCATGTAGGCAAGGGGATGTTTCTCGTTGGTGCTATTTGAAAACATGGTTCAGTATGTAAATAGAGTGCTGAGTATATTTTAATTTGGACTTCTTGTATGACTGGTGCTCATTTTGCAAAGGATGGATATAAGTAGCATCAGGAAAAAATCATGAAATGTTCATATATAAGTAGCTGCAAACAAATGATGTCAAATTACAGTGTAATGTTCATGTTTTAATATACAAGAGTGAAAAGCTCAACTAGCCTAGTAATTTGAAGAGTGAAGTACTTTTTAGTTTTACCCTAAATACTATCAACATGTTTTAGCATAAAGATGCTTGAATTGGCTTTAGCAGTGTCATTGAATGGTGTAATTTTTCTCATCACTGCGTCTTTTTGTACATTTGATTATTCTTTTTTTCAATTGCTTGTTGGTTTTATGGAAGTTGCTTCAGAATCAATCGGAAAAAATGCAATACACCATATGAAACACAATGACACAATTGTATTTGCCACAATAATGATTATTGTATTCTAACTAATTACATGGAATCAATTTTCCAAAGAATGAACTGAAAGAATCAATTGAATGTTTGAGCCTACAATTTCTATGCTTTGTTTGTGTGTGTATCTTTTTACATCAAAGAATTATGTTTGAGTAAAATCAGAATGACTTCTTAAGATACTTGAAATCCGATGATGAGTCAGTGCACTTGGCTTTGTTCCTATAACCGTTCAACAGTTTCAACAACTCTGTAGCATTCTCCTTTGTTCTCTCATCACAACCAACCTGCAGCAAAACCAAGAGCTTTTGAAAAGCCCCAAGTTGAACTGCCTCAATCAGAGCCTCTTCCTCCTTCTTGTCAGAATTCTTCTTAAGAATAGAGACAGCAAAACTTGAAGCCAATGGTGACACCCTCAAAAGCTTCTTAACGACAAGAGGCAAAGTAAGAGCATTGTTTTTAACAACCTCCTTACCCTTCTGGATATCACAAATGCAATCCAACACCCCAAGTGCCTTCTCACACACCCCTTTCTCTCCATCAACAATAGCCTCTAGCAAAAGTGAAACCAAATCCAATTCCACAAATTTTTGAGCAATTTCCCCTCTGTTCTCAGCAGATGACACCAAGTTAAAAATTGTTGTCAAACAAGCCTTGGTGGAAGCACTCCCAATAGGCTCCCTGATCATAGTAACCAAAGCTTCAACAATTTTTCCAACTTTGGCCAATTCTTGAACACACACTTGCCTGAGCAACAAAGCAGCACTTTGCCTTGATGCAAGGTCTTTCCCCTCTAGAAACCAGACCATGCAATTCAATGAAGCCTTTGAACTCAATTTAGACACACCCTCTTCCCCAAGTGGGATCATCCATGTGAGCACCTCCAAAATCTCCTCCAAAACAACCACATGCTTGTCAAAAGAGTCACCCCTTGAGAAACAATCAAAGGCATATGCAAGAACTGCATCGGGACTATTGCCAGCATCAGTTCCAGAATGATTCCCAATTATGAACCTCTTGTTCCTCTCATCTCTCCCCCAAACCTTAATCTTCCCAACCAACTCCTGGCACTTTTTATCATCCCCACGCTGAGAAGCCGACAAGATCCTCGTACATGTCTGAGAAACGTCGTAGCTGGAGACAGGAATCCGAGGAGTGGGGATCCTCTGAAACCCATAAGAGCTGTTTTCAACACACCAATCCTGAATCATCCTACGAATGACATGGTTGGGGATGGTGTCAAAGGTTGTGAGCACCTGGTTGGTGACGGGGCAGGTCTTGTTCCCTCCCTCAATCCACTTCTCAATGCTGACCCTGTCGTAGGTGATGCCGGTCGATAAAGTGACCGGGTCCGTCATCAACTCCAAACTCACCGGACACCGAAAGTGGTTGGGGATGACAACCTCCACCTCCAACTCACCACCACAACCATAACCTTGAATCTGTCCCTTCTCCTTCTTGGCACGACGGAAAACGTTTCTTCTAGTCCAAGACAACACCATTTTGATGATGATCTTACTACAAACAAAGCAAGTTGTTTCTCTGTTTCCTTGGTTTGGTGTGAATTAGAATTTGATATGAACAAAAAGGAGGTTGTGTGGTTGGTATATATACGTGGAGGAGGGTGTGAGATAAGGAAGGGTCATAAAGGTGGCACACGGGTCAAAGCTAGCTAGGTGAGATGCGTGGTTCAACCACGAATGTTTCAAATCAATTCAACTCAAATAATAATCTATTCTATATATTTGGTGTGTCAGAGAGCTTTTCCACGTTGACCGTTGAAAGTTTGAAGGCGTGTGAGGGTAAGGTTGGGATTGAAGGAGAAGTGTGATTTAAACGCTCTTAACAAAGTAGTAGTTGTAGGATATTATAGTAGCTGAAAGTATATTAGATTCAGAACAGAGAATTTTCTGGTGTAGCACTGCGCGTTGTGCCAACGCTGTAGCGCGTTATAGTAGCCGTGTAGGCGCAGCAACTTTTCTATATATAAATTTATCAAATTACCTTCAAAATCAACTTAATTAACCTATTTTTATCTATAGATATTTTATTTCCCAAAAATTAATATTATTCCAGAAATATTTTTTAGGTTTAATTACCTTTTTCGTCCGCTAATAGTCAATTTGGTACCGTGGTTTTTGAAAAATTCAATTTGGTCCCTAAGTTTTTTAAAATGTATTCAAAATGATCATTTTTTGTTAAATATTACCAAACGGCATTAAATGATGCTTATGTGGCAGACACGTGTAAGTTACGTGGATTTGTGCTTACATTACTTTGGTGAATACTGAATTAGGGTTTAGGTTATTCAAATTGGGGATTTCGAATTTCTGATTTAGGGTTTCTAATACGAAGATTGCTCCCTTAGTTAGATTCTTAGATTCTGTGGTGCGCTTCCTTGCTTCGATTGATTCCATTCGGATTCTGTTGTGCTTTCCTCATTCGATTCTGTGGTGCGAGTGAAATAAAAAACAGAACCACTGTGAAACTAATTCAAAAATTACTAACCTTATAAAAGAGCAACCACAATGGATCGCAATCGCTCCCCCTTCACCACCTTTGGACCGCACACATAATTGCTCCTCCAAATCGACCATGGGAATGCAACTCACCATCGTAACTCACGATCGCACCACATAATCGAATGAGGGGAGCACACCTCCGAATAGAATCGAAGCAGGGAAGCGCACCACAGAATCCAACCAGGGGAGCAATCCTCATATCAGAAACCCTAAATCAGAAATTCGAAATCCCCAATTTGAATAACCTAAACCCTAATTCAGTATTCACCAAGGTAATGTAAGCACAATCCACGTAACTTACACGTGTCTGGTCTGCCACATAAGCACCACTTAACGCCGTTTGGTGATATTTAACCGAAAGAACCATTTTGAATACATTTTAAAAAACTTAAGGAGCAAATTGAATTTTTTAAAAATCACTGTACCAAATTGACTATTGACTATAAATATAGGGACGAAAAAGGTAATTAAACCTATTTTTTATTAACAAAGTATAATCATCATGTGGTAGAATTTATGATTTTCACATAGTCTCCCACCCTTATGACCATTTCCACATCTTTATTATGAAAGAACTTTTGATGTATTTTCTTTTTCAGTGCATCTGTTATTACACTCTTGGGCCTATCTACACCATTAGGATAATCTTTTATACATTTTTCCTTTTAGTTAGCCTCTCACACTCAATAGTGTATCCACACCCTTCTGAAAGAACCTCTAATTCATTTTATCTTTTAATGGTTCCCTCACACCCTTGGGTGCATACTTGTAGAAGAATCTTTGATACATGTTTTCTTTAGTGTAACTCTCACACCCTTGTGAATGTAAAAATTTGATTTGAAGTTGACTTTGTTTCGGTTCTCGGGGATGTGTTGGACATCTCTAGGAATATTTAATTAGAAGATATAGATTTATAAGTCTCAAATTGTTTTTCTTATGATTGAAGAAGCAAAATAGTTCATTACGTGAAAAATGATACAGAAATCACGGTTGAAGGTCAGAAACTTACTGTAGAAAATAAACATGATTTATTTGGAAAACACAGAACCTGGAAACTTGTCCTCTCACAGTAATTATACAGAGAAAAACAGCAAACTAAGATTTTGTAAGACGAAAACCTGAGAACAAAATTACATGAGATCAGCAAGTTTGATAATGAAAGTGATGAATCTGACACCATTGCCTTCATGCATGTCCTACTGTACAGGAATATGGCTTCAAAGTTTCAATGTCAACTCAGGTGTTGAGTTCTCTATGTCAGCCGGTGGATGATTCACCCCAATAAAACTCAAATTAGAGCTTCCACTGAGTGTGAAATTCTGATGAGTATGGCCTCCCTTATTGGGAACCTGATGGTAACTACCTTGCCACAAGAGTTCTGCCTCATCCTCCTCCAAGAACATTGGAAGACCAATATATCCTTGCTCAAATCTTGCACTGCTTTTCATCTCAGGAGGCCTCATTGTTGGTGAAAAGCCGTGGTGCAGTGAAGAGTGTGCCTTTATCCCTAAGGACCTGAAAGAACCGTGAAGAGGGAGAGATGCTAGACTGGCATACCTCTCAGAGAGAAACCCCATGCGCAAGGCTCTCTTTGCTAATGTTCTTTCTCTCTTGTGCGCATTTTGGTGGCCTCCAAGAGCCTGAGAGCTGAAAAACTTGCGGTTACAGTAGTTGCAAGAGAAGACCCGTGGCATGGTTTGAGAGGGAGGATCGTTGTTGCTCTCGCTAGCAGTGCTTGAGGATGAGAGTCCTGATGAATCTGCAACCACCAACTCATTGTTGTTGAAGTTGAGAGTTAAGTCAAGGGAGATAGCATCTGAATGGAGATGAAGTTCTATTGGTTTCGTGACATGGGAAGAGTTGGTGAGGTTGTCACTGCAAGGACCTGCATAGGTTTCTTGAATAGTTATGTTGGAAGCAACCTGGCTGTTAACTTCAGATTCATGTTCTGCTGAGGCCACCAGTTCAAGATCAAAGTGTTGTTTCATGATTTAGCAGAGCTAAGTTCCAAACTAGTTGACCAAACAAGTGAAACAATCCACCCTCACAATAAGATCCATTTAAGAGCTTGCAGTGAAATAATTGATTGGTCCTGCAATGAAAATCCAACAGTTAGTAAGTCTCATAAAATGAAATTCTGAATTCTTGACTCAGTTTGACAACAAGCATATAAAACTGCTCATCCGTGTATGTTGGTTTTTTGATCCTGCGGAAGATTATTAGTTATCCACTATGGGGAGAGAAACAAACATGCTATGCTTTATTTTTTCTTTGTGGAGAACGTACGCTTAGTGGTGGCAGCCTGGCACAGATACACATTTTCATTGACATGGAAATGATGGCATGTTTTGTGATTCAAGTGCCTTGATAAGTCTACTTTCTGCTAAAAAGCATTTGTACTGGGCACTTCGTTTTGCGTTATGCTGGCCTACCTAAATAGTAAAAGAAGCAGGTACTAACATCATGCATCATGATTCGAAATTTTTGGTATATTGGTTGAACACAGAAATGTACAATAAAAGCCCCTGGTACCTCATCTTCTTACTAACAAATGGGACTCATCTATGATTTGATGAAAATCTACAAAACCAGATTCTTTTTCCTTTTTTTTCTTTTTGTAGTCTCCCTCAGTTGATAGAGTTATCTATCCCTAGCCTATTCTGCTCTTTGTGGCTCTTCTAAGAAAGAAAAAGCCAATAAAACAAGAATCCTAAATGTATGATTGAAATTTAAAGTCGAACTAGATACTTATAACTAGTTTATTTTGGAAATTCCCATGAACTCTTCATGCAAGGAACTGTTCCTGATTGAATCTTGCCTGCATATGTTTATTATCTGGCCCACTTCTTTGTAAGTATGTGAAAATCTGGAATAAGGTAGATAGGAGACATGTCATGAACTATAAGTTGACCAATAAATAGTGAATTTATATTCACCTTGTACTGAGCACTATCATGGATCCATAAAATCAAATGCCTATTACTTAATTAGTAACAACCTCCTCAGTTATGATCTGATATCAATCTGGAATTTTTATTAAAGATTTTCTATGTACAGATTTTCAAGAACCAAATCACCTATGAGTAACATTAAGACAGTAAAAGATAGGGTGAGTGAGTAGCTACCTGTTATTGTTAAGAAAAACCAAAATATAAAAAATTGAGGAATAACAACTTGTGCATATCCCAAGTCAGAGTTGCAAGCAGATACTTGTTTCATTTTCTTCAATGCCAATTCTTGGAGGGAAATAAGAATTACTTGTAATAATATATACTGAAAGGAAAGTCAGTTTAGAATTTGGTGATGGGGTAAACAAGGCAAAAGTAGAGCACAGAAGGGTTGATGCAACGTTTGAAGGTAGGATACTAGGATCCATAAAACATGTGGTCTTTCCAGTGATTGAAACTTACTTGTTCAGAAACCAAGAAAGAGACCAAGAAACAAGCAGAAAACGAAAGCAAGAAGAGAAGTAGCAAACATCACATAACCTCTCTCAAGTAAGTTTGAAGATGAAGTGAAAGTAGCTTGCTTCCAAGATCACCAATGAAAACTGCTTTGAAATTGAAGACATGAATGGTGCATCTCCCTTGTTGCTTCTCTTGGAGTGGTTGATTATGAGAAGACAAAAACAAATCTATGTGGTTTTCATGTTCCTTAAACACTAATAGAGGGAGGGTAGAGTGAGAGCTAAGAGGCTTTATGTTCTAACATTAAAAAACAATTTAAGTGAAAAGGAATAATAATAAAAAAGAGTAAACAGAGACAGTGAGATTGTGGGTGTTTAATTATGGGAAAACAAAGGTAAGGGACTGGTGGATTGGGAGACGGAGAAATCAGAACAAAAGGTAGTGGGAAAAAACAAATTTTAAAAGAGTATAATGGATTCATAGTTTTTTCTTCTACAAGATTTGTTGAACTAATTTTATTTTTAGATAAATTATTAAATCTTCTATTATGATGGTATCTAATCTGTCCATTTATTTTAATCTACCCAATAATGTTGACTCTAGTGTGAATATACATTTATATTAAGAATTTAGAGAAGAAATATATTATTCATAACATTGTAATAATTATATCTAATTCTACAATGTGTTTTGGAGAGAAAAAGAATGCTGAAGTTTTGGATAGTTAAGATAATACTGAATAGAAAAAAAAATGTTACTTTCGCAAGTATAAAGATACTAATTTATAAAAAAAAATTTATTAGCATTTAAAGTAATTTTTATTATTAATAAAAAATTATAAATTAATTTTTAAATTA
>Ga0123341_1006630_pt1 | contig 10474 bp, 5 predicted proteins | sample Turbeapinknodule_FD_89959 | JGI IMG/M metagenome (GOLD analysis project Ga0123341, IMG submission 89959) | Root nodule microbial communities of legume samples collected from Mexico - Turtle bean Mexico pink nodule | ecosystem: Host-associated > Plants > Roots > Nodule | place: Mexico: Nepantla...
AATTTTTTTTTTAAATATTTTAATTTATCTTTTCATTCTTAAACTATATATATACAATATGGGTCAACTAGGCGTCAATAGTATGAGAGGGAAAGAATCATGGTAAGCTTTGTGGTTTGGAAGAAAAATACCCATTGAATTATGAAAAAAAATCATTTTTCAAAAAAATTGAATTATCATTTGAAATAATTATATTATATGGTTTTAATAAGTTTCTTAAATTTTGTAATAGTTATCTTAAAAGTATACCAATAATAATTTTTTATTAGTTTTTTTAATAAATTTTAATTAGTTGATACTATAACATTTTATACTTAAAATGCTTAGAGATGAAACTCTAACTGCTTATTCATACATAAAATTGTTACTCTAAATCATTATGTCATCGTAGTAAGTGTTTAACATGGAATGATAATATCTATCAAATCAGAAATAGAAATCAATGTTGGTTCAAGTCTTTTTATTGTTAATGGTTACATTTGGTTGGGACAGATAGTTTCTTGCATGGAACATTGTCATAACAAATCATAAATAATAACGAGTTTTTCATTTCTTTGTTTTTTCTGTCAAGAGAAAAAATAGCTAAATAATGTTAGTAGACTATTTCTTTCCAATTTTCTTTTCATAGGGAAGCATAATATAGGGATACATTATTCATTAGTTGTGTTTCTATGTTGTATATATCAATTTATGTAGCGTGACTATTATATAAAGATATTAGTCATACAAAAAGAATAATTATGTAGCACAAATGAATAATGATTAATTATTAAAAGTTAATTCGCTGCTATATTTTATATATGTATTTAAACATGGCATAAGAATCCTTTTCGATTTCCCACCGAAGACTTACAAAAAAAATGAAAACTTTAAAAAACACTTGCAAGACAATGAAATATAGTTACTTATCATCCCTTCAAAATATGATTTGTATTCAATTGTTAAAATTGGTCAAAATTTTTGATCACACTATGGCGATAAAATGTCACCATGCATGAGGAAGATATGCGCACATCCAAAACAAAATTGGATTTGAAAGTAGCTAGAAAATCATGATTAGAAGAGTTAAGAAAAAAATAGTATACTAAAATATGCTACCGGCGGTTCTGACTTGGAAGCAAGCAGTCATATGTAACCATGTGTGATATCACAGAGAGCTTGTCTGAAGTTTGCAGTCCAGGGGCTGCCAAATCTATTATATCCTCACGCAAACTGTTCATGATATAATTGATTTAGCAATTTTAACAATCATAAAATTCACACCCTTTTCTTGTATTTAAACAGTTAGAGGATATAAATATAAATCCGATAAATAGGAAGTGAGTGGACAATTATAGCTAAGACAAAAAGAGTGCAACTAACCTCTCCCACTCTCCAGAAGCTTCTGCGTGCCCTTTGATAGAATGATATAGGCGATTCAGGCTATAGAGTGCCAATCCAAACATACATTGTGCATCTCTCTCCTGTAGATAACATCTAACATTAACTTCCCATCTTTCTTCCATCCATCTCCTTCAAATTAACTAAGGATTTCTTTGTTTTAAAGTTAAATAGAATTGATTTTAAACCATTAAAAATAATTGGAACATATTCCCAAATTAATCTGTCATAAATTTCACGTTAGAACACGTGTCATGGTGGGAGAAATATTGGTGAACCCCACTCCCACAGTGAAGAACATTTTTCATATACTCTATCATGATTATTCTAGACCAACTCGGCCTAGGTGAATTGTCTCCATAATATGTGTGTGTGAGCGACGAGAGTTGAAACTTCATTTTGGGAGGGCTAAATAAAATCAAGCGTCATATATGTATGCACAAATGACGTGACTTTATAGACGTGAAACTTCAATGCAGGAAGAACTGTAGTCACATGTATGTAAAAGAATCAGGAAAGCTTCTTACCAGCCCTTGGTCAACATAATTTTGGTACCGCACAATCCTTTTCTTAACCTCAGCAACAAGTAACCTCCTCTGAATGCGAGCAACTCTACCTCTTCCCTCAGCTTTGGTATCCTAATTTATACAAACTTTTTTTTATCAATTCTAGTGAATAAAAAAATTCTTTTTAAGAGAAAAGATAATGAAGGCAATACTGAAACAAGTTGACAAATCTGACACTAGGGGTCAAAGAAACGAAAGCAAAACCAGAAAGTAACGAAAAACAGAGCTTCGGAAATTTTATTCTTCCCAAACCAAAAAGAAGGCAAGGGATGAATATATATACAGCCGAATCAAAGAAGATCAAACTTTAAGCAAAACAAGAAAAATAACAGCAAAACAGACTAATCTTTAAGATGGTCTAACCAACCTGAAAGCAAACTACACGGTCTGAGTTGTGTACACAGACGGTCTAGTAAGAACAAAAAGGCTAGATGATCGAAGACTAGGCTGTCTACAAGAACAAACAAACTAGACAATTTGAAATGGAGATCATCTACACACAACACACTAGACGGTCTACACACAACAATACACTAGACGGATATCGTCTACACACAACAATACAGACAGTCGAGCGAGAGACTGTCTATGACCATACCACGACTAGACAGCCTAAGGGAAAACCATCTACACGACCAAAGACACATTAGACGATCTCCTCGTAAACAAAGATGACAAAACAAAGGTTTATCAAAATCACTGGAAATTATATAACTAAATTATAATGAGTGAAAATTCAAGGACAACCAAAAATAAGTAACTTCATAACACTGTAGAGCATCCTCCAATCAATGAGGCAGTAACAAAATTCTTAAAAGTTGGAGGGCAGTTAAGTATAACAAATAAAGGATGAAATTGAGCAGGTTTGATACAAAATAGAACACCTTTTTGACCTAATCAAGTGATATTAGGATACATATGTCGACTAGAAACAGGTACTGTAATATCTACCCCATAAGTTATAAACCAATTTGCTTAAAACCACTTTAGTGCTCATAATTTCATGTATGTATATTTTTGATATGAAACTTTAATTGCACATTTGGTCTTCCAGTTTTTCAAAAAGTAAGCAATTTAGTTCACCATTAATATATATCATTCAATTTTTAATAGCAAATGTTAATATATCGATAAAGATAGTGTTAAAACTTGTTAAACCTTGCAATTAATATTTTATGTGAATATTTGACACTATAATTACTGATAGACATGTAATACTTTTTATTAGTAATTGGATAACATCAACAGTAGACCAAAATGCTTAATTTTGGAAAACTGAATGACCAAATGCGCAATTAAGTTTTAATAGAGACCAAAATTGCATATCTTAAAATTGCATGGCATAGAAATTGCACAATGTGTAATTTAAATTTTTATAGGGACTAAAATTCTAACAATATCCAACCATACACAAAAAATGTGTCACTCCAAACAAGATCCACACTCCAACTCATTCATACAAGTTTTCTTATGTAAGAACTGCAGTATGATATTTGGATTCCTATCAGCATTATGATCATAATTTTTTGCAAACTAAACAAGGGAAATTACCTTTTTGAACCATGCACGTACTACCATGATGAGTAAAAGAGAGAGAAAGAATGCAGGTAAAGCAGTCAGAACGGCAAAGTTGATTTCATTTGCCCGTAGAATCTGGTTCAGCTCTAGCATTGCCCTGACCAAAATATTATATTGAGGAATAAAAACAATGTGAATATTTATTTAAAATTTTATATTCAAATAAACTCACGTCTCAGTATCCAGCTTGAGCTTCTGAACCTGGAATATTGAAGAATTATGTTAAAAACTTAAACAGATGTAACATATAACATATGAATTACATTACCTGAATAAGTATAGCGCGAACCAGCTCTCCATTGAGAAGGTTTTGAATAGGATGCATGAGTTCCTTCTCATACCTGCATTTATACTTGAGAGAATTAGATCTTAGCACATGATAAACACCAATGTTACAAGAAATGGAGTGATACTAAGAATTTACTAATAAGGTTTCTAAATTCAAAATTTCTTCCTATTACATTATATCGAGAGGACTACAATATATAAAATTCACTTTCTGTATGTAATTGTCCTTTGATTCCATCAAAATCCAAGTTTTAATTTTAATTTTAAAATATATTCAATCAATATAAATTGAAAATATTTTGTATGAACATCCCAGTAGGCATAATATCATAAAAAATTGCTTACAGGTAAATCTATGTATCTACTTCAAATTCAATTACAGAAGCAACTTACTACCATTGGACCATTATAACTAGAGATATTCCAACTCACCTATCCATGACTATCTCAAGCATTTCCTGGTCTGAAGCATTCGCTGGGATATTCTGACCCCTTGCTTGCTCACTGAATGCCAACAACATCCTGCACAGAATTTTTTTAGAAATAGTTACTAAGAAAGCAATATCCAATCATCCATGCAACCACCATGCTTTCAATATCGAGTAGATTACTATTGCAAGTCAAATTTAATATCAATGAATATGACCAAATGCAATTCCAGGTAGTCCTAAAAAAATGAAATAATTGATAGCCCAAAGGCTAGTTAACTCTAATAGATCCTTACTGTTGAACATGTTTTTATCTCGTTTCTTATAAATCCATATTCTTCAGATAGAGATTTAGGTGGTATAAGAGGATTACATTTCTATCTATGGTACAAAAGGATGCTAGAGAACATAGTAAAATATCATGGTAGATAACCGGACTACAGTGAATCGTGAAGATTACACAAAAATAGCATCGTACATCTGTTGCATAAATTTCATTAATTGATGATTTTTATCTCTAATCAAATTAAATCTTCTACGGATAGAATCAGCCCTAATTCAAGCCACAGAAGATACTCTACGCAGCTCATTAAAATTTGCTAGGTCCCAATAGTTTCACAAACAGTTACACCACCCATAATCCTTCAAACAGTCCTTCACAGGCATCACACACACCTAAGGCTGGAAAAATGTACATGAATTGAACTAAACTATTCTAAAACTGAATTAAACTTTAGAAAGAACTAAACTTTATTGTATAATGGTTTGAAAGAATTGAATTGAAGTGCCTCATGTTAGTGAACTGAACCAAATTGAACTACCCTAAATTGCTTTTGAATTGGTTGAACTATTCGAATTGTTTGAATTATTACCAATTAATATCTTATTTTAGAGTTATATTTTCCAATCTCACAAGTCATAGTCCAGTTTAGTTCAAACAATTCTATTTAGGAACAATTCAGTTCGGTTTTCTTTTAAACAATTTAGTATTTTTTTAACATCTCCATTTTGAACAAACAACCCTACACGTACCCAACACTGTTCACTAACTTGCATACATGCATATTCTATTATGAATGAATAAGACCATGCACATGCGTAATTACATATAAACCAGAAGCAAAGTTCAATGACTCACACGAAGCTTTTCCATACTAATCTATACTGTCTAATAAGTTAATAACAATTAATTGAATAGTGGGTTATTGAAAGGAAAGGTTCTTCTGAATCTTCAAAAGTTTTAAAATTACTTAACATATATTGTTGTTTATTTGATATTTTATTTAGAAAAATAAATTTAAAATAAGAATAATATGATTTCGTTTTCTTTGTAAAACAAAAGGTCCTAATGGGTTGAGAGTTTTTACTTCAACTGGAAGAAACATCAACAATTTATATCGAAAGAGAATTATAGAAACAAAATTATTAAGGTACCTAAGTAATAGCATACAATGCAAAACTATAAACAATTATGTTAAAATAAGCATCCAAAGCACATAGATTCTATACAGGTTTAGTATTAAAGAAAAAGGAGAACAACATATTTAAAAACCAAACCTGTGTAATGAGTTTGAAGTTAACTGCACCTCTTCGAGGTCCATAATACCTTGATGTCTCTTTCTGAATGTCTCAAAAAGTTCGTCCCTAATGGATAAAATCTGAAAATTGATTGCTTCAGCATATATACAAAGATGTGGGACACAGTGACAAACAAGAGGGCTCAAATCTCAAACAGTAATTTTTATAGGGATTATTTTAAAGGATTTTATGTGGTTTCAACTGGTGGATTTAACCCAACCAAAGTACAATGAGTACTCATGGGATATTAAATAAAATTCTAGGGCCAGGCTTAATTTAAACATAAGAAACAAAACACTCCTTCTAGCTTTATAATATTCTAAGGGCTTCCATATTTTTATGCTGGAATCCACCTCGCCTGCATAATACACTTTAGATCAGCTACTAGACAATATTAAACCTTATTTCATCCTTCCATCCTACATCAATCACAATCACAATCACAATCACAATCACAATCAGTTTGGTTAACTTTTCAACAGATATCAAGATGGGAATGAAGAGGGAAAAGACTCAAGGAAAAGAATTTTGTCCATTGCTTGCTGAAAATGGACTTTTAGGAAGGCTACATAGTTAATTCTAATTATCAAATAGATTGAGATTTGGAGGGGAAATGCAGCTAAGCAAATTTTACAATGCTTACTACAGCTCCTATCTCATAAGGATATTTTAAGTCCAACTCTCCTTTATTGAGGACGAAAAAAATGAAAGAATAATGAAAACCCTGGTAAATCATTGAGAAATTTACCGGTTGCTCTACGTGATTCTTAAGAAAGCTAATTGTTGAGTTCCTAGCTTCCTGAACCCAATTATCAAGATCAGAACTTCCCACCAATCTACTATGTCGTAAGAGCCAAATCGAGCATACTGACAGACCAACTGCACCACATGTATAGCGGATCCAATATTGAGTAATTTTCTTGGGCTTTCTATGTTTGATGACCTGAAACATATCACAACCATTAAATTGCAATTTAAAACTTTATTCATGTTACTGAACGGTCCAATCAACATAAACCAACTGAAACTAGAAAAGAATAAGTATTATCAACAAAGTTTATTACTTGTTCAATTTCAAAACCTCCATAGATGACTAAATCCAATATAAATGGTAAGAAAATAGAAGCCCTTGTAATTGACACCAGTCAAGATAAATTTGTCCACTTCTAATTGGCATTGAAGGATTGACAAAGTCCCATGGATTTTTAGAATATAGAAAATAACCGAGTAGAAAATAACTAAGAGAGACCTTGAAATGTTTAAGATATAATAAGGAATATTAAATTGATAAGTATTAATGCACTTGGGGAACCAACCCTCAAAAGCTAGCTATTAAGGGGGAAGAACCAAGTGTGTTACTTAGGTACCCCATAATACCCAAGTATCTATTGTAGCACCGCTCCTAGGATGGACTTTCATTCTACAACACTTCACTCAACTCCATCATTGGTCAGAACTCTCGCCGTACATAGCCTTTTTCAAGACACCAACAACCAGCTCTTATACTAACTAATTGATAAGCACCCAAGTACTTGAGGAACACACTTTCAAAAGCTAGTTATTAAGAGGGAAGAATCAAACACTTAAATTCTCCACCTAACATCTCATACTACTTGATGTGGGACTTAGACATCCTATAATACCCAAGTCTCTATCATAGAGTCAGGCCAACTGTTGTCTAACGGAGGGGTTTACTGTTCCATTACCAGTCGAAGCAAAGGGGAGCAAAGTACAACATAACGAGAAAGCTAGGTAAGCAATTAATTTTAACATCCCAATGATGGTATGGCTACTATTCACTTCTCTGATTTTCATATAAAAATGGCTTGCTAACTGAATAGAGTAACACACATGCCCCATGAATCAACATATCTTATGGGTGTGAAACTAATCCCCTTAGGCAAGGAGCATTATAGCTGCCAATTCATTTAATCATGAAGGAACTATTGCCTAATAGCAAACAGAAATGACTCTTCAAATACATAATACCAAACAAAGTTAATATCATGATTGTGGTCGAAACCTTATTTTCAGGAAGGTTGGAAAATATTTCTGTTTAATATCTCATTTTTCAAGTTACTTTTTAGACCTAAAAGGATAAGTAATATTAAGTAAAATATTCAGTTTGTGAAATAAAGCGTATCTATTTAATTATTAAAATTCTGAACAAACAAACAAAAGTCATCTCTTTGAAGTGAGACTTTGCTGATAGAAGTATATAAATTCAAAAGTATTAACAAGAATATTTTTTATACAAAACTTCGTAATTTTTAGTTAGAAAATAAAAAAAATGCTGAACAGTAAGGCACATAAGCAGTACTCCGTTACTGCTCACCAAAAAATCAAAAGAAAATGCTAATTTGCTAATGCTAATAGAGTGAGCTGCCGGAAGTTGCACGATTAACATAGAAGATCTTACAAGAAAAGATATGTATGCGTCCAGCTTGTCTAAATTTTGATAAATTGAATTGATAGCATCTCTTATTTCACAGTCTGTCCACTGAGATCCGTCCTGATTTATTTCTGGCACCTTCTCAAATATCAGAGGGAATGAATAGCTCCCGTCAACAGAAGAATCACTCTGAATAAGCACAAAAGGTCAATTCTAGAAACAATGTTAAGCTGCAAACATGCTCCAGTTTTATTTTGAAAAATCACGGCTCACAGTATTAAGGGTTAAGTTAACGTACATAAATGAAAACAGAGGGAAAAAAGGCAAAAATGAACAACTTTATATATATATACCTCACGCATTGCATGTAGATGCCCAATTGAAGCTTCTAATGTTGAAAACAAATCACTCATTTTAACTAACAAAGTTGGAAGCTCTGTCTCTGGATCTGCCACTAAATCCTCTCCGATTTTATCAACTTCCATATAAACCTGAGCATGACATTTCAAATTTGAAGTAATATCAGAGAATCGATAGATAGAGCAATTCTTCCATATTTATAATTTTCTATTTCCACAGGTGCGTTCAAAAGTGTTTTACAGGTATGCCAGAAGAACTATCCTCATAAAATAAATTCCCCTTTCAAGACATGAATAAGAGTGCCACAGCCAGGAAAGAGGGGGGGGAGTACCCAAAAACCAAGCTAGGGCAATTTGGTAAAAAGCAGCAGCTGCTACAAAAACATGTAAGATACAGCATCACCTTCAAAATCATTCGTCATTCCAAATTTTCTCTTCTACAAATATAAAGATTAATAACTCCAATTTGACAGAATCATGCAACAACAAAACATTATTCACCGTTAAGCGAGCTTGACAACAAGGGACAGGCAAATTATATTCATTCTAATTATGAAAGGCTATTGTAATTTAAACATTAGGAGACAATGAATCAGACAAAGCAAACCTGAGCCAAAAATGTGGCAAGTGAATATCTTAAGCTACTCAAAACAGCTACTCTCTCGTCGATAAAACCAGACGCAGATTGGCACAGACTCTGTGTGGACGAACCCTGGGCAGTGAGTCCACGCAACAACTTAACTGTTTCATCAATAAAAGCCCTTGGACCCCTCTCAAAAATCATGAAACGTGCCTTCTGGGAATCTGACCTCTGAAATTTTAAACAAATAAGCAGTGTAACTATTTCCAGAATAGACATAGTATGAACTAAAAGACATGAAAGATAAAAATAAGAAAGAAAACACAAACTGTTTTATTACAAGTTAAAGTTAGTTTATAGGAAAGCTTATTTTTAATCTATGCATTAGTTAAAATTGGCTTATGCAGTAACTCAGTTAGATTATTTTTTCTTCTTAATTCTTTTTGGAAATATTTATAATACAAAGATAACAAAACAAAATGACAAGATATTTAAAAACAGAACCTTAGCTCTGAACTGCCAGAAGTGGAGATTCTTTTGAATGCTATGCAAATTTATCAAAATACGCTCCAATATGCCCTCCACAATACCATGCACTCTGGATCTTTTGGTAATGAGCCTGCAAGGGAACACAACACCAAACATAAAAAACCCTAACATTCATTCGTTCCATCCATGAAGAAATAGAAAGAGAGCTGAGAATAAAATGAAAATGAAATTTAAACACGAACGAATATTCATCAATTTAGGGTTGATTTTGAAGAAGTGAATAGGAAAATGAGCGTACACAGGAGAGTCGAGCGAAGAGGAGGGTAACGGAAGAGGAAGACATTCCCGACGCGGTGTTGATCTGAAGCGGATTGCGAAATTGGAGATAAAGTTTTTAGGGTAGAAAGGATAGAGAGCGTGGATTCGATTTCGAATATAATGAGAATAAAATTGTGAAAGAAAAGTTGTGTTTTCGGTGGATTCGGTTTCCGATAGTGGAACCGCCATGAGAACCACTGCTCCAAGCTTCGCGCCGCTCAAACAAACTTTTCTTACACTTTTTGACTGTGTGTAGTAGTTTTTTTTTTCTCTTTTAAAATTAAATTATTTTGATTTAGTTTCGCCCAACCTTTTCACATATTCACAGTCAAAAAGCCTAACCCTTGTATTCTAACATCACCTAAATCACAGACAAAGTGAAATAAAGCCATTCAACTATTTATGAAAATTTAAAACATTTCAAGTGAGATATTAGCTAAAATATTTTAAAAAAAATAATTATAAAAATATAAAAGTAAGATGGTTGTGAAGATGATTTTTTTAGGAAACTAGTGCAA
>Ga0123341_1006631_pt1 | contig 10474 bp, 11 predicted proteins | sample Turbeapinknodule_FD_89959 | JGI IMG/M metagenome (GOLD analysis project Ga0123341, IMG submission 89959) | Root nodule microbial communities of legume samples collected from Mexico - Turtle bean Mexico pink nodule | ecosystem: Host-associated > Plants > Roots > Nodule | place: Mexico: Nepantla...
AATTTATATATCATAATATTTTTAAATTTTAAAGATACACCAAAATTTTGTCAGCCAAATTTTAAATACTGATTTGCTTTTAAAATATATTAACCTTTTAATATTAAAATTATTTAAACACATTAATTTAATTAACAAAATTAATTTAAGTTAATAAAATGAAAAATTATATAATTATATTTAAATTTAAAATTTTATTTATTTATTTATTTATTTTAATTCTACATTATTTTATTTATAATTGAAATTTTAAATAATTTTAATTAACTAAATGTGCACAAAATTAATTATTATTTATTTTTTTCTTTTCTATACACAAGGTAAATTTGTAATCTACAATTTACATAATTCAAAATATCTTTATCACCATCACATCACTCACATATTTCAATAAACTTTTCTCACACATCCACTTTAACATACTCCAATTCAAACACCCTCAACTTTCTTCACACTTTCTTCTCAAATCTTCACACTTCCATTTCTTCACACATTCAACTTTCCACTCCCCAATCTAAACAAAGCATAATAATTACCATTTTAATAAAGAATAGTTTGGATTAAAAAAACTAAAGATATTACCCAAAAAAATATTAAAAAAATAAAGAAAGAAAATTTATTAGAAGAGACTATTACACATAATAACACATTAAGTATAATTTATATAGTAATTGTACCGTCCGGTCCTCGGGCGTTGACTAAAGTCAACATGATGGGACCCCGAAGTTGGGACCCTTGGAAAGTACAGCAGGACAGGAAGGAGTCTCCTTAGGCACACGGGTAAGGGCGGTCGTGGAGGGGGCGACACCGAGGCAAGGCGTGGAGGCCTCGGGCCTCGACACCTCAACAGTGAAGATGGACAAAGAAAGGTGATTTTCAAGCCACACCCCAATTACCAGTAGGGAGAGCCCCAGATCACGAGGGACCCGTGCATGGGGTGTAGGGACGCGACAGTACGCACCACCGTTAGAGAGCCACTGGGACAGAGACGACCCGCAAGGGTCACGTCCCAGAGGGTGATTTGCATGCATGGCACGTGAGTAGGGCAGGGAACTCCCAGGGCGGATGACTCAGAGATTGGTGCATGAGTTGGCATCCAAGCAGTCATCCCGTGCCAATTGCATTTTGGTAGGGCCGTCTTACACACTGGATGACCCTAAGTCTGGGTGTTAGTGTCGCTAAGACGTGCCTACAAAATGCTTAAGTCACAGCTAAACAAAAGGGCAATGACACCAAAGGTATATAAGGTTGACAACAGACATAACCAGGTACGTTTGGACATTTCTACAGAATACTCTACGTTTTCATTAGTGCAAGTTATGCATTTCTGAGAGAGAAACAAAGTGAGAGAGAACACACAGTGATCTCAGAGTTAGAGTTTGGTGTTCATTACCCAAGATATTGACTTGACCGTTGGAGTGCAAACGGTCGCGAGGGTGCCCTTTGTTTCTCTGTTTTCAGGTGATTCCACCGAGGAAGGGAACGTGGGAGCGAAGGGTTCTTAGAAGCGAAGTCAACAAAAACACACGAAGACGTTAGGTCAACCGACAGGAACATTTGGCACCCACCGTGGGGCACGTTCTAAAACATATGTCCCAACCGCAAGAAAGTTCAAGATTCATCGAGAAAGTTCGAAGATTCATCAAGAAAGTTCAAGATTCAACAAGAAAGTTCAAGATTCTTCAAGAAAGTTCGAAGAATCATCAAAACAGTTCAAGATCCATCAAGAAACGTTCAAAGAATGAGGAATTCAAGGCAAAGCTCCACTGCACCAATTGGAAGTAAAGGATTGACTCTGCAGCAGGTTATGGAGATGATGCAGGGCAGGAGGCGATGGCAGCGTCAAGGGCTGAAAAGGAGCGTATCCAGATGGACCTGGCGGCGCCGCAGGCAAGAAATGAGGAGTTGCACCACACCAATGAGGAGTTGCGTCGCGGGTTGCGAAACCAGTTTGGGAGTCGCGAAACAGAGGACCAAGAATGCGTTACGCCTCCCAGAGAGTTCCCCATGCCCTTCTCGCAGGTGATCATGGATGCGGTGATACCATCCACGTTCGTAGGGCTGAAAGCTACGTTTACTGGTATGGAAAATCCAGAGGCTCATCTTAACGCGTTTCATACGCAGATGATGCTGGTTGGCGGTTCTGACGCCGTGAGGTGCAAGTTGTTCTTGAGCACGTTGGTAGGGACGACAATGGACTGGTTCTTCAGTCTCCCAGACGACCACATGACTTCATTTGCACAGCTGTCGCAATTGTTCAGGGAGCATTATATTGCAAATCGCGCTCCCCCACCCAATTCTTACGACCTCTTTGACGTCAGGCAGTATCAGAGGGAGACGTTGAAGGAGTTCGTGAATCGTTTCGGGGCGCAGGTGGTGAAGGTCGCCACCAAGGATGAGACAATGATGGTTCATGTGTTTCAGAAAGGGATTTGTCTTGGCCCTTTCAGTGAATCCCTCATCAGGAGCCGCCCCAAGACCTTTGCTGAGATCAGGCGTCGTGCGGTGGTGCACATCGCAACAGAAGGTGAAGTGAATGAAAAGCGCGCGTATGTTGTCCCCACGTGCACCGGCGTGTGCGCAACCCATGAAGGTGCATGAAGCTGCAATGGGCAAGAAGAGCCAGGGGAGGAAGCAGCCTTATGAGTCTAGAAAGCCCCAGGCTAAGGGACGAGCGAGAGAGGATAAGCCTGTGAGGCACAGTTTCGTGGTGGAGCCGAAGGATCTCATAGCCGTGCCCAACATAGTAGAAAGGCTAAAGATCCCAATGAAGACTGACAAGGTGCTGAGACCCCACAAGTATGCATGGTGCGAGTTTCACCAGGCATTCGGTCACCCCATACGCAGCTGCTTGGCGTTGGGGCATCAGTTGGATGTGTTGGTGAAGAGTGGGTTTCTGAATGACTATCTGGCAGACTCACAGGGGACTGGGACCTCAACAACGTCAGGAGAAGATCAGGGGCATGAGATGCTTGTTCATGGGGAGATCCATACGATCTCAGGTGGATTCTTAGGAGGTGGATGTACTGCCTCTCAGCGCAAGAGGTATACACGTTCGGTGATGTCGGTAGAAGCGCAGGTGGAGGATGACGTGCTCGACATTGACCTTGCTTTTACGAAGGCCGACCTTCGCAACGTCATTCCACATGATAACAACCCTGTGGTGATTTCGGTGGTAATCGCAGGGAGGAAGGTGAACAGGGTGTTAATGGACCAGGGCAATTCAGCGGATGTAATGTTCTGGTCCATCTTTAACAAGTTGCAGCTGTCTCCTGACTAGCTCAGACCCTATACAGGGTTTTTGTACGAATTTGCGGGAGATCAGGTGGAACTGCGGGGGTATTTGGAGTTGAGGACCACCTTTACAGATGGCTTCACATCCCGCATAGAGAATATAAGGTATCTAGTGGTTAATGCACACTCAGCCTATAATGTCTTGTTGGGAAGACCAGCTCTGAACAGGTTAAGGGCGGTGGCGTCGACACGCCACATGAAGATGAAGTTGTCAAACCTGAGTGGGAAGATGATAGTGATTAAGTCCGACCAACAGGAGGCTAAGAGATGCTATGAGAACAGTCTCAAAGCCAAGAGGTGGGTGTTCATGGTGGTGGAGCGTCCGCTTATCAAAGATGATCGCACAGGAGTTGCTCGTGCAGAAAGCGCTCGGGAAAGGAAATCCGAGCTAGTTGGGAACGTGGTGGAAAGGCCGATTGGCGGCAAGACGTTTAAACTGGGTAAGTCATTGGACCAAGCAGAGCAAGATCGAGTGGCTAAGGTGATAGCGCGTCACCTAGATGCTTTCGCATGGTTTGCCTCGGACATGCCAGGAATAGACCTGGACTTCTTGTGCCATCACCTCACTATGGATCCTAAGGTCAGGCCCGTCCGCTAAAGAAGAAGGAAGTTCAACGAAGAGAGGCGCCTGGTCGTCCAAGAAGAGACGAAGAAGTTGTTGAACGCTGGCCACATCAGGGAAATTCAATACCCTGATTGGTTGGCGAACGTGGTCTTAGTAAATAAGGCCAATGGGAAGTGGAGGATGTGCGTAGACTTCACTGACCTCAACAAGGCGTGCCCTAAGGACTCGTACCCCCTACCCAGTATTGACGCCTTGGTGGACAACACCTCAGGTTGTAGGATGCTCTGTTTCCTGGACGCGTTCTCAGGGTATAATCAGATTAAGATGCACCCTAGAGACGAGTGCAAAACGACATTTATGACCGAGACATCTTGTTACTGTTATACAGTGATGCCGTTCGGTCTGAAGAATGCAGGAGCCACCTACCAGAGGCTGATGGACCGGGCGGATGATCGCCCTGTCCAGATTCGTATCCGCTGGAGGGGACAAGGGCCACCCTTACTTCCAGTGTTTGAGGAGAAACAGCCAGTTCGTGTGGACCGTAGAGTGTGAGGAGCCATTCCTCAAACTAAAGGAGTATCTGGGCGCTCCTCCCATGCTGTGCAAGCCACAGCTAGGTGTGCCGCTCCGGTTGTATTTTGCCGTGACGGAGCAGGCAATCAGCTAAGTTCTTGTTCAAGAGCAGGACCAGACGCAAAGACCAATATACTTTGTGAGCAAGGTACTGCAGGGGCTAGAGGTGAGGTACCAGGCCCTGGAGAAGGCAGCCCTATTCGTGGTGTTCTCGGCCAAGACGCTTCGTCATTACTTTCAGAGCTTTACAGTGGTGGTAATGATGGACTTACCTATCCAGAAGGTGCTGCAGAAGCTAGACGTGGCAGGAAGAATGGTGCGCTGGGCGGTGGAGCTCTCAGAGTTCGACATTTAGTATGAGCAGGTGTACGCGAATTTTGTAGTAGAACTCTCCTCAGGAGGTGCACGACCGGAAGAGGAGGTCACCTTTAGATGGGTACTCTCAGTAGATGGGTCATCCAATCAGCAGGGGAGTGGAGCTGGTGTAATCTTGGAAGGGCCAAACGGGCTGTTGATTGAGCAGGCCCTGAGGTTTGCTTTCAAGGCAAGCAACAACCAGGCGGAGTATGAAACCCTCATAGCTGGAATGCTCTTAGCCAAGGAGATGGGGGCACGCAGTCTGTTGGTAAAGAGTGATTCCCAGCTAGTTACGGGTCAAGTCATCTGGAGTATTAGGCCAAGGACCCACAAATGGCCGCATACCTGGGGTACGTCTAAGTCTTGAGAAAGGCATTCACGGTGTTTGAGCTGGTGCACGTCCCAAGAGAGCAGAATGCCCGTGCTGACCTACTCGCCAACTTGGCCAGTTCGGGCAAAGGGGGAAGGCAGAGGACGGTGATACAGAAGACCCTCAAAACACCACGGACGTTTGTCGCTGATAATATGGTGGGAGTCCATCAGATCAATACGGATAGGAAAAAGGCGAGGAGTCACTGGTCGTTGACTCAAGAAACGCTAAGGATGCCCAGTGTAAGTGTCTATTCGGTCTTGGTGGGAGAGGGGGATCCTATGCAAGTATGTGTAGTTGAAAAGGGGGACACATGGATGACGCCCTACAAGCGTTACCGGGCTGATGGGATACTCCCATTGGAGCCCGAGGAGGGCAAGAAGATAAAAATAAATTATGTGAAGTACACCCTTCTAGATGGGGAGCTGTTCAGGCACGGTTTCACTCACCCATTCCTGGTGTGCGTGAGCGGAGAGCAGTGTACACGTATAATGGCAGAGCTCCATGAGGGGATTTGCGGTAGCCATGTGGGAGGACACTCTTTGGCATCGAAGGTAGTCCGTGCGGGTTATTATTGGCCCATAATGAGAGAAGGTAGTCCGTGGGGATTTGCGTAAGGCACGCCCAACGGTGCAAGCAGTGTCAACAGCACGCCGACTGGCATAAGGCGCCTCCAAAAGAGCTGAGGTCGATTTACAACTCGTGGCCTTTTCACACATGGGGAATCGACATTCTGGGGTCCTTCCCTTTAGCGATAAGGCAGATGAAGTATCTGGTAGTGGCCATCGAATACTTCATGAAGTGGATTGAGGCTGAGTCGGTGGTGCAGATTACAGCCCACAAGGTGCAACACTTCGTATGGAAGAATATAGTATGTTGCTTTGGCGTGCCGAGGCGCCTGGTCTCTGACAATGGTACACAGTTTGCAAGCCAGCAGTTGGGCAAGCTGTATACAGAGGTCAGGATAAAGCAGGTGTTTGCATCAGTTGAGCACCCCCAGACATATGGGCAGGTAGAGCTCGCCAACAGAGTCCTGCTTAGGGGTCTGAAGAGAAGGCTCGAGAAAGCTAAAGGGACTTGGGCGGAAGAGGTTCCTAGAATAGTGTGGGCTTACCACCCCACGCCTCAGTCCACCACTGGAGAGACACCTTTCAGCTTGGTGTACGGGTTAGACGCGATGATCCCAATAGAGATTCAGGAGAGCTCGCCACAGTTTCAAAGTTTCGTGGCCGAAGAGTCTAATGAAGAGAGAATGGTGAACCTGGACCTACTAGACGAGGTAAGAGAGGAGGCGATGATCAAAGCTAAGGCAGTAAAAAGAAGGGTGGAGCATAAACACAGTTCCAAGTTAAAGCCCCGACAGTTCCAAGTCGTTGACCTGATAATGCGGAAGGCTCACCCATACCAGTTAGAGAACAAGTTGTCCCCCAAGTGGACTGGCCCCTTTAAGGTGACGGAAGTCCTGGAAAACGGGGCGTACAGGCTTGAAACCTTGGAGGGAGGCCCCATTCCTCGCACTTGGAATGGAGCCAATCTCAAGTTTTATTTCACTTAAAAACTCTTGCATTGTATACAGTTTAAGGGGACACTTTTTTTTCCTTACAAGGGTTTTTTAACGAGGTCACCCAATAAAAATTACATTTTCAAGTATTCTCGAGTTTTTTGTACAATGCAGGGGAGAACGCCATCGCTCTGGTGTTTAGACACCTCGAGAGGGAGTGACAGCCTCCTTCGGGGCGCCTCCTCCTCGAGCGTAGGCGCCCAAGCACGGACAATACAGTTCAGTAAGAAACGAACTCGTTACCTTGATGTTTAGACACCTCGAGGAAGAACGATAGTGCCTTATGGTATGCCTCTCCTGGAGTGTGTGCATCAAGCGTGACTAGCAAAATTCAACTGGTGATGAACTGGTCGCCTTGGTGTTTAGACACCTCGAGAGGGAGTGGCAATATCCTTCGGGATGCCACCTCCTCGAGTGTGGGCACCAAGAGCACTCGTCGTCTTGGTGTTTAGACACATCGTGGGGGGTGGCAGCTGCCTTTGGGACGCCTCCTCCTCGAGCGTGGGCACCAAGTGCACCGGTCGTCTAGGTGTTTAGACACCTTGAGGGGGAGCGGTAGCCTCCTTCGGAACGCCTCCTCCTCGAGCGTGGGCACCAAGTACGAACAGTAGGCTTCAGCCAGTTAAGTCCTCTGGGCGAATATGAGGCCAAAGACGCGCCTTAAGGGTAGACCCCTCAAGACTGCAAAGTACTAGTAAGTGTCCAGCAAAGAAGTTTCTAGTCCAAAGCAAGAAGTGGAGGCAAGGGCAATCGAAGGTTCACGCATGCTCATTTCCTTTGCAAGTCGTTAAGCAAGTTAAAGGAAGAGGGCGAGGAGGCGTGCTACCTAAAGTTCAAAGTCTTAAAGTATCTCAAGAACGGCGTATGAAGTTAGGATCAGAGCATTGTTAGTAAAAGCGGCAAGCAAAGATGAATAAAGCATATAAATTAAGGTGCAAATTACATTCAGGAGTATAAATGTTCTTAAGATTACAATTGTGAAGCCTAAGGTCTAAGCAGTGTCCTTCTAAGGACGCCTTGGCACAATTTGTCCATCAACGATGTGGTTCGCCGTTGCAAAAAGCGAAGTGTCCATCTCAGGAAGTTTGCAAACAACCTGAGCAAGGGCATCTTCAAACTCGGCAGCATAGGCGTCAACAGCATCATCGAGGAGTTCTGCCTTGGCCTTCTCGAAGTCCTCAACTTGTGTAGTCATCTCCTCTTTGGCTTTCACGAGGGCTTCATCCTTCTCAGTAAGCTTCTCCTTGGTCCTCTCGAGGATTTCAGCTTTCTCAGTAAGTTCCCCCTTGGTTTTCTCGATGGCCTCAGTTTTCTCAGTGAGGTCAGCCTCCACCTTACCCAGATGCACCTCCCGATCAACAGAGCGCTCCTCGGGGTTGGCCATTTTGGCTTTGTTGGCCACAACTTCTTCTTTTAGTCCCACCACCTCAGCACATAGTGGCACCACTTTGTTAAGCAAAGTGGTGTACTTCTGGCCTTCGTCGTGAAACCTCTTGTTGGCCTCCAACTCAGCCTTTTGAAGAACGCCCAGCTCCTCGGTCAGTGCGGTTTCCCGAATGAAGAAGCATTGAGCTTGGTTGGCCAGTTGCTCTTTCACCCGCGTCAGTTCATCTGCCAGGGCTTGTTGTTCCTTGGTCTTCATCTCAGCCTTGTGGGAAGAGGAGTTGGCACGAGCAAAGAATTCCCCAAGGCTGAGACTTATGCTCTCCTGCAATGCCTCGTCAGTAGAGCTCCCCATGACCCCTTTTTGGTAACCTTTCAGGATCTGCTGAAGGACCTAGGGAAGCTCAGGGGCAGGGGCAGAAACTGGCTCAGGTACACTCTCGGCCCTATCCTCGAATGCAAGAAGGTTTGGAGGAGAAGAGGCGCTAGGAGGGTTGTTCCTGAGTGAGGCAGGGCGCCTGGCAGAAGAAGAGTGGTTGGTGGCTATCGTTGTGGTTTTGCCGCTTTTGAAGGCAGGACCCTCCATGGTGTCCTCATCATCGTCTGAAGCGATGAGCACCACCCCTTTGTTTTTTTCTAGGGGGGCTGGAGGTGGAGAAGCCCTGACCGTTGCTAGAGGAACTACAGCAATAGGGACTGAAGAAGTGGGAGCAGGAGTAGCTTGTGGAGAAATAGGAGTGGGGATGATTTGAGAAGAAGGTGGGAAAGGAGCAGTTTGGGAGGCAGGTGATGCAGGATATGTCGAGGCACCTAGCAGTTGCGTCATCACGAGAAGACAAAACCTCAGCCAGCCTAGCCCGCTTCTCTGTGTTCAGCACCATGCCTGCACCAAAGAAGAAAAGATAAGAACCAAGTAAACAATAAGAATCAGAAAATTAGTACAAGTGTAGGTTAATAGTACAGAAGAGCAATAAACAGAGTGGTATATGAGGAAGACCAAGAGAGGACTCCTATACCAATGTAACTAGCAAGCCTAATTGGGTTATATTCGCTTTTGATAAGTTCTGCGATGTTGAATATACCCCACGATCAGCTGAGGAGAGCTCATCCAAGGTCTTGGCCTTCTTGAGCTTGAGCTTTCCCACCCAGTATAGTGGGAATCCATCAAGGGCAGTGCAGTCGTGCTCAGAACAGCACACCCTGAAGAATTACCCTTTGAATCCTTTATAGGATTGCTGGAATAGGGTAAGGATGACTCTCCCAGTCATCCCGCTGAAGCTAACCCAAAGGTTCTTCCCAGGGTTTTGGCTTCGAAGAAGTGTAGGAAGACATCTACAGAGGGGGCATGGCCAAAGAAGTTGCAGAGGATGGAGAAAGCCATGATGAAAGCCCAGTTGCTGGGGTGCAGCTGGGCTGGGGCGACATTTATCTCGGTTAAAAGCTCCCTCTCAAAGTTGTTGAAAGGGAGGCACTGCCTAATGCGCTTGAAGACTATTTGGTAGAAGAAAAAGAATGGCTCCCCGTCGTTGGCACGATCATCTACGCAAACAGGTTCACCCTCTACACAAGGGCGAACGGAGATGTAAGTGTCACACTCCCTCCCGAACTTTCTACCTTTGAAGTCGGGTTTACTATCCAAGTGTGCCCTCTAGTCAACAAGAGATATGAGGGAGGAGGTTTCAGCGAGGAGGTCGACAGAAGCCTAGGGGTACAGGGGCCTATAGTTGATGCTAGGAGGAGAGGAGTTGGCAGTGACTTTTGTTCGCGCCATGATGAAAGAAAGCTAAGAAAAATAGGGAAAGGAAGAAACAAAGGTTCAGCAAGGGGAAAACTATGGTGAGAAACTAAAAAGCTCAGAAACCCCTATTCTCGTGAAAAACCCAGAAACAAGGGAACGAAGAAGATGCAGAAGAAGATTCGAAACACGAAAATATAAGCAGACACATGCAGTTATTCATGCGCAAAATCAGAAATGAAGAGTAGTCAATGGAGAAAAATCATACCTTTGATGATTGATGAGCGAAAGTTTCAGTTTTTTTATGGAGGAAGAAATCAGAGAGCTCGAGGAAGAAGATGAAGAGTGTAAGAAAGGTTTCAAGTGATGGAACAGTGCATGAAGCACACATTTTTAAAGGCTTAACGTAAACTTGAGAAGCGCAAGCAACGTTAAGTCACAGCCGCATGATTAAGCCACGTGTGCGTTGATTACAACATGAATAGGAAGGCGTCACTTCAATGCACTGTGCACGTTGTTGGGTTTAATAGTGCCAAAGTTCAAGAGGGGGGGTGAATTGACCTTTTAAAACTTCTTCGCAGAAACAGTGTTTAACCCAGTTTTACAGAAAATAAATCGATTTATGTGAAAATGAAC
>Ga0123341_1006632_pt1 | contig 10473 bp, 6 predicted proteins | sample Turbeapinknodule_FD_89959 | JGI IMG/M metagenome (GOLD analysis project Ga0123341, IMG submission 89959) | Root nodule microbial communities of legume samples collected from Mexico - Turtle bean Mexico pink nodule | ecosystem: Host-associated > Plants > Roots > Nodule | place: Mexico: Nepantla...
ATTCTCATTGCAGGTTTTCCTTTTTGCTCCACTTGTCACTTACTGTATTAAAAAATATTCCTTCCGCATGCACCTATGCTTTTCTATCAGTTTGATGGCCATGACCTTAAGTTTTGTGTACATTCTGCATCGCCTCCTTTTTGTTGTGCTACTTAGTCTGTTGGTTTTTGTCAATGTGGTTTGCCCTTATTGGCTTATAAGGATTCAGGAGTACAAGTTTGAGATCAATGGGCCTTGGGATGAGGCTAAACTTTGTTTTGATATTACAGACTGATGTTACATTGTTACATTATTAGTACCTTGTATGTTACATTGTTAGTGCCTTGTATGTTGTTTAGGTTGGAGTATAATTTGCTGACTGACCACTTGGACTAGTTTTAATTTTATAGTTTTAATTTTATAGTTCATGTCGGGGGAGGGTGGGAAAATGATGATTGTATTCATGCTATAGAGAAGGATAACCAATGATGGTTTAAAAGTTGTATGTACAATGGAAGTACATTCTCAATTTAGAGTGTGATTCATTTTTGACACATTCAAACAAACTAGTTTCGATCCCTTTTTCACTACATTCTCAAAGAAATAAATAAGTTCTTAATCGCATTAGCTCTTAACATGTAAGGCGTATTGTGTATACCTGATAATTTTAAAGAATGTTGGTTACAGAATGACGTCTCATGGATGTTGAGGTTAAAGTAATGGCTCATGAATTTGAAGTCATTTACCAACCTCTTATCTTAGGTGCAAAGTGTATACAGCAAAGTATCTTTTGTTCGACACTTTGTATATACTACCCAACAACACTAGTATAGGCTTTTCATTATTGTATCATTTGAGTATATATTAGATAGATAAGAAAAAAAAGAGAGAAGACATTTATTCCATAAAATCTTTTTGCTGTCTTCGAAATATGAAAGTGAGAATATTTATTTCCATGTGTTAGGAAGTTAGAAAAAGTTACCTTTTATACAATCTTTATTTTCACATGGAAAATAATACTTTTGACAACCTTAAAAATATGATATAATAATGTATATTCAAATTTAATGTTAAAAAATAAAATAAATTATTATTTTGAGTAGTGGGTGTATTTTATTTAAGAATTAAATATGTTTTTTGTTCATGCACTTTCACACAAAATTTAGTTTAAACTTTAGATTTTTTTAGTACGTGTAATAAGAAAGATATTTGAGCTTTACCCAGCTCTTTTTAGGTAACAAACTGATTTTTAGTGTGAACTAAGATCTTAAAATATCTTGACTCATCACTAATTTGGATGTTCTAATATTATAATATAGTTTACATACAAAATTTGTTTGTTGAGTAATGATTTATTTCAATAGTTTTTTTACAATAAATAATTAGAAAGACTAGAATTTAAACTAAGCACAAAAATTAATTTTGTGTTATAATAAAAGTATGAAAAACATATTTAGCACTTTATTGTATGAAGGTTATTTTTAACGAAGGGATACTTTGTGGAGGCTTGAGGATGCATGTGAGTGATAGGAAGGGATTGGAAGGTGGAGGAGTTGGTCTATAATTTGGAGATTTCTCCCGAGGGTTTCACTTTTTTTTCACCGTGAATACTGAAAACAGTGAGAGGACCATATATGTTATAGCTTTACCAATTGATAATTTTTCCCTCTCCTGCGTTAACCTCTTGAATGAATAAATAAAAGTAGATCTACGTCACAAATGTTTTCATTGTACAGTTTATAACATGCAGTTTATCCTTTGTCAAACAATATTAACCTTTTATTTCACAGTCATCTTGGAGAATAATAGATAACGGATTAAAAGTTGACAAGCTTCTTTTCTCTGAAGCTTTCCACAGTTTCCCTGATACTCACTTCCAAAGGAGTAAGTTCTATTCCCAACTCCTTCTTTGCCTTATCTGTTGAAATCTGGTATGTTGATATATACGGCTCATCTACCTCACACCTGAAAACATTGTTCACATTTCAGAAAGTGCAAATTTATAATTAAAAGCAAAAAGCAAAATATTTTAATGACAAGTGCATCACAAATTATCCATAAAAATCTAAATTACAAAATCCAATCCATAATTATCCATATCCATATTAGTTTTAATCTATTTAATAAATGAATTAGATTTCAAATTCAAAAATATGGATTTGAATTTGAAATAAATCCATTTAATTGGATATGGATTAGAATTGGATACATTTTTGGATTATCCAAATTGTATTTTGGGATGAATTTTGACTTGGCCTAATCCAAGTTAAGCCAAGACAATCCAGTCGATGTCGAGCTGAGCCCGGGCAATTATATTGAGCCGGGCATTTTTGAGTCGATGTTGAGCTGAGCTGACTCGGGTTGATATCAAGTCAAGTAAGACCGGGCCAATGTCAACCCGAGCGACCCGAGCCTAGGCCGAGCGTGCCTGGGCTGATGTCAAGTCGATTGGGTTTGAGCCAATGTCTAGTCTCCTAAGCCCGAGTCGATGTTGATTGGGCCCTGGCCAATGTGAGCCAAGCGTGCCCAAGGCCGATGTCAAGTCGAACTAATACTACTAGTAATACTATGTTGAGCCAAACGGGCCCGAGCCAATGTCGAGTGGAGCGTGGATCTATCATGGCCTTGGTCAACGTGAGCCAAGCGGGCCCGAACCAATGTCGAGTGGAGCAGGCTCGAGTTGATGTCAAGTGCAAGCTTGAGCAAGCCTAAGCCGATGTCGAGTCGAACATGCTCGGGCAATGCCGAATCTTTAGGCCTTGGCCCATGTTGAATTGTGCAGGCTCAGGCCGATGTCGAGCCTAACGGGCCAGGCCAATGTTGAGTTAAGCAAGCCCGGGTTGATGTCAAGCCAAACGGGCCAGGCCAATGTTGAGTTAAGCAAGCCCGGGTTGATGTCAAGCCAAACGGGCCCGGGCCCGGATCGATGTCTGTCTTTCAAGCTCGAGCCGATGTAGAGTCGATTGGGCCCGGATCAATGTCTGTCTTTCAGGCTCGAGCCGATGTCGAGTCATCCGAGCACAAATCTATTTCGAGTCGTTCGAGTTCTGGAGTCGATTGGGCCCGGGCTGGTGTCAAGTCATCCAAGCTCGGGTTGAGACGAACGGGGGTTGCCTGAGCCAATGTTAAGTGGAGCCTAGGTCTTTGTATAATCGATTGGGCCCTGGTCAACGTGAGCCAGGCGGGCCCGAGCCAATGTCGAGCCAGCCTCTCGGGCCTTAAGGTTGATGTCGAGCGGGCCAATGTTGAGTTGATTGGGCCCTAAACCCCGACTAATGTCAAGCCGCACTGATATTGAGTCATTCGGGCCGATGTCGGGTCGATGTTGAGTCAATTTTGCCCTAGCTAATGTCGAGTCTCTTGGGCCTGGGCCGATGTCGATTGGGCCCTGGCCGATGTGAGCCTCTCGAGCCTTAGGGTCGATGTCGAGCGGGCCCTAGCATATGTCGAGTCTCCTGAGCTCGAGGCGATGTGAGCTGGGCCGATGTCAAGCCGAGCGTGCCCGGGCCAATGTTAAGTCATCCAGGCCCGAGCCGATGTCGATTGGGCAAATGTGAGACAAGTGGGCCTGGGGCGATGTCAAGTCGAGTTGATGTCGAGTCATCCGGGCCCAGACTGATTTTGGGTTGTTCGGGCCAATGTCAAGTAGAGTTGATGTCGAGTCATCCAGTCCGAATTGATTTTGGGTTGTTCGGGCCGATGTCGAGTGAAGCAGGCCTGGGTCGATGTTGCGTCGATTGGGCGCTGACTGATGTCTAGTCGAACGGGCTCGGATTGATGTTGAATCATCCAGGCCCGGACAATTGTCGTGTCTTCTGAACTCGGGCCGATGTCGAACTGAGTTGGTCCGTCAGCTTAGGTCTGGTTCGAGCCATATTATCAAAATAGATTTAATGTACTTGAAAAAGTGGATTAATTGAATCTAGATTTAATCCACTTTAAATGGTTTTGAAAAAGTTCTATTTAAATTTTATCTAAGTTAAAATGGATATATGGTTTTGATAAAGTTCTATTTAAATTTTATCTCCATTTTAAAATGGATATGAATTTTATCCAATAATGAATTTGGATTGGATTTTAATCCATTACCAACCCTAGTTAGAAGAAAAGAAGGAAACAAGACAAGATTTTTCAAGTTGGAGGTCAAATTATTTTGACATCCAATATGATGGAAGGTATGCAATCATGGCATTGTCATTAAATCTCAGGAACATGTCATTAACATAGTTCAGTTGAAGGGTGAATATATATTTTCAGGTTTATTATGTAACTAAGCTTAGATAATAAAACTCTAAAATTAAGATGCATAAATTGATGTTAACTTGCAATAAAAGTTTGATTTATTTTATCAATTGAGTTTTCAAACAAGCCAAGAGATTGGTACGAAAGGAGTTTAATAAATGGGGATTCTAATGCATGCTTTATAAAATTAAACTTACTTATCTGGAATTTGTAATGTAGGGTACAAATCACGTAAAATCGTAGCAAGCTCAGAGTAGTGTATGACTCTCTCAGACAAACAGTATCTTCCACTAGCTGAAGCGATCTCATAAGCCAGAATATGAGCGTTGGCAACATCTTTCACATCGACCCACCCAAAAGATTTATTTTGAAATGGTTTGCCTGCATTAAATAAGCTAAAGAGTTAGTGTCTTTTTGGCAAATATATTAAAGCAATTCTCCCACTGTGACTCACTTTGTAATATAAATTTTTAGGCTATTAAATTTTAAAATAAGTGCTCCCTAGTTTTATTAAGCAAAAGTCAAATCTAACCTGGAATATATTTGAGGCACATGGCAAATCCATTAATATTTTAACCTAAGTAAACAGGTAATTTACGACTCTAGATTCAATCGCCAAGTTATTTTTTCAATCGAGAATAATAATTTTGTATAGAATAGCAAGATTCAAGTATAATTAAAAATTACTTCAAATATATCATCATGTAAATGATAAACTGTAAACAGTTTAAAGTAGAAACAACTCAACAGAATTCATACAAACAAAGACTATTAGATATATAGAAGGTCTTCATTTTAGAAGAATGAAAATGAAACAATTAATTACATAAATAGAGTACATGCATTAGTGACAAATAAAGGTAGATATAATGAAGTATGATAAATTCACAAGTGTTTCAAATTCCTTTACATTTAAATATTTAAGGTCCCACGACTTATAACTTTTTCAATGAGAATTGATGAAAAAGTAAAATCATATGAATTAAGATTCGTGTTGTGATATGTATCAGTAAATAGAAAATAGTAAATACGAAAATATATCGAAATTTTTCTGCAGAGATAATAATTAGTGTTGAGCATTTTATTTATTTCTTTTCTCACCAAATTTTAACATTAAACACCATGCATACGATAAAAAAAACTCGATGATGACCAAGATCAAATACACATATCAGTCCAAAGATTTATTTTGTTACGCTTTATTAGTTCAAAAAGATTACTTATTCAATAGATGATGACCAAGATCAAGTACACATATCAATCCAAAGATTTATTTTGTTACGCTTTATTAGTTCAAAAAGATTACTTATATCAATAGACTACATCATTCTTCAAATTTATCCAAGAAAATTCTGTTCTCCAAAAATGAAATTCATAAAAACTTCAAGGACTAGACTGATATTAAAACAATCTTTTGAGAAATACTCCCTTCAAAGGAATTTGTTCTGAAGTCGCACTTATTTTATGGCAGTGTAGTATTGGGCTTCAGCATATTGCAGGTTTTACTAAACTAATCCTGACTCGAGCATTATCAATGAAATAGGATGTTTATCTATCTTCTTTGAGGATGACAACATGCTGGTTCCGAAGTGGATTTATTTATCTTACAGTAGAAACTTGTGAGTTATTTTAAGCTTAAGGTATCCTAATTTCGACCAAATTAAACATGGTCACCCCATAATATCATGTTGAGCAAGTCCCAATAATTCTAACCCTTCCTCCCCACAAAAAAAAATCCCCTGCCTTCGTTCCCAACCTCCAAGTTTTTTGCTACGAGATAAAGGAAAACTTGAAAAGAATCAATTCAAGTTTGACTGAACAGTATCAACGCACATAAACCCCACGGGTACAAAAGCTTGACTAGAGAACCTCCAAACTACAGCAGTAGTAATGCATTAGAAGATTCAATGATCATTAGGCACCTTAATCTTATCTAATAACACAAAACACCTAATAAAAGCATTGAACATATTTGGTAATATTCAGTCTGTCTTGTTATTTAGAGACTTTTGAGACCATTAATAATTAGTGATGAATGACAATATGCGTCTTCTTGAACTTATTATGAATTGTAGTTATTGGTATATGATCATTTTCTTACAATATTTGCCTTTCCATATTTTCTGTTTCCCTTTTTCAGTTGCAGTTCGAACACATGTAAGTCAGAATTCCAAATGCAGGAAAAGCAGATAATAGAATTTTAATACTGCATAACTTCAAGAGTAAATAAGATTACCATTTATCAGGTTTAAAATTGGCTCAACGCTTTCATTAATCTCTGCTTGTAAGACAGTTCCTGCTACCATTGTCGGGTTAATAACAACCATGTCAATGTTGTTTTCATTTACAAATTTCCAGGCAGCATCCTCGGCCAAAGTCTTTGAAAGCGAGTACCACAACTGCAGACAAAAATAAGAAATGGCAAGAAAATAAACAAGCATGGTAACATACTCTAGAAGACAATTTACTACAGAATATTGGAACAAATATATTGGAGATTGACTTACAACATAGACAGTACAGTACTAAACAGTTGTTGAATAATGTTAAAACTTGAAAAGAAGTTTTATGGCTCATCTCTTCCACTACAGTACGCACAGGTACAGGTGATGCCGAAGTGAAGTCAGTAACAGCAGCAGTCGTTGTGGTGAGGGGCCATAGATTTCAGGGAATTTTATCATGTTAAAATTTGGCCAAGGTTCAACAGGAGGAAATTTATTTAGTAACTGTCTATTTCTCACTTTTTATGCATATTTGTCTCATGGAGAAAGATGATAAGGAGATAAAACTGAAAGAAGAGTGACAACATGTTAGGAATCCAAGTGTCAGTGCAAGTTCCACATTGAGTAAAAGTAAGAAAGTTAAACAACATATAAGGAAGAAGACACATAAGGTTTAGGTTGGAGGTGATATCAATCCCTTATGTGGATTTGGATCAGGTTTTATTTGTTGTGAGATCTCCGTGGTGAATACCCTCAAAAGACCCAACACAACAGATGAAAATAAAATGTCTCATTGATTAAATTTCTACTCTTCCCCTTTCGTCATTGTTAGAGATTTAATTGTCACCTGAAACCGGAAAAAATGGTTGAAGACTTATCTGTCATGTTAATGCGGCAATCAAAAGGTTGATCTTTAACCCTGAATATAAATATTTTTGAACAACCAGAGAATCGGAAAAGTTAAGAATGAATTAGCATCCAGTTCTTAGATGATGCCAAAACAAACACTGAAGGTGGTCAAATCAAAACATCCCCAGAGTGGCAGAGCATTGCTTAAGTGAATTTGGTTGATAATTTTACTCTCCAATTCTAAGGTTGCGTAGAACATGTATATATATTTTTGATGATGAGAACATCTATAATAGAGACTCTGAATACGTACGGACTATTTCCGAAGTAAATTGAGATGATACTTCCTTTATGCAGAGTAATAACTTACGTTATTCATATGTAGTGGTAAGATATAAAAAATTTGTTTAGAAAAAAACAAATGCCATTCAGTTCCCAACTTAGGACAAACTACATCAAAATCATATATTCCACTTATCATGGGCTTCAGGATTTCATTTCTACTAAAATTTAGCAAAATAGCACAAACCTCTAATTCCCTACAGACATCTGGATCTGAAAACCATGTCTCATCAAGCACTGTTTCAGGAGTTTTTGGTCTTCCATTCAATGCAACTGCAGACACAGAAGAAGTTAAGACAACCCGCTTCACAGATGGCGATTTTGCACATGATTTGAGAACATTAAGAGTTCCCTTCACTGCTGGATCAATCAATTCAGCCTGACATAGGGAAAACAAAGGTCAAAAGTGGATAAACGGCAATCTATCTGTTTGGAGAAGGTTACGAAAAGGCCATTCAAAATCTGGATTACAAACTTTTTTTAAAAAAAAATTCCAACTTAGTTAATCACATTATCTATCAGCCATATATATATCATCAATAACCGGAAGAAACCAAAGGCCAACGCATGAGCTTAAATTTTACAGTGTAGTTTTCATGAAGCTCACATAATTTGGCCGATGGCAAAGGAAAATTCTGGTAAGAAAAATAAAGGAGAGTAAAATAAAATTTCACAAGTGCATTCACGATGTTAGAAATGCAGACACAGAATCTGGAGAACTAATACCAATACTAATAATACTACTAATTATAATAATAATAAACAAGAATAATTATAATAATAATAACAAGAAACAAGAATAATTATAATAATAATAATAATAATTCTTAAGAACTTGTAAACAAGTTTGATTGGAAAGTGACTATATCAGCACAATATTTCCTTCCGAGCGTAAAAAGAGGAAATGCAACAGCGTATCTGTCAGTTCAATACCATATGCAGTGAATATATCCTCCAATCTACCATACTTGAGATTTTCTTTTCTTTTCTTACTTAACTCTTTGGGAAAAACCGAGTTAGTTTAATTATTTTTTTTTTCCGAATGTTTTAGAAACCTAATAAGTATTGAATTATTTACAGAATAGTAAGAGTACCTGTGGATTGTTGACTACGAAACGGACAGGTGAAGCGGTGTGAAAAACACCGTCGCAGCCTTCCACGACGGAGTCGAACGAACCTTCTTCCAACAAATCCGCTTTAAACAGATGCAGCCTCTCTTTTGCTCCATCAAGGTTAACCAAGTGCGACACCTTTTTCGGATTACCTACACAATCATTCCATTCATATTCATACCAAAAACCAATTCAGAGAGGAATTAGGGTTTAGGAATGGATGGAACTGACCTGGGTCGCGAACCGTTGCTCTGACTGTGTAACCACGTTGAAGAAGGAATTTGACGATCCATGAGGCAATATAACCAGAAGCACCGGTCACGCACACTATCTTCTCCTTCTCCATTCCAAGAATAGTATAATATTATTGTCTCAACTAACTCACTCTACTTTTCTTTTATGTAGTCTACTCAATAATTGATTTCAGACACTACGGAAAATAAAACATTTTGGGATTTACCCTTTTAAAAATAATTTATGCATTACTTTTTCTAGAATGTTTTTGCTTTTCGGAATTCATTAAATAAGATATTTTGATAATTTTACCTAATGTATGGGGCTGCAGAGGGAAATCTGACGGGGTTGTAGGAAGAAATACCTTTCCAAGGGATGCTTATGTTTTGCGCCAATCTAATTGACTAATCTATTAGTGAGCATAAAAAACACGGTCCCATGTGGCTAGGGATAAACACAAAAGCTTCCTTAATTTAAAAAATGTTAGTATTGTTTTTCTTCAATTTATTTTTTATTATAAAAACTCAAATCAAATTCTACATTAATATAAAAACCATAATAAAAGATTATTATATTTATATTAATATACATATATATATATATAATGACTTGATATATATTAGTATATAAAATAATATTTATAAATAATAATTTTAAATATCATATTAAGAATTTGGTCCGCTTCTACAGTTCTAATGAAACACAAAATATTCATTTTAAGAATTTATCATTTGTATAACTAATTAAAAAGTATTTGAACTTGTTTAAAAATTTAATGAAAATTAAAAAAATATTTCTGATTTATTAACCAAATGATAATTAAATTTTATTACTTTTTGAGAAATTCAAAACCATATTTATCATATATCTTGACTATCAATTTTGTATTCCTCTATAGGATAAGATTTGTTTTCTATTTCTCCTAACTTCTAAACTCAATTTTGGAAAACCAATAATTTAGATTCTCATTCATTCAGTATACCTTGGAAGTTCAAATCTTCAACATTTATTCATCAGGGATTTGTCATGGATTAAAAGTTGACAATCTTCTTTTCTCTGAAACTTTCCACAGTCTCCCTGATACTCACTTCCAAAGGAGTAAGCTCTATTCCCAAGCTCTTCTTTGCCTTTTCTTTGGAAATTTGGTATGTTTGCACATACGGCTCATCCACCTCACACCTGATGACAATGTTTAAGATTTGAGGAACTGAAAATGTTTACTATTAAGGGAAAAAATTCATTTTGTAACTAAATACTAAAGTTCTACACCTTAATTTATGGAAAAATTAGATACATATGTATTTTTAAAAACATTAAACTACACAAACTAATTTTCACTATAAGAGAAGTTTGATTAGTTTTATCACCTTTTTTTATAGATAAAACTTTAACCAAACTGAAAGCTTATCAATGCAGAATCTTTCCATTTGCAGCTTGATTTGAGTTTTCAAACAAGCAAGTAAAGCACTGCAAAGAGAGTTTCAAAAAATGGG
>Ga0123341_1006633_pt1 | contig 10473 bp, 5 predicted proteins | sample Turbeapinknodule_FD_89959 | JGI IMG/M metagenome (GOLD analysis project Ga0123341, IMG submission 89959) | Root nodule microbial communities of legume samples collected from Mexico - Turtle bean Mexico pink nodule | ecosystem: Host-associated > Plants > Roots > Nodule | place: Mexico: Nepantla...
TAGCGTGGAGAGTTGTGGAAGAAATAAGGTCCCAGAGACGGTCTCCGAATCCAGGGTGGTCACCCTCGTCGTAACAATCGGAAATGGTCTTGAAATGGAGCTTAGGGTAAGATTTTGAGAGAAATTGGATGTCACCGAAACGAGTGAGGCGGCCGTGGATGGTGTCGGTGGTGAGGAAGGTGACGTGTAGATTCTCAAGGACCAGAAGCTCGGCGAGCTTCAGCATGGACACAACATGCGCGGGCAATGGAAGAGGGAAGATCAGCACGTGCGCCTCTGCCATTGATTTTCTGTTCTTCAACTTCGCTTCGTCTCTTAGTGAATGTTGTGTTTGATATTGTGGAGATGCGTTCAGTTAAGAAATAAAATTGTGAGTGGGGATTACCCATGCACCGTGAAAGTAGTTATCTCACACCACCGTCACTGACACATCTCTTATCATTAAGGTTGTTCCAAAACGCACATTCTTGTTTCTGTTTCGGGACAACTTTGTCTGCCGGCTGAAAGCATCCAAAGGTGATAATTCAAAGCATCAGAAAGCATCAGAGAGAGTTATAAATGTCCCCAAAATAAAAGCTGAATTTAGTTGGTGGAAAATGGTAAACGGAAGTTGAATCTAATACCACGATCAGAGGCCACATTGCTGACAAAAAGCAGCTCTTTCCTTCTACAGTATCTCAAATCAAATTGGATTGAGTCTTGATATTTGGTGGCTCCACCGTACAACTGTTAACCTGGCATAAATAATAATATTTTATTTTGGTTGTGGGGTCCGTTTTGGTGTTTTAGAATGTGAATTTAAGTTTTCAGAAATTGGGGTTGAATACTTTTAAGTTCTTCACTTCCTCTTTTCTTCGATATTGGAGTTGAATTTAGGTTTCTTCTTGTCCTCTACAGGTTGTTTGCAAACTTTCTCTTTCAGGTTCTAGCACCTTCAATTGTCCTAATTGCGTTACAATTCACTCAATGATGTTTTCCTCTCAATTTGGCACACTAGGCTTAAGCGTCTAGCCCCCTATTTAACCTAATTTTCTAGGGTTAAGTCGCTTCCTGTGTCGCGCTAATGGGCTAAGTAATAAAACATAAAAAATGCCCAATCTGTCTAACGCATTCTCGCTTGAGCGAGAATCTTCTGTTCAAAATTGGCTTTTTTGGCACTTTTCTCCATTCTGGAACCTTCCATCTTTCTCTTTTTTAGCTCAAATGATTCCTCTTTAATTCAAATCTCAAATCTTTCCTAAAAACCTACAATTAATACCAAATTTGGAAATAAAAAGCTCTTATTCAAATAAACATCACAAAAAATGTAAAAAGGTATAAATTCATAAATTAGGGATTATTTTATATGTAAATTAGCAATAAAACCACATAAGTGCCTATATTTTAATATGAAATATTACTGAAATTAGGCACTTATCAATGATCTCGAACTTCACTAAGGAAGAAATAAAGGAAGTGGCGTGGCAGTGTGAAGGCTCAAAAAGCTCTGGTCCGGATGAGTTCAACTTTACTTTTATAAAAAAGAGTTGGTATACTTTTAAGCAGGATATTGTTGATTTCGTCCTTCATTTTCAAAATATGGGGTTCTTTTCGAAGGGGTGTAATGCGTCTTTTATAACCTTAGTACCTAAAGTAAGAGACCCCACAAAGCTTGATCATTACAGATCTATTTCTTTTGTGGGAGTGATCTATAAAATCGTTACTAAGGTGCTTTCATGTCGCATTAAGAGAGTTCTTCCTACGGTTATTGATGATGGTCAACTAGCTTTCCTGAAAGGTAGAGGAATGTTGGACAGTGTCCTTGTGGCCAATGAGGTTGTATAGGAGTTGAGGAGGGTATAGGAGGAGTGGTTTATGTCTGAAGGTGGATTATGAAAAGGCATATGACTATGTAAGGTAGGAGTTTCTATATCATATGTTACACAATCTTGGCTTTCATAATAGATGGATTATGTGGGTCAAAGGGTGCTTTGAGCCTGTAATGGTGTCTGTTTTGGTCAATGGAAGTCCTACGTCATAATTCAAACCACCTAAAGGTCTGAGGCAAGGTGATCCACTATCCCCCTTCCTTTTCCTCATTGTAGCTGAAGGATTGGCAGGGTTAGTTAGACAAACGCTTAAGATGAATCTATTAAAAGGAGTGAAGGTAGGGAGGGAGGAGGTGGAGGCTTGTGTGCTACAATTTGTTGACGATACGTTTCTTTTGTGTGAAGACTCTTATAGCAACGCCTTTTCTATTAAAGCCTTTTTTAGGTGTTATGAGATTGCTTCTGGGCTGAAAGTTAACTTCCATAAATCTAAGTTGGCTGGTATAAATGTTGAGAAAAGCGTCATTGATCTCTATGCCAAATCTTTAAACTGTAATCTGATCAGGTTACCTTTCAAGTATCTATGGGTAGAAATAGGAGGAAATCCAAGAAAGAAGCAGTTTTCAGAACCAATTATTAATAAGTTGTGCGATAAGTTGGGGGCCTGGAAAGGGAGATTCTTGTCATTAGCATGGAGAATGTGCTTAATCAAATTAGTTCTTACTACCATCCCTCTCTTCTATTTATCCTTTTTTAAAGTTCTGACAGTGGTTTATAACATGATTATTAGTATTCAAAGGAGCTTCCTTTGGGCTGGGGCAGAGAAAAAAGAAGAGCCATATCTTGGGTTAGTTGGGAGAGTGTTTGCAAACCTATGGAGGAAGGTGGGATGAAAATTAAAGATATTAGAAGGTTCAATAGTGCTTTACTGGCAAAGTGGAAATGACGGCTAGTGAGTTCGAAATACGGGTTGGAATCAGGTCGTAGGCAAACCTAGCTGAGATTCCAGTCTTGGTGGTGGCGAGATTTATCCAAAGTTTGCAATGAGGGGGAAAAAGCAGGGTGGTTTCAAAAAGCTTTACAATGGAAAATTGGGGCTAGGAATAGAGCTAGATTTTGGGAGGACATATGGCTTGGTAGAGATAAAGTCATGTCTTTGTTTCCTAGGTTGTATTCTCTATCCTTGGATGGTAGTGGGTGAGGTAGGTGTATGGGAAGACTCAGGGTGGAAATGGCGTTTAAGGTGGAGGAGAGCCAGGTTTGAATAGGAAACTATGCAAGAAAAAAATATGCTTAGAATCATATCTACAAGTTCTATTAATAAGGAACTCAAGGAGAACCAAATTTGGGGAGGGGACATCTCAAGGGAGTTCTCGATTAAATCTGCTTATGAGTGTCTAACATTCAAGGACTCTAGGAAATCTCATGGTTTTTTCAATCAATTTTGGCTAGTTAAAGCTTTTTCCAATGATTTAGATACTGCCTGGAGGGTAATCTTGAATATAATGCCAACTCGAAGCAGACTGATCAGGAGAGGAATGGCAGTCGGTTCAACTGTATGAGATGTACCATGCTTCAGAAGGTCAACTCAACACTTGTTCTTAGAATGCAATGTTGCACAGAGGGTCTGGTCTCTGTGTTTTAGATGGTTATGAATTTTGTTCATCCAAAATAAGGAGTTAAAGAATCACTTTGAAAAGTTTCATTTGGTTCATATAAGTGCTAAGCAGAATATGGTATGGAAGGGAGTGTGGGTGGTAGTTGTAAGAGGCATTTGGGAGGAAAGGAAATCTATCATTTTTAAAGCAAGGGAAACCTGATGCAAAAGAAGTCTTTCATTTAGCACAACTTCGATTGTGGTTATGGATGAAACATAGGGTGCATGCTTTCTCCTTCTCGTTCTCGGATTGGTATTTGAACCCGGACTCTTGAATTAAAAGCTATTTGGAAGAGGCAAACCCCTCTGTTGTAAAGGGGTACTCTTTGCCTTGATAGAGAGGCCCTTCATATGCCCCAAGAGTCAAAATAGATATTTATATGTCTTAATTTTTTGCAACAACTTGTTCACAAGTACAACTACATTATAAGGTGGAAGGAAATGAAGATTAATGAAGTTTTGGAACAAGTTGGGTCTGTTTGTCTTGTTGTTTAGATTTGAAGTGATAGCATTTATGTGGTTCTATCTTTGCGCTTATGTAGTTCGAAAGATATATATATATATATATATATATACTCCTATTTTGGTTGATGGTGGTCTAACGTTATCGAGCATGGAATTGAAGGATAAGAGGTAATTGTGTTGTTTTGTATCATGATGCATGGTGTTTTTTGTGCCTGAGTTTTTGAATCGGTTCTATAAAGGAATTGGTTTTTTTATTCTCTGTGATGGGTGGTTCTTGTTGCTTTGGAGTGTGGGAATGGGTGGTTCTTGTTGCTTTGTCTTTGTGCTCTAAAGGTTTTTTCTCCGAACAAGCAGGTGGTTTTTGTAGGTTCTAGATGCTTGTTTCCTCTTCAATGTTCTTGAAGTTTGTTGGTAATATCAAGACAAGTCCAAGTGGCAGTATTGTTTCTGTGGGGAAAATGCATTTTTTTTGCAGCTGAAATGGCTTGGGATCCTGGTTCATTGGGGGTTCTACTAGTTGAAGCTAGGTGCTAAAAATGGCAGCTACTATTTGGTTTTCTAAGTATACTCCAGAGGTGCGCTATTGGAAGCTGATACCTTTCTCTGCAGTTTAGGGCACTAAATTTTTCTCTGTATACGTGTTAGATTGATGTTCTGATATGGATCAAAAGTTATCATGTGATAGTTGGCTCTGGAAACGAAATGGTCTTGATTGAAGTTGTATGATCGAACCAACTAGTGTCAGCGTTTTTTTTCTATATAATTAGTTGCTTAAATGGGCTTGGTGGAAGTTGTATGACCAAAACATTTGGTTCCTAAAAGTATTCAGTTTTGGAAGATTGTATAGTTGATTTTAAGCAGGTATAAAGATGATTCAATGGCTTGGGGTTGAAATATAGTGTTGCTTACGTATGGATGAGAAATTGTGAACCTTTTTTATTTATTGCTCTGTTATAATTGTTATGGTCCAGTCCCTTAAGAAGCATAGGCAATGTTAGGTGGTTTCATAGGGACTTGTACCTTGCATCTGTTATCTGGTTTGAGCAATCTTGTTACATGTGTATAGGCAGCTAAATGGTGATATTTGTATATGGGTTGAGACACCCCTGAACTGTCCCCATTTTAATTTATTTTATTCTTTGTTGACTAAAAAAAAACTAAAGAGCCCTCTTAGTCAAAACTTGTATGAATAGATGGAGCGGCAAATTATCTGACAAAAGAAAACTTCTCTTATGTGGTGTTGTTTGACCTCTGCTTAAAGTTTCAGTGGTGGTAGATGTACCAGATTGTGCCATATTCTCAAAGTTGTAGCTTGCTCTGTATGAAGCACAGGCTTTGTCTTAGGGAGTACTTGAAGAACAAATCTGCATTTAAAGGGCTACATACATGGGGCAGTTACATCAGGTGAGGACATGCAAAATTTGAGGATGTGCTTCTCTGCTGCATAATTATGGAAATGTTTTGGAGAAGCTTTGAGAACCTCTGTCATAGGTTTTAGTTTTAACAATTTTAGAAGTGTATAAGGATTGATGGTTTATGTCTGCGTGGGAGATTAATGAATTGAAATTCACTCCAAATGCACAGAAATAAGGGACACTACTTATAGGTTTATTAATAGAGCAGCTGATGTGAAAGGAATTAAGGAAAATGCTGCTAAACTTGAGGAAATAAAACAATAAAAGGAATGAACTGCCTCTAGAGAATAGGATAAGCAATGTGCTGTTTAGAATAATGTTTAAGGTGTGGAAACATATAGAAGGGAATGAAGGTTTAGATTTTGCTACCGTGAATGATTGAACACTTTTAATGAATCAATGAATGTATAATCTTGGGATGCTACTATGTAGAGCACGAACAACTACCAAGATCGAAAGGAGGTCGTGGTGAATGAAAATGAACAAATATGTAGAGGAAAGGTTGCTGCATTTAGTAGGTCTTTTGGATTATGCAGGAAAGAATTTTCATTTGCTGGTTTTTGGTGTTTTTTCTGGTTTCTATTGTTACATGATGCACATTCATAAAGGGTTATCTCAGTGTTGAATCCTATTTCAGAAAGCCAATCAAATAGTCAAACAGAAACTGATATCAGAATTTTAATCGATTAAAAACACGATTTAACAACAGCAGAAATATCAAGCAGTTATGGATAAGAGAGATTCACACACAAGGTTTATATTGATTCACTCAATCCCTGAGCTACATCCAGTCCCTAGTCAAACCACTGAGTATTTCACTATGTAACCAATCACATATTACAAACATACACCACAAAGAGGTGACTTTGAATCCCACAAAGCCTACTCACCCTCTTTGCACATAGCAAACACCTCAAGCCAAAATCACACTGACTTTACAGGATTTTACAAACATATTTTCAGAGTGTAATTTGAACAATTACAAGAAACTAAGAAAGGGTAAAAACAATTACAATACACCAGAAACCCTATTGATCAGTTCTTGAATCCATGCAAAGCCCAAAAGCAATCTTGCTAAACTTGGAAAAACACCTTTCACAAACAGTTGGTAATCTTCTTTTTTTTTAATCTCAAATCAGAATGTAAAAATTCTCTCTTTTATTCGCTCGCTAAACATTTGAAAGAATGCTATATTTATAACCTTTGAAAAACTACCGTTTAAGGCAGATTTAAACAACTAAAACAGTTAAACAGGTTTTCAAAAACTGTTATGAAAACTCACATTTAATCAGTTAAAACTGTGATTTAACTGGTTGGATGGTTTCAACAGTTATACAACTGATTCAAAAAAAAGTTTCAAAACTCCTTTGCCAGCTAAGTGACAAACAAATGATTGTCTCGAAACTTTAATCGGTTGTTTTTCCCTTTGCATGGAAAAACACTTAGTTCTTTAAAACAAATTTGAAATAAGTTTTGTGTGAGAATCAAGACTGATCTTACAAAGATTCTAAACCCCATAACTAAACCCAAACCTAAAACACAACACAACTTCAGGTTCCATGAGTATTTGATACATCAAAGCTTCCCATCTTCAACAAGAGTCATTTATGGGTGCTTATGGAAGCTATAGCATGTTGTAGCATGATGTAGTTGATATTGAAAGATAAATATACTGCATAATAGTTTCCTAGCCTACTGTTCCTATTGTTGGACTTGTGAAAAGGGTGCGTTGGAGTAGAGGGTATCGCAGGTGCAGGGTTTGTCTTTATGCAGTTTATGAAGTTAATCCTACAATGTTATGCAACTAAGTGATTATTTGTGCGTGCCATCTCTATGTTTCTTCTGCTAGTTCTTATGCAACATAGGCCTAGTTCATGCCAATTCTGTTTTGTGCACTAGTAGGTTTAGTATGTTGTAGGTGGTTTTGAATTAGGTTTACATTTACCAGGAAAGGTACTATGAAGGTAATATTATGATGTTGCCACTGATATTGTTTAGGTTGTTTTGAGTTGCATTCTTGGTTTGTTATTGTAACTCTTTTGTATTCTGGTTGGGATAACCTTGTTTTTTTTATGGATGTCAATATCGTCTTTCATACATGCTAAAGAAATTTCTTTAAACTAAATATTTGTATAGAGTAGTTACATTTTTACAATTCCTTAAAAAAATCACTTCACATACTTTTGTTTTTAATATAATATTAAATATTAATACGTATTTGAAAAATTAATTTTTTTTATTATTAATTTGTAAAAATAGTTAATAAGTGGTTTTCTCCACAAAGTTGTCAAATATGAATATCTTATTAATCAAGTGTAGGAGAGCTAACTTGAAAGTCACGTGGGCACAAAATCAAGTCATACAAATTCTGTCCAAAACATGTTATTTTTATTTTTAAAGAGACTAAGAAAAATCATATAAAAATATTTTTTAATTTTGATTTTATTTTTTTAATTAGCAAAAAAAATATATAAATAAAAGAGTATATGTGGTACCTCAACCCAAACACAAGGTTATGTACAAAAAGCACTTCAAAAAGAACAAAAATGTTACAATTCAGAAAATTACAGTATATGTGCAAAAGCTCAAGGTGAAATCAATAACTAACAATAACTTGAACACATCTCTATCTTGTAGAATTTCTAACAAAACAATCTTCCACCTTTATGCATTGTATAGGACCAAAAAACTAGCATGATCCTCAATGTGCCAAAGTAGATAAAGTTGTCAACCTGACAGAGAAATGACTAAGAGACTACATTCAACTACCCAAGGTGACAACAAACCTCTAATCAAATTTCATGCATCATAACAAGCCCTATTTGTAGACAACGAAACCATGAGAATCAAGACATGTGTAAACATGCGAAAGGACTCAAGCACTACAAAGGATAAGTAAAATTAAATTTTGTTTAATTCAAATTAGTAATTCATACCCACCCTTTCAGTTGTGTTACGCTCATGATTTTCTCTCCATCACAAATACCGTTCTTAAACACAACTCTATTTTTGTGAGACCAGATTTCTAACATCATTGTTGTCCACACAGAGTTCCAAACTAAGTTTTTCCTTTTACTTAAACCTGAACCAATAAAGTGATACAAATTCCCTACAATAGTATTATGAAACACAAGACTCCAATTCACTTGAAACCCATTTGATTGTATGTTTCCTCACTTAATTTACTAGGATAATAAAACTAATCAATCCAATCCATTTTGTTCAATCTATTGTTTGTGTAAGTGGATTAATCGTTATGGCTGAAAGTATTAATTTGTCTAGCAATTTAAGTCTTTTGTTTTTTTTTTTAAATAATTTTTTAATTCAATAAATTAAAATAATTATTACATTTATATGTTAAATTATTTCAATATAAACAATATTTGTTACTTACTTCATTTATAAGTTTTAACGATTTAAATATGATATTATTTTATATTTGTATCTTTCAAATTATGAAATAAAAAGATATTATTTTTTTTAATTAGAAAAATACGTCGACAAGTTAATCTTTTTCACCCATCTTCCATTTGTTGGGTTGAATAGTTAGACATGATAAACAAGAATGGGTTGATGGACTAAAATATCAACTCAACTTGTCAAATTAGCGAGGTTGATTCTGTAAGTCAAAACATGAATAAACGTAAATTGAACACATACAATAATGTGTTCACATATAGATCTTATCATATCATGATTCTCACACAATCATACAATCAAGAAGGAATATGCACTTACCTTGATCTATGAGTGATCCTAATTGAGCAGTTACTTTATCTCCTTTATCCCAATCTATCTCTTGCAATTCCATTCTTGTCACACACTTTCGTGATGGTTAACAGTGAGATAACTATCATTTGCAGAGATAGAACCTTATAGCCTTTAGTCCCCAATCTCCATCAGATGTAGGTTTTCATTAGGTATATCATCAAATATATATATTTCTCACATTAACCGATGGGCCTTTATTCTATTATTATTATTAAATCATATTTGGGCCAAAAGCCCAAACTCTAAGTCATGTGAGTCACTTTATAGAAATTAATTTACATAATTTCTTACAAATTCTCCCTACACCTTATCACTTATAATCTGCACCCAACACACTCACGTGAAATATCCATTTTATCCTTAATGATTTTAAACTTTTACCTTCTGGATATTCATATCCGTAAGTCAAATTACAAAGTTCTGGATATACAAATCTGGAACTAATATGTCACTTCCAGATTTCACCATCCGGAAACTTATTTGGACAACATAAATGACCTTTCCAATGTCAAGATCCGTAAGCAAACATAAATGAGTTTCGAATCTCAATTCTTAGCACCATTTACAATACACCATTCTGGATATGAAAATCCAGAACTCATTATTCACTTCCGAATATGACCATCCGGAAGCTTAAATGAAATATGAAGATGACCTTCCGGATTTCAAAATTCAGAATGTATAAAAATGACTTTCGGATATTGAAATCTGTAAACAAATGTGTGAAAATGACAAAATGGGGTTTTAAAATTTTCGTTGGATGCGAGTCAAAATTGATTGGGTGCAGGAAGCAATTGCCAATTAGTGATTGATTGGTAGGCCCAAACGATCTATTTTTACTATCCTTGTACATTTTTTATTTTTATATATACTTTATTTTATATGATTATTGAAAAGTTTGTTGGAGGTAAATGCCCTTCATTCCACAACTGAATGACCGAATTTCAACTTCTCACACCTATTTATATAAGGGTGATTTACGGGTTAGAATAGCTTCGTCCTCATAAAATTTGTAGGGTAATAAGTAAGATACATCTTGCATAATTGTGGTGACCCACATCAACTTTTAAAAAAACTAGAAAAAAATAATAAAGTCTTTTTTTTGTAATTTTTAATCCAAAAAATTAAATATATAATAAAAATAATGATTTAGTAAAATAGAAAGTTAAAAATTAATAATTTACTACACATAATTAAGGGTTACAATAAAAAAAATGTGAAAATTACTGACGGATTATTATATACGGATACATATTCGTAGATAAATTCAACATTATATACGGATATTATCCATAAATCTTTATTTGTTGGTATTACATATGAAAATTATCGAAAGATATGAAATTGAAAAAAAAAA
>Ga0123341_1006634_pt1 | contig 10473 bp, 7 predicted proteins | sample Turbeapinknodule_FD_89959 | JGI IMG/M metagenome (GOLD analysis project Ga0123341, IMG submission 89959) | Root nodule microbial communities of legume samples collected from Mexico - Turtle bean Mexico pink nodule | ecosystem: Host-associated > Plants > Roots > Nodule | place: Mexico: Nepantla...
GTTATTCTGGAGAGATAGTTTTATTTAAATTTAATTATGTGGCGTAATTTTTTTTAAAGAATTAATTTTATTAATAATAATTTTTTGTTATGTAATTTTATTTATAATTTTCATTTGAGCTGATATTTTAAAAATAATATTTAATTAATTTTATTTAAATTTAAGAAATTACAAACTCATGACCACTCATGAATATATAGAGTGTGATCCTTGTATAGTTTTTTAAAATAAAAATGAATTATTATTATTATTAATATTAGTAGTAGTAATAAAATAAACAATTATATTTAGCGACCAAAAGAAATTCGGTGACTACAAAATATATGTATTTGGTGGCTGATTTGGTGGAAAAAACAAACAATTATATTTAGCGACCACAAACAAACCGGTGGCTAAAAAATAAATAAATTTTGGTAGCTGATTTGGTGGCAAAAATAAACAATTATATTTAGCGACCAAAGAAAAATCGATGGCTAAACAATAAACATATTCAATGACTAATTCGGTGGCAGAAAATAAGCAATAATATTTAGTGACCAAATTAAAATCGGTGGCTAAAAAAGAAACATAATCGGTGGCTAATTCGGTTGTAGATATATTTTTCCAATTTATTCAAAACAGCCACCACTTTAGCGACCAATTATTTTGTCACTCTCAATTTGGGTCGCTGATTGGGTCGCAAAACTAACTAACATCATTAATAATTCAGTTAGCCGCTATTTCGGTCGCAGATTTGACATTACGGGTATTCGGTGGCTATTTCGATTGCAAATTGCGACCACTTATTTTCGGTCGCTAAATTCGGTGACTAAATTGCTATTTTCTTGTAATGGAGAGTGAGTGGTGAGGCCATCTCACTTGGAAAAGGTGAAGAATGAAGATTAAAATGTCTATCCTAGAGAGGTAGGAGACAAAGAGAAAAATTGGCAGCAATTTGCTCTAGAATAATCTTGCTATTTCATGACCCAAGCACCTCCTTATATAGGATTGGAGGGTCGAAATTGGAAGAGTCAAATACAAATGAAATACAAGCTAAATCAAATGTGATGCATTTGGTGCTTAATTTGAGACCTAGCACATGTAGCATGAGATGGAAAGCTTTTAAGCACATGGAACATGTGCTCTCTTCTCCAAGACTTAGTCATAACCGGCCTTGGTTAATTTAGGTGTTCAAAGAACCCTAATTTAACCAAGGTTGGTTTTTAAGGTACCAAATTTCACCTAAAAAGAATTACAAGTAAAATTTCCTATTCTACTTTTAAAAAAAATAAATCCTACTTCTACACTAGAGTTATGACATTTTAAACATGTACAAGAAGGTTTCTCTGCCATCAGTAACAGTATTCCAATCTTCTTGATCCTTCTTGACCATGACTTTAGTGATAGGCCCAGATTTTTTCTTTGTTGGGCTTGCACTTGGACTTGTCCTTGGGCCTCTTCCATCACCTTGGATTTGGATTTTTCAAAGCTCTTGATCACTCTTGATCATCACGAGTGACAGGACGTGCACAGTGCACTGAGGTGACGTTCCACCATACTTTTTTAGCAGGGTACATGTGACAAGATCAACTGTCGAGGCTCGTTGCCGCTTGCGCTTTTCTTATATAATAAACCCTTCAAGTCTTACGCTCTTTTTACTGTTTCATTACTTCTCTTAAGCTTTTCCAAACATTTCTTCCTTCCAAACGCTATGTCTTCTTCCCTTGCCCACTTCAACTCCCCGAAGCATAATCACTCCAAGGTATGTTTTTTTACTTCATCATCGCCTTTGTACTATCATTCCGATACTTTTGGCATGCTTTAACTGCTCTGGGACTATTTATGTTTTTCGCATTTTACGATCGTTGTTCTTCGTTTTTCTACTTCTCTGTTTTTCTTTCTGAAGTGCACACATTTCCTTCCCTAAACTTTGCATTTTTCTCCTTTTTCCTTCTTCTTTTTAGCTTCTCTCCTCAAGATGGCTCAAACAAACCCAACTCCTCCCCCCTCGACTATAAATCTGTATACCGCTGGGCACCTGACAAAATTTTAGAGGAAACCTCCCTCCTTTGCGAGTATAGCGACCTATAAGAAGAACGAGGACTACCCTAAATCTCGTGTCTTTGGGAAGGAGCACGATAGATTCGTGAAGGTCGAGCCCTATAGGATTGGTGAACCTATTTGTTCTGATGAGTCGTCGGACCCAGAGGGACCCTTTTGTTTCATCTACTCAATGGTCTTTAAGAGATTTACCCTTCGCCTACCCCTCACTAGTGTCGAGCGTGCCCTCCTTACCGAAGTGAACGTGGCCTCTGCCCAACTACAGCCCAACAGCTGGGCATTCGTTAGGGCCTTCTTTGTCCTCTGCGACCACTTTGGCCATACGCCGTCTGTGGTTATCTTCCTATATTTTTTCGAAGCCAAGAGCCCATGGAAGAAGCTGTGGGTGAGCTTCAACGGGGTCGCTGGAAGAGTACTGTTGACCCTCTTCCAGCAATCATACAAGGGCTTCAAAAGGAAGTTCTTCAAAATCCGTTGCAGCAAATTCGACCCCAACCTCTTGGATGGGTTTCCCCTTTACTGGGTGAAGGAACCTGGGCTCAAGAAACCCAGATGCCTCGAGGACATACCCACACGAGAACGAGAGGTGTGCAATTTCTTCTCCAACCCAGGAGCGTTGTTTAGTACTGTCGAGCTGCTCAAGCTCGAATACAGCCCTAAGTTCCTTAAGGCTTATATTGGTACCCCCTTTTCCCCTATTCCTGATAGTGATTTTCTTGCTTGTGTGCACTGCTTATTTAAATTCTTATGTTCTTTCATCTCCTTATGCAGGCATGGTGCTTAACGCCGAGAAAAGGAAACAATTGGCTGCTATGGCGGCTCAAATGAAGGCTGCACCAGGTCCCTCTGCTCTTGGCCCCTCTACCAAAGGCAAAAGGCTCAAGGGAGTGGCTGAAGTAGCCGAGGTTGCTCCCTCTGAGGATGAGGATACTTGCTCTGACCTCGTATTCAGAAGGAAACGCAAGGCCGATGTTGCTGTCCCCATGCCATCGGGCTTAGATGAACAAGCCCCTTTCTATAGAGAGTGCCCCCTAGTACCTCCTCTCCCCGTGACATCGTGGTGTAGGAAGGTAGAGGGGAGAGTGCTTCAGGGGGTGACCGTGGTGAGCCCTTTGCTGATCTGCCCGCCTTCCTACAGCAGGCTCTACAATCCTTCCAGACCCAGGAGAGGCTGAGGAACTTGGAGGATGACCCCCTATTGGATCATATTTCGAGGCACCTTGGGGAGACTCTGGTTGGATCCAGCCTTCTCCTATCCAAGATGTATAAGTTAAAGGAAGCAGCTAGCCAAGATGCCCTCCAAGTCAAAGAACTCAAACGTCGTGAGACTGGCATGTTCTTGGAGATGACGGAACTTCGCAAGTCTGATTAAGAGACCAAAAAGCTCTTGTTCGAGAAGTCCTAAGAGACTATGAGGATCTATGCCAGGAACACCGATCTTCGGGATGTGATGGATGGCTTGACGGAGAAGCTTGGTAGCAGGGACGAGGAGGTGGCCCAACTGAAGGAGAGATTGGCCAAGCTAGAAGAGGAATCGATTCAGAAGGATGAGCAATTCCTCCAAGCCAAAGATGAGCTGACCTGAGACGCTGCAGAGTCTTATGTAGCAGGGTTTGAGGATGCCATGGCCAAGGTTGCCTGTGTGCATCCTGGGATGGATCTTTCCCAAACTGGGCTAACTAAGACAATTGCTAATAGGCAGCTGGTAAATGCCGAATAGCGGTGATGACTCTTCTTGTCTTTATTTTGTAACCCGCTGAACAATTGATGACTCTGTACATGTATTTTTATTTATGAGATCTTTTCTTCTTTCAACTTGTCTTTTGTATTCGCTGTCAGCTATCTTGCCTGCCTTGGAATGGTTTTGTCAACTAACAGCGCTTTGGTGTTCGTCCTTACCTAAGTAGCACGCTCCTTTACCAACCCGCTTGAACTTTACCTTTCTCGATTTTTTACACATAGGGCTTGAGGAGATGTTTGCTCGAACTCTAGCTGGTCTTACCTTTGACATACAAAGACAAGGAATAAGTTTACTCGTTGTTCTCGACCTTGGCGCATAAGGACAAGGGAGATGTCTCATTTTGAACCATGCTATTCTCGGCTTGGGCGTGTAAAGGCCAGGGAGAGGTTCGCTTTACTTGGAACCTTACCGTTCTCGACCTTGGCGTATAAAGGCAAGGGAGAGGTTCACTTTTTCTGGGAACCATACTGTTCTCAACCTTGACTTACAAAGGCAAGGGAGAGGTTCACTTTATTGATCTCGACCTTGGCGTATAAAGGCAAGGGAGAGGTTCACTTTCTTTGGAGCCATACTATTCTCGACCTTGGCATATAAAGGCAAGGGAGAGGTCACTTTCTTTGGAACCATACTATTCTCGACCTTGGCGTATAAAGGCAAGGGAGAGGTTCACTTTCTTTGGAACCATACTGTTCTCGACCTTGGCGTATAAAGGCAATGGAGAAGTTCACTTTCTTTGGAACCATATTGTTCTCAACCTTGGCATATAAAGGCAAGGGAGAGGTTTACTTTCTTTAGAACCATACTGTTCTCGACCTTGGCGTATAAAGGCAAGGGAGAGGTTCACTTTCTTTGGAACCATACTGTTCTCGACCTTGGCGTATAAAGGAAAGGGAGAGGTTCACTTTCTTTGGAACCATACTATTCTCAACCTTGGCGTATAAAGGCAAGGGATTTTTCACCTTTCTTTCTTTGTTGGATTCTTCAGCCACGAAGTTCTGGGAGCATGGTGAACTCTCATAAATTTCCACGGGGATCATCTCGTCCGATCCATACACCAAACTAAAAGGTGTTTCCTTGTTGGTGGACTAGGGAGTGGTGTTGTAGGCCCACACAATTCTAGGAACCTCGTCTGCCCAAGTTCCCTTGGCTTTTTCCAGTCTTCTCTTTAGACCCCTGAGCAGAACTCAGTTGGCAGACTCGACCTGCCCATTCGTCTCGGAGTGCTCAACTGATGCAAACATCTGCTTTATTCCGAGCTTTGTGCACAGTTTGCCCAACTATTGTCTTGCAAACTGGGTGCCATTATCGGACACCAAGCGCTTTGGGATTCCAAGACGACATACTATGTTCTTCCACATGAAGTACATAGTAGTGTCTGTAGGGTGTCATTCAGGTTTCGCCTTCTTCAACTAGGCAAACGTGCAATGACTCTTCCCTTGATAAGTTGTATGCGCTTATTCTGGCGTTTTCAACATTTCTTGGGTCAGCTACCGGTGACTTCTCTTAACGCCTTCTGAGGTGCTTACTTGCTAGACTTATGTTGTACAATTTGTGTTGGTTTGAGGTGTCCTCAGGGTCTCATGTATGACTGTCCTCTATCTGCCCCCCTTGCCTGAACTGGCGAGCTTTGCTAGAAAGTCAGATCAGGCATTCTGCTCTCTAGGGACGTGTACTAGTTCGAACACCACAAAAGTCTCTTTCAAGATCTTGACATACTATAGGTATGCGGCCATCTGAGGGTCCTTGGCCTGGTATTCTCCCGTAACCTGCCCTGTTACTAACAGGGAATCACTCTTCGCCAACAAACTCTTAGCACCCATCTCCTTGGCTAGTAACATTCCTGGGATCAAGGCCTCATATTCAGCTTGGTTGTTACTAGCCTTGAAGGCAAATCGTAGGGCCTGCTCGATCAACAACCCATTTGGTCCTTCCAAAATGACGCCAGCCCCGCGACCCTGTTGGTTGGAGGACCCGTCCACGGAGAGGACCCGTCTGAAGTCTGCTTATGCTTGATGTGTGGATGTCGAGGATAGTTCTACTACAAAGTTAGCATAAACATGGCCTTTGATAGTTCCTCTTGGTTCGTACTGTATATCCAACTCTGATAACTCAACCGCCCAACACACCATCCGCCCTGCCACATCGGGATTTCGTAAGACTTTGCGAATAGGGAGGTCTGTCATCACTATAACAGTGAAACTTTGGAAGTAGTGGTGGAGCCTTTGCGTTGAGAACACTATCGCTAGGACTGCCTTTTCTATGGCCTGGTATCTCACCTCAGGCCCATGCAAAACTTTGTTGACAAAGTATATGGGCTTTTGCACGTGATCATGCTCCTGGACGAGGACAGAACTTATCGCCGGCTCTGTAATAGCGAAGTTCAAACGGAGTGGGGGTACCTAGCAGTGGCTTGCACAGTACTTGGGGGCTGGCTAGGTATTCCTTTAACTTGAGAAACGATTCTTCACACTCCTTGGTCCATACGAACCTGTTGTTTCTCTTCAAACACTGGAAATAGGGATGTCCTCTATCCCCTCCCGCCGATACAAATCGGGACAAAGCGGCCATTTTCCCTGTCAACTATTGCACTTCTTTCATTGAGATCGGACTTCTCATGGCTATAATCGCAGTGCACTTCTCGGGGTTTGCCTCTATCCCACGCTTAGTGAGTAGGAACCCTAAGAATTTTCCTGCCTCTACCCCAAACATACATTTTTCAGGGTTTAGCTTCAATCTGTACTAGGCTATCGTGGTGAATAGCTCCTCCAAATCAGCAATGTGTTAGTCCTTCACCTGGGAGGTGACCACCATGTCTTCCACATACGCCTAGACGTTTCGCCCTATCATGGGAGCGAACACTCTATCCATCAACCTTTGGTAGGTTGAACCTGCATTCTTGAGCCCAAAAGGCATCACCTTATAACAGTAATAGGAGAGTTCAGTTATGAATTCCATCTTGCACTCGTCCCTAGGATGCATCCGAATCTGGTTATATCCAGAGAAAGTATCCAGGAAGCTGAGAAACTTGTAGCCTGACACGCTGTCTACCAAGGCGTCGATAGTGGGCAGTGGGTATGAGTCCTTCGGGCAAGTTTATTCAAATATGTGAAGTCGACGCACATCCTCCACTTACCATTAGCCTTTTTGACCAATACCACGTTGGCTAGCCATTCGGGATATTGGATTTCCCTTATGTGTCCAGTATCCAACTACTTCTTGGTCTCTTGCCTGATGACCAATTGCCTCTCTTCATTAAACTTTCTTCGTCTCTGGCGCACTGGTCGAACTTGAGGGTCCATGGTGAGGCGATGGCACAAGAAATCTGGGTCGATGGCAGGCATGTCTGAGGCAGAGCACGCGAAGGCATCCAGGTGTCGTGCTATTACCTCGACAATCTCGTCTTGCACTTCTTGACTTAGAGATTTTCTGAGCTTGAACTTTTTACCCCTGATCTCCCCTTCAGGCACCTCCTCTGCAGGTTCGGGTGGATCTTCCCGGGCGATCTCTACTCGGGTGACCCCCTCCTCCCTTGGAGGTTGGTTGGTCACGGTGCACACCCCTCTCTTTCTCTTCAGGCTATTCTCATAGCACTTCTTTGCCGCCTTCTGGTCAAACTTGATTATTATCACGGTTCCCTCAAGGGAGGGTAGCTTCATCTTCATATGCCTCGTCGAGGCTACTGCCCTTGTTCTGTTTAGGGCAGGTCTACCCAGAAGGATTTTGAAAGCTGAAGGGGCATTGACAACAAGGTACCTTATGTTAACTGTGCGTGATGCGGTGCCGTCTGTGAAAGTTGTCCTTAGCTCTATGTGCCCTCACACCTCCACATTGTCCCTAGCGAAACCGTATAGGCAACCGTCATAAGGTCTCAATTGATTGGTCGACAGCTGGAGCTTATTGAAAGTTGACCAAAACATCACATCTACCGAGCTCCCCTAATCGACGAGGACTCTATGTACTCTCCTTCATGTCGTTACCACTGAGATCACCACTAGATCGTTGTGGGCTACAGCTCGACGACGGATCTCGCAAAACGTCTTCGGGCGACACCTTATCAAGGAATCACTGAAAGGTCCTAGTAGCACACCTCGCCCGAAGGCGTGAACCATTATAGCTTTGTCCTTGGTGTGTAACTTCACCACCAGGGCCCCAAACTTGTTTAAATTTTTTTTCAAAGGCTCTCCTTGATGTTGCTTTAAGTCGAAGAGATCGAAAGAGACAAGAGGGGGATCCTGGTTGATGATGGCTCCTTTAACAATGCTGAGAATTGATCAAATGAGGTGATGTGTCCATCAGGGAGACTGATGAACCAGTCCAACGCCGTGCCTGAGAATGTTCCCATGAACAGCTTACAGTGCATGGCGTTGGTGCCTCCCGAGATCATCATCTAAGTGTGGAAGGCTATGATGTGGGCCTCCGGGTCTTCTACACCTGTGAAGGTGATTTTTGGAACCATGAAACTGGTTGGTATCACAGTGTCCATGATTGCCTGGGAAAAGGGCATGGGGCGAGCCTTAACTGGTATGGGCAGATTTCGCTTATCATCCGTACGCTCCCCCATGCGTTGTAAATCTCTACATAGCTCTTCATTGGCCCTACGTAGTTCTTCATTGTTCGCTCGCAACGTAGCCAAATCATCTTGGAATCGGTTGTGGCTGGCAGCCAAACCCTCCTTTTAGTGCAGATGCACCTTGTCTCGTATTCCTCATGTTGCTGGGTGGCTCTCAACACGATTGTGAGTGAGACCTAGTTTTATTGAGCCCCACGGTGGGCGCCAAATGTTCTTGCCGGTTGACTCAGCCGCTGTTGACTTCAGAGGCAGGTGGTGGCTTCTCCTTCCCAAGGTGGACGCCAAATGTTATCGCCAATTGACTCAGCCACTGTTGACTTCAGAGGCAGGTGGTGGTTCCTCCTTCTCACGATGGTTTCTGTGTTCACGTCTGGGTGTTGGAGATTAGCTCCGTTTGAAAAAGAGGGGGCCCTACCTGTTGATTGCACTCCAACAATCAAGTCAGTACTGGGCTAAGAAACAATAAGTATGTAAAACAGTTTCAGTCTTAGAAACGGCGTACCTTTTCTAGGGTTCTTACCACCCTTTTTATAGGTTGTATCTAGGTCAACTTCCCTGTCCCACGAGGATCTTTCCTTAAGTGGAATTAGGGTTACTAGCAAGGCATCCTGTTGCGTGTTGCACAATCTTAGAGCAGCCGCCGCACAGGACTTTCCTCTTTTGGAGTACAAAATCTTAACAGTATGGCTGTCAGGGTACCAACTCATGTACCAGCACTGCAGGGCCATCTGTTATGTAGGTGCCCTAATTATTCACGTGGCATGCATGCAACATTCCCTGGAAACCCTAGTGCTCATGGGCCTTGGCGCCTATAGGGAATGCTTACTTGTGCTAGACCTGAATGTACTATACACACCACATGCATGGACCCTCTTGTGATTTAGGTCTTTCTCATATCTAGGTGTTAACTAATTACTATTTGTAGGGCCCGCTTACGTGACCCATTATCGCGACCAAACCACCGATGTCTGATATCAATGTTTGATGTCGATCTCTAATGTCGATGTCTGAGGTCCGGCTAGTACAAAACAAATATGCAAAATAAAATAAACAAAAAGTAAAACAATAAACAAAATATAAAACAGAACAATTAGAAAGAGTGATGAAATCATTGTGTTGGTAATGATAATAAGAAAACATAGAAAGAATTAGTTGCTTCAATTGAAAAAAAAAAGGATTAGGTTCCATCTCTCTCACTCTCATATATTTTGATTAGCAAGTCAATATCGATCTCTCACGTACTTATAAAAACAACTTAGAATCACATTCAGACGTTAATGGCAATTAACATTTCAAGTTTATCTCTAGCACTCAAATATGTTAAGTATTGTTGTTTAGGTCCAAACCCTAAAAATACCTCTCAGTCAGATTTAAGATTCTCAATTTGTCACAAAAATTTAGAAGTAAAACAATACCAATAATCAATTAAGAACTGAATATTTTAATATATAAGATATCACCTCAATACATAAGAGTTCGAGCAGATTACTCCCAATCCCAAAATCCCAAAGGGTAGAATTAGCCATGCATACTTCTAGCACCTTCCATTCTCCCAATTGGGTTACAATTCACATAATGGTGTTTTTCTCTCAATATGACACTTAGGGTTGACCCTCTAGCCCCATATTTAACCTAATTTACTAGGGTTAGGTGGCTTCCTGTGTTGCGCTGATGGACTAAGTGATGAAACATAAAAAGAGGCCCAATTTGTCTGACGCATTCTCGCTTGAGCGAGAAAGGCAGTGATTTCCAAAAATGTTATTGGAGCATTATCGCTCAAGTGAGAATATCTCGCTTGAGCAAGATACTCCTATTGCAAAATTGGATTTTGCGACACTTTTCTCTATTATGGGATTGTCCAACTTTCTCTTTTTAGCTCAAATCATTCTTCTTTATTCCAAATCTTCAATCAGAATAGGAGAAGGAAACTGACCGAGAATTTGTAGACACCCAGGACCACACCTTTACTTGTACCAATGCAAAAACTTCAGATACATCTGCCACTCCTCCTTTGAAAATTAAGCGATTCCTGTGACTCCAAATTTCACTAACCACCCCTACCCAGATTGTGTTCCAAACTACCAGACCCGTCTCAGAAGAAAAGCTCAGCCTAAATTGATCA
>Ga0123341_1006635_pt1 | contig 10473 bp, 4 predicted proteins | sample Turbeapinknodule_FD_89959 | JGI IMG/M metagenome (GOLD analysis project Ga0123341, IMG submission 89959) | Root nodule microbial communities of legume samples collected from Mexico - Turtle bean Mexico pink nodule | ecosystem: Host-associated > Plants > Roots > Nodule | place: Mexico: Nepantla...
ATGTATGACAGTTTTTTTATTATTGAAATAGTAACTAGAAGTCAGTAACCATCACTATTTTCTAACCTAACTTTTTGAACCCTTCACATGCAACTTTTATTTCATGAAGACAACCTTTTTGTAACTTACTTTTGTGTCAAATTATGTTTGCAGTTCATCAAAATTGATTCTCTCGCGTCATTCAAAGTTTAATTCTTTTATCCTATTATTTATTTTATGATAATTATATTAAAATTTCTACTAGGTTGATTTTTAAAATTTGGAAAAACTAATTATAGACGCCAAAACATAAATGGAAATGTAGTATGAAAATAATATTAACTAAACTTAGATTTTATAATAAAGTTTGATGTGAATGGAAGAAATAATTGAAGCATTTTATAATTTGTGGCATAAAAAATGGTGACGAAACAAAATTGGCATATCCAATTCAGCTTTTGTGTTTCATTGCTGGTGCTGACTCACCATGTCCTACAGTCAGTAACTCTCATCCTTATTGCATCTCAATTTCAATTTCTCATCTTACTCTTTGCACTTTCTTAATCAATCCCTTTACCTATATTCTTGAACGACTTTGAAATCAAAACAACGATTATTTTTTTCTTTGATCGATAGGTCTTCCACTACTTCCTTCCTTCTCAGAAGAGATTAATAACTCTCTTTTTATATGTTTCTCCTTCTCGTACTTCGTAAATTTCAAGCTCGAATGATACTTACAAAGGTACTCCGACATTCAAGTGAGATTTTGGTGTTTGGTGTAATTAATGCGAGACAATGACGTACCTTATTTTCAAAATCTGTGACTATTTATATGATTATCATGGACCATCTGTTATTGAGCCGAATTGGAATTTTGGATCATAATTAAGAGTATAATATCTAATGCTTGATTACTATTTAGTTTTGTTAAAATCTTCTGGTAAACTTAATGATTTTGTTTATGTCGATCGAATATGATCGAATGGCGGGACTCTCACCTATCGTCCGGCCCCGACCGGTATACTATGCAATTCATTTTGATGATAAATATTTTTTTAATTTCTTTCACTGTCAAATTTATTTTCATTTCTAAGCTAAACTTTAGGTATTTGTAATAAGAAAATTACTAAAACTGTTATTGTCAGTTTTTTTTTCATAATAATTGAATTTCAATGTGGAATAAGATGTGGTAATATTACAATACAAGCTAAAATTTCATTTCTTACACAGAAAAAAATTGTAAGAAATCATTCCAAAATAATTTTCTTACTATAAATACTAAAATTTTGACAAAAAATAATTTGACCTTATAACCTTTATTTTATGTGTTTCTATGTTATAACTTCTTACCCAAAATTATTAATACGAGGATTTCAAGTTTGGATTATTTAATCAAATTTTACAATTTATTTTCCCACTTCAACGTAAAATTATAGATTCATGAATACAGGTAATTAAATAAGAAATAAAATCAACCAATTTTTTTTATATATTTTTAATAAACTCTAATATGTAATAAAAGTATATATCACTATCATTTCTCACTCTAGCTAGATTGGTGAGTTTGTTGATTCACAAATTTTACCTACTCTTGTAGATGGTTGCTTCATTCTATACACATGATTGGTTATTGATTTTAAGTTTTTTAGAAAAGTGTATGTAATGTAAATAAGTAAGACTTTTTATATTGTCAAGATTTATTTTAAGTTTGTAATCTATAATTATTATTTTTTAGATTATTGAATAATTAATTTAATATACGAGTGAATAGACTTTTTATTACATAAAAAAGTAATATATTAGGGGAGATATACACTAAAATAACCAAATATGTATATATAAAGGTAATAATTTGAAATTCAAAATATATAATAAAAAACATTTAATCTGAAATAAATAAGAGAACCCATATAATTTATATCCTAACAGTAATCAGGTTTAGGGTTTATATGGTAACACTAATTAATCATGTTTTTGGTATTTATGAAATTGAAAGAGTCATTTAATATAAAAATGTTAACATCATTTTAATATAACTTTAAAGTGGTTATTATGAAACTTAATACATTTGCCATTCAGTTGATTAATAAAGTTAATGTGTAAAAAAAATCAGAAGTTCGAGAATTATTAATTCAAATTAATATGTACGACATGCATGCTTCACGACTTCATCAAATGTTCATTGACATTAAAATGAATCAAACCTAAAAATCTGTTAAAAATTTCTTTACGTGCTTAATTGGTTAACCACGCCCTTCTCTCGAATTTCCTGTTATATCTATAGCTTTGTTTATGTTTTGAACAAATGTTTCTATACTCTTTAAATAATTTTCAGATTTAATATCTTTTGTACTGGTTATGTTCGTACGATACTTGGATGTCTGGTATCCGGTTAAAACCGACCATCACAACTAAAATCATCATACCCTAACAGAAGATTAACAAAACTAATTAGAGATCAAACATCAAGTAATACATTCTTAATCACGTTTCAAATCCTTAATTTGACCTAATAACAAATAATCTATAATAATCATATAATATATGGACAAATTTCAAGAACTAAGGTACGTCATCATTCAGTCCTAATATTATCGAGTATCGAACACCAAAATCTAATTTGAACGTCAAAGTGTCTTTTACAAGTATCATTTGAATTTAAAATTCACGAAAAGAAGACGTAAAGAAGCACGAGAAAGTCGAAAAGATAGTTTAAGTAGAAGAGAAGAAAAATAGACCGATCGCTAAGGAAATTAATCATTCTCTTAGTTTCAACCTGTTCGAGAACATCTTTAATTCTAAACTTCAATTAAAAGAAATTAAAAAAGCACTACATAAATTTAAAGTTTTAAAGAACAAATATTTCGTCCAATAATTCAGAACTTTTAAAAGCTTCATTATAATTTCCACGAGTTATAATTGATAGGAAAAACTGAAAATATTCATATAAGATCAAACTCATAATTTAATACTCTTCTTCTTTATACATTCAAGAACAGTTTGTATAGGGAGCTTCAAAACAAGAACAAAATTGAGAAAAGAAACAAGAAATAAGAACACTATAACAGCATGATGAAGAAGGAGGAGTTGATATCCATGGATGCATGTCTGACTTAAACAATAGCATTTTGAATTTTGGTCGAGTCCTGTTTCACAATCTGGTGTATCTGTCTGTGTTGAAGCATCTGAAGGTTCACTCGAGAGCATGACCTAACCATGTCACCTCCCAAAGGAATCACCGGAAGGCTATCACAGTTGCATATCTCGATCATGAACCCATCTGGGTCATGGAAAAACAACTGATCCACTTTGATCCCACCTTCTTCCACCGTTGCACGCACGTATTCCATCTCCATTTCCTCAAGCTTCTTCTCCACTGCCACCATGCTTTCACACTGTTTTCATTCATCAACCAACACCCACAAAAACCTTGTTAGTTTCCTTTCATTCAGTCAATTTGTCAAACACACACCTATCATGAACAAATCAAAAAGCTGAATCAAGTAAACACCACAATCTTGCCTGGAATGATATGTGATTATCCTTTGGATTGATTTCTTTCTTTCTTGGAATCACGTTCGGCTCCTCTAATTGAAGCAAGTGAATCCCAATTCCATATCCAAATAGCCTGCACAATGATTACAAAATTTAGTCCACCCACAAGAAAATTTGAAATTTTTTGGACTGAAACAAGTTGTTTTGTTGGGGTGATGAGAGTTTTCTACAAGCTCGTTCTCTGATAAACACGCAAACACACAATTTTCACACACAATTTTCACCGAGATACCCTTAGAGTTCATTTTTGGTAGGAAGAAATTGAATTACCATGCGCCGTCAAAATCAAATGATCCTGGCCTTCTGATGGGGAAGAAGCCGAGAACGTTCTGATAGAAGTTAATGGATTTTACGACGGAGGTGCAGACGAGGGAGATGTGGTTGACGGACTTTAGGTGCAGAGGGTTTTCTACGATTTCTTTCATTTTCTGAAGCAACAAAGCAAAGAGTTGAAAATGCAAAACCAGAGAGAGAGAAGAAGAAGATAGAAAAGGAAGGAGCAGAAGAAAAAAAGAGAGGAAGTGCACCTACCAAGGCGAAATGGCTGGGAACTATATATAGAAGGCAAGTCGCCATGAGTCCCACATCGATGGATATTTTTTTTTGACACCTCGTTTCCACGTTAGCCAATCACCGCTCAAATCCACGCCCCCATCAAATCCAATTAGAAAAACGTTAAATGCAATTCCATGAACAGTGTAATAGTATTGTCATTTTTCTTATATTTTATTTATTAAAGTTTTTTCAAAGTATTCTTTTAACAATAAAAAATAAATAAATTTGAATCACTCCTAACACTTTAGGAGTGGTTCAACCTTACACCTTTATATAAAATAAAATATCTAAGACACTCCATCTTAAAACTCGCACCGTCGAACGTCTAGGATTACAAAATACTCCTGACTTAACCTAAAAATAAATACCCTAAAAACAAACACTTGAGTTAAAAGATATATCAAGAAACCATCATCATACAGATCGAAGGTTTGAGACACCACTCGTAAAAGGAGAACAAACCAGAGAGACTACTTTGACGTAATCCAATATCAAGTCTTCACTTGAACCAAAACAACTACTTCTAAACCATCGACAACTCCCCCATTCAAAATTACGTTGTTTCAAAACCTAAGTTCTTTAATTTCTTCTAAAATAATCTTAAATTATTCAAAAGAAACTTCTTTCAATACAAAATTATATCAAATTATAAGTTGGAATCTAACTTTGGTAATTTAGTAAGATTGTGGTTGCAAATTTTAAGGGGCTATAATTAGATTTTTATAGTAGCTTTGCAAATTACTTAACAAATATATAAGTCGTATTTGAAGATTGACTATGTTAGACTTCTTAATAAAAGTCTCGTAAAATAAAATTAATTGAGCCTTATATAAATTGAATGTATTTTTGGGATATAAGGGAGTGAAGAATAATTGAGGATCACGAAACCCTTCAACAGTATAATTTTGAATTGAATGTGCCATGATTTCATCTTATATACACTGCACAAGGTCACAAGTTATAGTGCATTAATTTTTGCATTAATTTTCACAAGTTTGAAGTCTTTGATATTCTTTATGACACTCTTCTTTTATGATACACATTCTAAGCTCCAACGTAATAATTTGGAACAAACATTAAAGGATGTCACAGTGTTAAAGATGAATGAATGTCATTTTTTTCAAGTTTAGACATCTTTTTCATCAAGTTTGAAGAATAAAAAACACTTTCACTTAGAAAATAGACGTGTCAATTCATCAGCATATTTGATTTTATCTATTTAATTAATTGAGATCCTCATATCATAGAATAACATCTTAGATCATACCTAAGTTGGAAGATCCCCTTTTTAGAAAGATTGGTTATATTTTGATTTTTTTTTTTATAAATTAGTAATATATTATTCTAAAATATAAGAAAATTATCAAGTGTTTTAGTCTTTTGGTCAAAAGACTTTTTTGGATACTCGTGAGAGTAGATGAAATTTCTTAGTTTTTATCTTTCATTATACACAAATTTTAATCCTTTTTACTTTTAATAATTTTATTTTTATAGTAAATGTTTCATTTTTTAAACTTTTTTCATTCAAATAAATCAACCTTGCACTATGAATAAAAAACTAAATAATGAAAAAAAAAATATTGTTTTGGAGTCCATATTTCCCACACTTCATTTTCTTGTTTTAAATACCTCCTTAAAGATTTTTTTCTAATAACACAAGGAAGCTATTGCTTTCATTGGTTAGTATCCATGCATTATGTCTGAATTAATTTTCACTATTATATGTCTCCATTATTTTCTTCAAGATTTTCATTACTTGAGCCCACATGAATAAATAGCAGAAAAAAAAGATGTGAAGCACGATAAATTATTTCTGGACAAATAACATAATCACTTTAGTTACCTAATATAATGAAGACAACATCGATCCACTGATTTTCCATTTTTATATTTTAATTTCGTTGTTTTTTTGACAGTATAAATATCTTTTAACTATATAAAATAGATTTATACTCAATATATAAAAAAAATTATTTATATTCTTCCAAAGTCAAGGTCGGATTCTTTATAGAGTAATTTTGTTTATTTTCTGCTCCGGTCTTTTTGTATACGTAATAATATAATATTCTATTAATACAAATTTAATTAGTTCGATTTTTACAAAACTGAGTTGGTTTAAATTATAAAAAAAATTGAGAAATGAAAACTAAATCAAACGAATAAAATATAATTAGTTTGATTTTTTTCAAAAATACAGTCTAACTTGTACTTGAGAATTTACTTAGGAGTTCCATATGAAAAATATAATAAAATATTTAATGTAATTTTTAAATTTAGAGAAATATTTTGCATCCAAAGTATGACTTAAGTCGTAAAAAACATTTAAAGCAATGTAATTGCTTTGAAGTAGTGATTAAAATATGGAAAAAAGAGATTCTGTGGGCATATGTAAGGGGTTTTGGTATTATGGCGATATAATAAATTAGCACTTGCTCAACATTAATAGTACAATATTAAATATGTGTCGTTTCTGTATACTTTATAATATATAATATGGTTTAAGCAAGAAACCTATTATAGTGACTGTTTTTATTCTTAATGAAAGTTTAATTGTGAATACACGTCTTTACAAAGAAAATTATTAAATAAAATTTAACTTTAAAACAAAAAAACAAAAAATAGTTAAGAGAGCTGGAAATCCAACATTAGTCAAGATCGACCGATATAACCCAATTCATTATATCCAAATAGAAAATTAACCAGACTAATCAGTGGTCAAATATTTAGTAATACACTATTAATTTCGATTAAAAACTCTAATCCGACCGAATAACAAAGAACTCATGATAACCATATAAATAGACACCAATTTCAAGAAACAGGTAAGTCGTCATTCAGTATTAATAGTACCGAGTGTCGAATACAGAAATTTCACTTAAGTATCAGAGTGTCTTTTACAAGTATCATCCGAGTTTGGAATTCGTGAAGACAAGAAGGAAGAGAGTGAAATGAGAGTACAAATACCATTTTAAGGAGAATGGAAGAGAGGTAGACCGATCAATCAAGAAGAAAGACAATCGTTCTCTTGGTCCCAACTCTGAGAACATTTTTAATATATATATATATATTATGGAAAAGAATTTTTAAAATTCAAAAATATGTTTAAGAAATCCAAATCTGAAAATGTATTATGTAAAAGGATTCTAGATTTTCAGATTTTTTTAAGATATTTTTATGATTTTGTAGGAATATTTTCGTCATTTTAATGATAGATTGGGTGCAGGGAGAAATTGGTATGGTGCAAAGAGAATGTTTCTAAAGAACACGGGCTTGGCCCAGTATGATTGAGTTTGGTGAATATAAGATTGGGCCCAGGCCCGTGGGAGGGAGAAAGGAGTACACGGCTTTTTTTCATTTCTGAATCACATTTGATAGAGAAGTCGTTAGGGTTTTTGGTTGTTAGCATCATCGCGCGAGTGTGTGAGTGAGAGAGAAAGAGAGAAGAATGGAAGCCATAACAGAGGGAGTGAACAACATCAACATCACCGATTCCTACAAGAAGAATCGCATTCAGGTCTCCAACACCAAGAAGCCCCTCTTCTTCTACGTTAATCTCGCCAAGGTATATCAGATTTTCAAGCTCGTTAGAGTTTCATTTCATTTCATTTCTTTCCTCATGTTTCATTTTTCCGTTTCTGCAGAGATACATGCAACAGCATAACGAGGTCGAACTTTCAGCACTAGGAATGGGTATTCAAATCCCTATCGCCTTATTTCTCTCTGTTTTGAGTTTTATTCGTTGAATTTCGCTGCTGTTGGTTCTATTGCTTGCTTATTGATTTACAATGTGGAATCAATCCTTTCTGTTCATTCAGGTTGCTGAATATAACTCTGTTCTGTTGGAAATTGTTTATAAACCAAAGAATAATTGCATTTCAAAAGTCTTGCATTCGTTGAACAGAACATTACTCTTGGAAACAGACATAAATTGATTAGGTTTCACTGGCTGAACTTTTGAATTCCTTCAGTCTTGTTGTTTGATTCAGGCCTTTCGTATTTTCCTCTGAATTAAACTTTCTGTACTGTGATGCTGGTGTTAAACTTTCTATATATGTACTTATGCTCAGTTTTAAAGCATCATATCACTGGCCTTCTATGCTCCGATGCCTCGTGAAATTCCAGATAAGTCGTAGGTTTGTTTGCTTTGCTGACCCCATGGTATCCTTGGGCTAGGCCTAGGAGTAAGAACTGAAGTGTGTATAATCTGACTTTGTCAAATTGGACAAGCTAATTTTTGACGTAGCTGTATTTTGGAGGTTTGTCCTTGACTGATGATTAACTTCGTGAGAGTTACCTACATGGGCATTTCGTCCAGTTTGGGTTTGAAGTATAATCCATTACATAGATATGAAAAAATGGCGTGTACGTCGTGTAAGATGAAAATTCTATTGCAGTTATTAATATTATAATTCGAACTTACTAATATTAGAAATATAAATGGTAATAAAATCAAAGGTATTAATAATAAGTTAGAGTTTACCCAGGCAATCAATGTCAATCTAGGAGCAATAAGATGTACGGTTGAAGTCGAAAAATGAAAGTTGGTTATGAAATTAATAGAAAAATAGCATAATGAGTTAGATAAAATTAGGCTAATTCGAAGTGGAAAGTTGAAAGGAAGAAGAATGGTACATAGAAAAAAACAATAGACTGGTAAAGTGTGAAGGAACAGAAAAATTACAGTCTTATGTGTAATGTTTAAGGCAGAAGGGTTTCAAAAGCTATTATGTTCTCATAGCAAAAAATGCATAGAAAATTAGGGAGAAATCACAAATTTACCCGAAGAATATACCTAAACTATGTTGTTTTAGGGTTAACAATTTGGTTTTTGAAGCCTATATCTTAGTAACATTGATATAGCATTCAAATAGCTGCTATGCTCCACTGTAGTGTGCCATTGTCTTTTATCATCTGTTATACTGGGAGAAAACTGTTGCAACAGTCTGATAAGTATATTTCAATAATGGAATGTTAGATAGAGTAACTCATAAAATTTTATAATTGAGAGGCAATATTTTTATGTTGCTATCATGTTGTTCCCTTAATTAGTAGATTACAATGCAATGCTTTTTATGAGACTTTCTACTCCTCTTTTTTCTATTCTCTTTCCTTGATTCCAATCTTAATATGATTTCGGATTTTTCAACCCGTTTTTTTTTGTTTTGCAGCTATTGCCACAGTGGTAACTGTTGCTGAAATTTTGAAAAACAACGGACTTGCTGTTGAGAAGAGTGAGATTCTATTTTTTCCCATTTCTTTCCTGTGAAATCCCTTCCCTTCTTGTCACCTCTATCAGATTCTTCAGTGCACAAATAATCTAATCTAATTTGTTAATGACGCAATCTTCATGCAGAAATCACGACATCAACTGTTGATATAAAGGACGATTCTAGAGGTAGACCTGTTCAAAAGGCCAAGGTAAGTCTAGAAACAAATTTGTGTTCACTCTAGAATGTTTTCTTGGAGCTTGTTTGGCCTTGATGTGTGTGTGATTCCTACCCATAGTTTTGGAATCTGCTTTACAACTAGCCTAAGTTTTTGCATTTCATAACTCGTTTTAGATTGAAATAGTACTTGGGAAGACAGCAAACTTCGACGAATTGATGGCTGCTGCAGCTGCTGAAGACGGTGAAAATGGGGACGAGCAAAACGCATAAATTTCCTAAAAATTACGCCTGAATCTGTTGAAGAAATGTACCGCTTCGTAATTTGCGTTTTTATTGTGGCGAGGTAGAGGACACGTCTTTATAGACTGACCTGCTATATTGAACAACAAAATTCCTTGTTTCTTTTCTCTATAAAATAGGCATTTCTTAATTTCATTTTTTGCTTCGTTTTATGTATCAATTCTAGTGCTCTAATCTCTATGAATTTGTCAATCTATGTCAATTGCAGCTCAACCTTACATTTCCTCCCTTATTTCAGCAACACAATCTAATTAAAAAAACTTGTATTAAATTGATGAAATACACTTCTAAACAATATTTCGGTGGAAACTGAAAAGTATTATGAAAAGGGTCTATTTAAATGATAATATTCTAAACTAAGAAATTTGTCTGTGTCGGACATATGTGTCAGACACTAATATTTCTATGACACTCACACTCGTAGGACACACTAATACTTGTATGATATTTATAGGACATACGTTCATATGTTTAATTTGTGTTTAATTTGAAAAATATTTATTGAATTTTTAATAATCATAAAAAAAATATGTTTAATTTGTGTTTAATTTGAAAAATATTTATTAAATTTTTAATAATCATAAAAAAAATACATTAATTTTATGAAACTTCTAATACTTGTATGATATTTATAGGACATGCATTCATATGTTTAATTTGAAAAATATTTGTTGAATTTTTAATAATCATAAAAAAA
>Ga0123341_1006636_pt1 | contig 10473 bp, 9 predicted proteins | sample Turbeapinknodule_FD_89959 | JGI IMG/M metagenome (GOLD analysis project Ga0123341, IMG submission 89959) | Root nodule microbial communities of legume samples collected from Mexico - Turtle bean Mexico pink nodule | ecosystem: Host-associated > Plants > Roots > Nodule | place: Mexico: Nepantla...
ATATATATATATATATATATATATATATATATATATATATATATATATATATATATATATATACTCTATTTTATATATTAATTTATATTATAATATACGAAGCGTAATGAAATCGTATTTCACAATTTTTTTTTTCAAATTGTATATATTAAAATATATTATAATATTAGAAAATGTATATGTGAAATACGATTTTTATTTAAAAACTTATTTTTAATATGATTGGTGATTTTTTTTTGATAATTTCGTACTTCATATTAATAATTTGCCTATTTTTGAGAATATTTTTTTAATCAATTTTGGGAAAAAAATAAAAAAATTACACCAATTTTGGAAAATAACCAAAATTTGGACATCTACATTTCTAAAAACTCATGCAATGAAGGTTTCTAAGAAAAAACCCTTAAAATAAGATTTTAAAATAGTGTTGGCCCAGAATTTTTGTTTAAAAATTTATCTTAATATAATTATTTGAAGCAAATCGGGGCAAAGAGAGGAAACTGTGAACAATAGCTTCTTTCATTTTGCAACTTCTGACTTCACTCCACGCCATTCAATAAATTTCAAAGGAGGAATATCCAATATGGATATTTTTGCAATTGCAATGGATTTCGTTTGGATTTCGTTCGACGGAAAATATTCATTTGTAATTGTAATAAAAACACACCATTAAACTTTTCAAGGTGTTTAAATAAAAAATAAATCCCGTTTGATCGGTCTCTTTACCTCTCTCTATCTCTATTTCTATATCTCTCTCATTATATATTATATATTAGTTATCTATAATCCATATGCAATACGTAACACATAATAATATTATAAAAAACTATATAATTACCAATTGGTCTATTGGGTAATAGGTTTATTCGGATAAGAAGACTTACCAACCTTTATTAAGACTTGTTATAAAATAGACTTTTAAGCTGATTTATATTAAGCAAAGATACCTTTAGAAAAACGTAACGGTCTGGGCCAAGTTGGAAACAAGGACGCCCAACCCGGGACGGGGTGGGACCAAACACATTCTGACCTTGAAGGTAGGCCAAGGCCCGATAGGGAGACCTGCGGGAGTGAGGAAGAAAGCGGAGGTTACGAGTGCGGGATGCAGGGGCACTAGCGGAGGTCCACGCATGTAATACTGACTGCAATTTACACACCGAAGAAAATTGGGAGGGAGTTATATGGTTAATGAAAGGTGCGCAGGTTGATAAGATTGAGGAATACGGATCAACGGAGAAAGACGAGTCCTAGAGGCTTGGCGAAGGCGACGTGGTTGAAGGGGGAAATCATCCAAGGGGCCACTCGGCATGAATTACAGGCCTGTGTTCTTCTCCACTTCGTCAGCGTAAGGAAAAATGGCTCACTGAACTGGGGGACTCGTCTCTACCCCAAAGGAGGCGGTTTGTAAGGCTACACGAGAAACAAGCTCGCTCCGCACCGTCCAAGCGCCACCAAGAAGGTAAGATCTCTTCTCGATCTCGGATGGAGACATTTTTAATTGTAATTCTCGGCTGTGCGAACAAGGCAATGGGGCTGAACCAACGGTGTTATGGGAGATTGGAAAAACATCAGGGATTTTCTGTCATGGGTTTGAAGAAGAAGTCGTCCAAGAATATGTGTGTATGGAAGAAAGAGATACGGAGGTTGCGATACTTGCCAAGGTGGGAGATAAGGATGGGTTATCATGATAATTGTAAATTTGAACATAAGAGGGCTGGGGGGAGGCACCAAAGCTAGGTATTTGAAGCACATTATAGCTAGAGAGGGTGCGGATTTTGTTTGCTTGCAGGAAACTAAAGCGGTTCAGTTCTCGGATGCGAGGTGTTATTCGCTATGGGGGGATAACAAAGCTGGATGGGTGCATTACGAAGGGGATAATGGTGGGGGAAGCTTGCTATCTATGTGGCACACAAATTCCTTTATCTATGACAATCACATTATGGGGAAGGGGTATATAGCAGTATCTGGGCAGCATGTGAAAGCTAATTGCAGGTGTGTGGTGGTCAATATATATGCCGCCTGCTCCTTGAGGGAAAAGAAGGTTTTGTGGGGGGAGTTGTCACGCATCAAAGTGGCATCCCAAAATCTCATTTGGTGTTTTTGTGGCGATTTCAACGCCGTAAGAAGTCTTGGCGAAAGGAAAGGCACGAAGGAGAGGGGCTCTCAATTAAGTGAAATAAGAGAGTTCAACCGCTTCATTGATGCCAACTTGTTGATCGAGCTCCCTTTCGTCGGTAAGAGTTTTACTTGGTTCAGTTCCAATGGGAAGGCCAAGAGTAGGCTTGATAGAATTTTGGTATCGGAAGAATGGATGCAAATGTGGCCTTCGTGCAAGCAGTATGTGCAATGTAGGGAAGTCTCCGACCATTGTGCGTTAGTAGTAAAGTCTGTGGACAAGGACTGGGGTCCTAAACCTTTTAGAACAATTGATGCCTGGTTAGTAGAGAAAGGATTTATGGAAATGGTGAAGGATAGATGGACTGCTTACACCGTACAGGGGAGTAGTTTCACGAAGGTTAAAGATAAGTTGAAGCGGCTGAAGGGTGATTTAAAAGTATGGAATAAAGACATTTTCGGTAATTTGGAGACGACTAAAAGGAGGATCATACTGGAGATAGAGGACTATGACTGTCAAGATGGCAATGATAATCTGTTGGTATGTGATAGAATGAAAAGGATCGAGTTAGTAGGCCAACTGAAGGAGGTTGATAACAAGCTAGAGTCTTTTATGCGCCAGAAGACCAGAGTCAATTGGTTCAAGAATGGGGACTCCTGCACTAAGTTCTTTTACTCCTCGCTGAAATGGAGAAGAAGCAAGAATGAAGTGAAGGGGGTGGAGATAGGAGGCTTGTGGTGTGAGGAGCCTAGTACAGTTTGCGCTGAAGCAAGAAGGTGGTTTAATAATAGGTTCAGAGCAACAAAAGATCTACGGGTAAGACCGATGCAGTTGAGTTTAAGTCTTTATCTTTGTCAGATAACCTGAGGCTGGTAGAGGGTTTCTCTGAGACGGAAGTAAGGGATGCCGTGTGGCAATGCGAAGGATCAAAAAGTCCTGAACCAGATGGGTTTAATTTCAATTTCTTAAAGAAGGGTTGGGAGGTTGTGAAGGATGATTTTTTGCAAGCGATGAACTTGTTTCATGAAACAGGTCATATACCCAAGGGGTGCAATGCGCCATTCATTGCACTTGTCCCTAAAGTTAGGAATCCTGTCGTCCTTGATCACTTTAGACCTATCTCCCTAGTTGGTGCATTGTATAAAGTTATATCCAAAGTGTTAGGGGAAAGGATCAAGAAAGTACTGCCCACGGTTATCGACGATTGCCAGTCGGCTTTCTTGAAGAATAGGGGGATCCTGGATAGTGTTCTTATGGCTAATGAGGTGATTGAGGACATCAGACGACGAGGGCAAAGTGGGTTATGTCTAAAGGTGGACTTCGAAAAAGCCTACGATTCGGTTAGATGGGAATTCCTTTACGACATGATGCGCAAGATGGGGTTTCATATGAAGTGGATCAGTTAGATCAAGGGTTGTCTGGAAAGTGCTTCTATCTCTGGTCTGGTAAATGGGAGCCCAACAGAAGAATTTAAACCTGAGAGAGGTTTGAGGCAGGGAGACCCACTTGCCCCTTTTCTCTTATTGATTGTAGCGGAAGGCTTGACTGGGCTGGTAAGGCAAGCTGTGAAGGCTAACTTACTATCTGGTCTTAGGATTGGGAGAAAAGAGGTTGAGCTAAGTATCTTACAGTTTGCTGACGACACGCTATTCTTTTGTACGGATTCCTTTAGCAATGTGGTGACTCTAAAGGCTATCCTCAGAGGTTTCGAGCTAGCTTTTGGCCTCAAGATTAATTTCCACAAGTCAAAGATTGCAGGCATCAATGTGCATAGGAATAATATCCTCTGTTATATGAAGACCCTGAATTGTGCTGAGATGGCAGTTCCTTTTAAGTACCTAGGGCTTGAGGTGGGAGGCAATCCGAGGAGGAAGAAGTTTTGGGAGCCAGTCATTGATAAGTTGGAAACTAGGCTAAGCACGTGGAGAGGGAGATTCTTGTTAATGGCAGGTAGAATCTGTGTTATCAAATCAGTGCTCACAGCTGTACCCTTGTACTATCTTTCTCTCTTTAGAGCACCAGAATTGGTCTGTAAGAACATTAATAGGATTCAGAGTAGGTTTCTGTGGGGTTGGGGGAAGGAGAAGAAGCCAATTTCATGGGTAAGTTGGAAAAATGTGTGCAAATCAAAACAGGAAGGAGGTCTGGGGATGATAGACGTACGTGATTTCAATCATGCTTTGTTGGCCAAATGGAAATGGCGATGGCTCTCAGAAGAAAAAGGAAGATGGAAGTACATCTTGGAGTCGAAATATGAAGAAGGAAGTGAGGGGACGCACTCATCTCTTAAGTTGCAATCCTGGTGGTGGAGGGATTTCCATAAAGTGTGCATGGAGGGCAGAGGACAGGGATGGTTCCAAGCAGAAATGGGTTGGAAGCTAGGGCGCAGTGACAGAGTAAAATTCTGGGAAGACGTGTGGGTTGGGAATACAAACCTCAAATCCGTTTTTCCCAGGTTGTACTCTCTATCTTGTAATCAGAGTCAAACAGTGGAAGAGGTAGGCGTGTGGGAAGGGGATGTCTGGCGATGGAATCTAAGGTGGAGGAGGGCTAGATTCGAAAGAGAATCAGTGTTGGAAACGAACCTAAATGCACACATATCTAGGACTATTGTTAAAAGGCAAGAGCCAGACATTCGGGTGTGGGGGATCAATGATGAGGGGTGTTTCTCAGTGAAATCAGCTTATGCGAGCAGAAGAGGTGATGGCACTTGCATTGCTGCCTTCGACCTCCTTTGGAAGGCCAAGGCCTTCCCTTCTGTTTTGACTACTGCATGGAGGTCCCTACTGGATAGATTACCAACTAAGGAATGTTTGAGCAAGAGGGGGGTGACGATGGAATCCACATCCTGCGTGTTTTGCCATTCTAAAGTTAAATCTAGCCAACATTTATTTTTGGAGTGTGATGTGGTCGTGCGTGTCTGGGACCTGTGTCATAGATGGATCAATATTCTCTCTGTCCAACATAATGCCTTGCAAAACCACTTCAACAGCTTCACCTTGACTCAGGTTAGTAACAAACAAGAGATGGTTTGGAAAGGCATCTGGGCTGCCATAGTACGGAGTGTATGGGAACATAGGAACTTGGTGGTGTTCAAGCAAGGAGTTGTAGATGCTGAAGAGATGTTCCAGCAAGCCCAACTGAAATCTTGGCTATGGATGAAGTATAGGGTATGCAGGTTCAACTACTCTTTTGTGGAATGGGTATTAAATCCAATGCTTTGTATTAAGAGCTATAAGTAATGGCTCTTCATGGAGTACTCCGGGTATGGACGTACGGAGGAACGACTTGGGCCTGATTGACGAGGTTGCTGCACTGGTTTGGTTCGGTCTATGACTGTGATTTCTGGTGCAGGTATGGACTGGCATGGAGCAGATAGGGATTGGAATGGTGCAAGAAAAGTATGTAAGTCATGCGTACCCAATGCCATATACCATAACAGAAGGAATGGAAGGAGGTTTTGGTTATGGACGTACGGAGGAACGACTTGGGCCTGTTGAAGAGGTTGCTGCATTGGTTTGGTTCGGTCTATGGCTGTGTTTTCTGGTGCAGGTATTGACTGGCATGGAGCAGATAGGGACTGGAATGGTGCAAGATAAGTAGGAAAGTCATGCTTACCTAATGCCATATACCATAACAGGTAGTCATAACAGGTTCTTTATCTGGTGTTGGGAACATAGGAACTTTGTGGATATGGTTTTGTTGATTGCGGAGGTATGTAGATCTTTGCAGGCTATGGCCTTTTTTCATTGCTGTCGTGACTATGCCCATATATATTGGTGGATGTCATGTACTAGAAATGAATGGAAGATAGGGACCTTGTTTACCCCTGCTGCCGATGGCCATTGGATCTTATGCAGGCCATGTTTGTTGGGAGGAAGGGCTCACTTTTAGCTCAATTTATGAGTCTTTGCAGCTTTCTCTGTATTCTTAGCTATTAAGTGCTTTTGTATACGGATTGGGACACCCCTCAAGTGTCCCGTTTTTAATTTAATTAAGTCATTGCTGATAAAAAAAAACCTTTAGAAAAACGTGTCATGGTTGAAAAAATACTGAAAAAGAAACTATAACATATAAATAGGTTAACTGAGCTTTATATATAATTTAAAAAAAAAAAATTTAGTCTATCAAAACCTCTCTTCCTTTCTCCCTATACATACCATCTTCTAGCTACCTTTCTTGAAAATATATTAAAATTAGAATAAATATATATATAACACACACACACACACATATATATATATTTTGTTCTTGTCGGTTGACTCGAAACGCCTTCATGCGCCTACGTCACTTTCACGTATAGAATCCTTGCGTTCGCATGTGCCTTTCTTGTGATAAATACCTGAAAACACAAAGACAAAGGGCGCCTTAGAGGTCGTTTGCACTCCGGCGCACAAGTCAGTACTAGGGCTAGGAAACACCGAAACTGTGTAACTTGCTACTGTGTGTGTTTAGCGACGCAAGGGAATTGCCTTTTGTCAAGTTTGTTACCTTGCTATTTATAGACTGAAACTAGGGTTTCCTCTTTACCCGAAATGGGCTTTTCTGATGGGGTGGGCCCAACACTGTTGTTACCTTACTCTCAGGATAACCTAGCGCGTGGGGTCCCTAACTGGAGTGTAACCTCTGGTGGGTGATCACCTGGGTGCCTCCTTGATATGATTCCAATAACATGATAAAGATATGATATGGACATGTCATGGATTCAACAAGAGTTGGAATATGATTAGGCACTTTTTAAGAATTGGATCAATGTTCTTAACAATCAAGAACTCACCAAAACACAAGTAACCAAGCCAAACTTATATAGAAACCCATAATATGGCATATGAACCGATTAAAACAAGAGAGAATACAAATGAACCGATTAAAACACAAGGAAACACAACCAAAACCACAAGAACAACAAACTAGAAGAAACTACCGAACAAAAACACAAAACAAACTAGTTCTACCGATTGAAAAGACAAGAAACATCAAAGACATGTTTTAGAGTTTGTTTTGGAATGGAAATCGAAGAAGGAGATGAAAAGAACAAGGAAACTTATGTGGTTGGAGCTCTTGGAGATGTGCAGGCCACTTGAAGGATGAAAGACTTCAAGATGAGTGTAGTTGGCGCCACTTGAGAGTCCAAGAATGCACTCAAGATAAGGCTAGAAGAGAAGAAGACACAAGTCTCTCTCAATTTCACTCACCAATTTGGGAGAGGTTCTTTACTCACAAAATCAATTCTATCATTTCAAAGACTCAAGCCCTCCTTTTATAGGGAGAAGGACCAATCACTTTTTACAAAAGAAGCTTTTCCCTTACTGATAACTGGCATGTGATATGAGATCCACTTCTCGTGGCCCAGCTCTACTGTTTGGGTTTCCGATGTTCGATCTCTCCACACTGTCTAGTGGCATGTCGGTACATCCTGATGACCGATGTCTGACCACTATTGGCTCCTTGACGCACGTGTTTTGCGAGATACTGACCCACGCCGTTCGTGGGACCCGCTTATGTGGCACCAACATTACCAGTGGTCAGTCAACGCCAAGGAACTAGTCGGTATATATATATAATTTTTAAATAAAGCATGGCAAGAGAGCGATACAAGTTTAAATCTATTTATTTCATGATCGGTACCAAATTAGTGTTTTATCTTTATCCCGTCAAGTAATGACTTTATCCCGTCAAGTAATGACTTTATCCATATCATTCAATCATTCATTAAGTAATATTGTTTAAAAAAAAATAATTAACAAATGAAGTGTGATATTGTTAAAAATTCAATGTGATATTGCTGCCAAACGAGTTACTTCAAAAATTATTTCTCATGATTTGACTTTGTAAAATTGTTTTAAATCTATTTAAGGTGATGATCAAGAGGCTAATGAGTCATGTTCGACCTTCTTGGAAATGAATATAGTTGAATCTACCTCGACTGATATTTTCTTAAAAGAAGTCAATTTGGTCGCTAAGTTTTGGGCTTAAAAAATGGATAAAGAGGAATCATTAACCAAAGAAGAGAAAAAAATACAAACTTCTAGGAGACTGAGACATCCTACTAAAGTTGGAGTAAAAGTCAATAAGAAAATCTCCTAAGCAGGTCAACCTAAGAAAAAGTAACGCTGTGCATGATTATGATCAGGGTTTATTATGGATGTTGTATGCAAATTGTGGTCAATATGATTGGATTATTGGAATTCAATCATTCTCTTTGTTGTCTTTGGGAGTTTCACTTTAGAGAATGTTCTTCTGTTTGTCTTCTTGTCTTTATTTTGTTTTTCCTTTTTTGGTTTAAACTTCCAATGTAGTTTCTCAGGTTACTCTTGGGAATTTCTTTATTTTTTTTTTGTTTTTCTTTGCATGAGTTTGGTTCCCCATGTTTGTTTATTTCCCTTTTTCTTTTTTACTTTTATGCTATTTTTCATATGATGAAGCATGTTTCCTAGCATGATTTTTATAAAAAAAATATGCATCTATATATTTTACATGCAAGAAAATATTAGTTATAGAAAAAGTGATATTATGATATTGGTTAGTGTGTTGTAATATGCCTCCCTCAAGTGGGAGTGTGTATATTTAAGAGTCCTACCTTGGAAATAATTGTGATGAAAAGACATCGATCAAGAGGATTAGTAAAAACATCTGTAAGTTGGTTTGTTGATTTTATGGGAAGGAGGTGAAATAAATTTAGGTGAAGTTTGTCCCAATCAACATGAAAATCAATGTTAATATGTTTTTTCATTCATGGAAACTAGAATTGACAATTATGTGTCTTATCAATTGATTATAACAATAAATAATAGTAGGAGATGGTATATGTATATTGAAGTCATTAAGAAGGTATTCTAATCAATGAAGCTCGCATGTAGTGGAGGCCAAACATTATGCTTTGGAAGAAGAATAAGAAATAATAGATTATTTCTTGGAGTTCCAAGAGATGAGAGAAGAGTTAAGAAAGACAAAATACTTAGTGGTAGAACATTGTTGTCAGGACATGAGGCCTAGTCTGAGTGGTTGAAGCTTTTGAGTTGAATAGTATAGTTAGATTGGAAGGATAAACCTTGTGCAAGAGTAAATTTGATGTATTTAAGGATTCGTTGAGCAACTTGGCAATGGTGAATGGTAGGATTCTATAGGAATTAACACAGGAATTGGACGACAAAATAAATATCAAGATGCGTGTTAGTGAGATAAAGTAGACATCTAATCAGTCTTATATAAGAATAAACATCATGGGTAGAAACATTATGATAAAAAAAGAAACTTTATTTCTTTTCCTATAAGTGTGGTGCACGGATTGGCACCTAGAATTTGCAAGAATGTCCAATGCATATTTTCTTTAGCAAACATGAATACCTTTTTGTGAGTGAGTAATTTCAAGCCCTATGAAATATTTATGTTTCCAAGATCCTTTATTTGAAAAATATGATCAAGGTATTGTTTAACATTTTGTATATGATCAACGAATCACCTATAAGAATAATATTATCAATGTATACAAGAAGAGTTGTGAAGGTCGACGATATTCTTTTAGTAAACAAAAAATTATCAGATTGAGATTGAATAAAACTAATGGATTGAAGGAAGGTAGAAATCATAACAAACCACAACCTACTAGCTTTTTTCTATCGTATAATGACTTAATTAATATGTAGACATGGTTTGGTTTTGATGGAAGAGGCCCCAGCACCAACCCTTGGAGAGGCCACCAAAATGCTACATTGAGGCAACCACTAGAGTCATAGTCAAAGAGGGGTCAAAATGACACATTTTACATGCCATAAACTCTAGTGTGTAATAGCTTTTTACTTTCTAGTCAAATTAGCATAGGATTTCTCTTTTGTAAAATTGTTTTAATTGTAATTAGGAAGAAAGTTGGTTTCTAAAATCCAACCTAAGTTAGCTTATGGTTTCTAGAAACTACTAAGCTAACTTAGGCCGGTCATTTCTAGGCTTAGTGTTGAAGATGGTTGCTGCCCCTTCAAAATTGTGTTTGATGAAGACTTCTGTGTACATTTCATTTGTATTTTGCTTTGCTTTAAGTGTGTCTTAGGTAGTGCTTAGAGGTTGTCTAAGAGTGGGCTTTTTGCTGAGTAACTCACCTGATAACCACTGATCATGTGATAAGAACAAGCATAAGTTTTCTTAAACTGTTTTTCACATGTTTTACAAAAAACACGTTTACTGCATAAAAATAAATATGTTCTTTTCTAAATAAACAGATTCATTTTTTACACTGATGGCTTGGCTAAGTCTTGTAAAAATTAGTTTTTGTGCATCATGTATTTTGACTAAGTCTTCTATCTTTCAAAACGACTGAGTTTTAAATAGTTAAACTTTCTCTGTTTTCGTTTTGAAAAATAAAT
>Ga0123341_1006638_pt1 | contig 10472 bp, 5 predicted proteins | sample Turbeapinknodule_FD_89959 | JGI IMG/M metagenome (GOLD analysis project Ga0123341, IMG submission 89959) | Root nodule microbial communities of legume samples collected from Mexico - Turtle bean Mexico pink nodule | ecosystem: Host-associated > Plants > Roots > Nodule | place: Mexico: Nepantla...
ATTATTATGTTCTGAAAATAAAAATCGAGAAAAAAAAATCTGCGATACAAAAAAATCATTCTAGAAAAAAAATAATCCAAAAACATATTCTAAAAAAAAGAATTTGGAAAGTATTTTTATTTAAGGATATTTTTCATTTTTTTCTACTGAAATTGGGTACAGTTAATGGTGCAGAAAGTAATTGCCTGAAACAACAGGGTAGGAAGAATGAAACTACCTAACATGAGACTGGGTGTTTTTTTCTGCACCCCAACAGTTTTCTCTCTGCACCTCATCTTTTTCAGAAAAGACTATTTTAATCCTTTTAAAAATGATTTTCAAATTACTCTTTTCAGAATGTTTCTGGAACACTTTTTATGAATTCTAATGGTTTTTTTTTCAGATTTTCTATTTTAGAAACAAATTTTGCTTAAGGAACACCCTATTTTAAATCACCCAAAACTGTCAAGGGTAATTTGGGTATTTCGAAGAATCTGGGGTGCAGGAAGAAAAATACAGGGGTGAAGGAAGAAATAGCCTATGAGACTTGAAGACTGGGCCTAGGTAAACCCAACTAGGAGACTGGCCTGACCCAAACCTGAACTGAGTAAATAAACCCTAGCTACAGGGTTTAAGGGTTCTTCATCATTTTCCAATTGAGAGCGCAGAGAGAGAGACAGAGACAGAGATGGGGGGAAGCGACAGCGAGGTAGAGAAATCGGCGCAGAAGGAGAAGAAGAAGATGCAGGCTCTCGCTCCCATCGCTAAGCCCCTTGCTGGGAAGAAGCTTTGCAAGCGTACCCTAAAACTTGTTCGCAGAGGTCACTTTTTCTTCCGCCATTAGCATTCTAAATCCTCTTTTTCCATGCTTCATCGCTTTAACTATCACTTCATATTCTTTTCTTTCAGCCGCTGAACACAAATGCTTAAAGAGAGGAGTCAAGGAGGTCGTTAAAAGCATTCGCAGAGGCCAAAAAGGGTCTGTTTTCTCCTTCTCTCTTACCCAACTCATCTCTTGCAAAATTCCTTTCCCTAATTTTCTCCTTTTTTCATCATTTCAGATTTTGTGTTATCGCTGGCAACATTTCACCCATCGATGTCATCACCCATGTTCCCGTTCTCTGTGAAGAGTCTGACATTCCATACGTATATGTCCCATCTAAAGAAGTATGTCATCATCACTCTTCTTTACCTTGTTTTTTTTTGCAGGAAATTCAATTGCATGTTTCTTCATGTATATATTATGACACTAATCCTATTTTATCCATAGTGAAATAGACTCAACTCAACTTTTTTTTTTGGAAGAATATGAATTGAACAAGTAAATATTTAACTGCATGATAAGAAGAATCTGCTTTAGCTCAGTTTATGAATTATAAAGATCTTGTTAGTTGCCCCCTGCCTGTTTACTGATCTGAGCCTTCTAGTAAAGGTTTAAATCACATAGTTATACTTATATAGTACTTACTTTGAGTTTTTCTTCTGCAATCTACACATTTTTTTCTCCTAAAGCGAGGGTGTAATTGTAGGAGAAATATGTATATTTTTCTGGTATTGTTGATTAGTTTTCTTCTGTGTTGATGAAATTCCAATTACTGCCCAGTTTCATTTAACTTTTGTTGTTTATATCGTTTTCCAGGACCTTGCTGGTGCAGGTGCAACTAAGAGGCCTACTTGCTGTGTTTTGGTACAGACGAAACCTACAAAGGGTGAATTAGAGCAAGGGGAACAAGAGAAACTAAAATCTGATTATGATCAAGTTGTATCGGAAGTTAATGAGCTTACAGCTTCACTTTTTTGAAACAAGCACACATGTATCTGTACTGTTTGTTCCAGATGGATTCTCATGTGTTGGTAGTGTATCTTAGAGTGAATTGATGTATGAATTTTCTTATTTTCCTTGCTTATCAGTTTTTTATCATATAGTTTACCTTCATTCACTGAGTTCATCCTTTTCCCACGACTAAAGGCTGAAATATCTTGATTGGAATTTAGAATCTTCTCTTTTGTCATAATTTTCTACTATTTTATACAGGGTTTAGGATTTTTTTTCTTTAGCTCGTGAATCTTAGAAGAGAGGATGATTTGCGAAGAAAATGTTTTTGAAACAAGTATTTGATTGTGTTGAATCAAACACTAAAAATTCAGAACAATAATTAAAAAAATAAGAGAATGTGTTTTAGTTACTATATTTGTTTTTATCAAAATTGGTTTTGGTTTGTATTATCAATTATTGAATTACATCTTTCATTTCATTTTATTAATTATTTTCCATATCTTTGCCTTACTAAAGAGAACTAAAGATAATTGACCTAGTGACACTACTCAAATTTTCAAAAGAGGTGCCGTATTGCAAAAAGGTTCATTCAATCTACATGTGTGGGATTTCGAAGAGACTTTTACATCACCACTCTCTACATCTATAACTATTCTTCATCTACAACATCCCAAGTGTCTGCTTTGTTTTGTTAAACACACCATTAACTGTTGTATTATCTTTTAACGATCTTCCTCCTTCGACTTGTTGGCATACACCGAGGTAGACGAGTGCAAATTTTGATGATAGAACATCCACACCAACCTATATCATATTGTATGGTGGCAATCTCAACCATGGTTGTCGAAGAAATAGTTGAGATCTTCCATAAAAACAAAACGCACTGTCGCAACTGATGCAACATTTGAGCTGTGGTTGACAAACATTTACATGCTTATGAAATTGAAAGTATCCATATAGTGCCATCTCATCTTTTTTACAACATCAATGTAATTTATGCTTAAATTTAGTGTTATTATACTCACTGCTATCACTTTGTTCATGATCAAGTTCAAATAGGAAAGTTAATTGTATCTCACGTGTCTTCTAAAGACCAAATTGTTAAAATTTTCTAACCAAAGCCTTAACAAGTGGATGTTGTCAAGAATTTGCGATAAGATAGAAGTCACAAACCATGACTATCTTGAGGGGGCTTATTAGACAACAACAAACAAGTTTCATTAATATCTCTTCTTGTTAGACAATTGTTAGTAAAAGTATCAAAATTGGTGGTGTGATCCAATGGGTCACCTAATAATTTTTCGGGCTATTTCTTTCTTCACCCCTACATTTTGCTTCCTGCATCCCATCATAAATGTAAATTGACAAAATTATTCCTGGGAGGTTTTAAGAACCCAAAAACAACGTCTCCTTCTTCTCGACCATTTTCGTTGTCACTATCCATAACAAGCCACAATGAGTATTCTGGGTAATTTGAGTGATTTTAGTGCTTTTTGGTGGCATTGTGGTGATTAGTGAGTGTGGTTTTGGAAGTGCTATTTGTTGGAGAAAAAAAGGTAAGGTTTTTTTTTTTCTTCCAGAATTAGTAATCCATAATATTTGCTTTGCATAAATGACAAATCCAGAATGAAACTGGGGAATAGCATATTATATTCTTGACATGGTTACAAAAAAAATAGGCCAGAACCTTTTCGAAATACCCTCTCCCACCAAACACATTTTATGAATTCTGGATTTACTATTCCAAAATTCTAAAAGTAAAAAAATGTGTTGCATCAAAAATATTCCAGAATAATTTTTTGTTTTCCAAATTTTTTATTGGAAAATAACTTTTGCTTACAAAACATCCCTTACTCCAAAATCACCAAAAACTGTCAATGTTAATTTCAATATTTCAAAAAAATATAAAGATGTAAAAAACAAACCCATTTTTTTGTCAATCCGACCTCTATTTTAGTTCAGCTACAATTTTCTTGGCTCAAATTGACTCTGTATTAAGTCAATTAGTCATTTTGACCCACTATAAAAAATGTAATACTGAGATAAAATTTAAAAACTATGTATTTTAAAATTTAAGTCTCGTACTAGATTGAGTTAAATATTTAAATTGTTTTAAATTTTCAAGGGAACTTTAGATTTTTTTGACTAAAATTTAATAATGATGAAATTTCAAGCAACATTGAAGTTCTTTAGAATTTTTAAACTCCCCATTCATACAAATACTGACAATAATTACATTAATCCATATATTCTGAGTAATCGGAGACTGCAGTTATATATTCAATATAAGTGGAGCTTGTGCAACAAGCAGGACGCAAGACAATGAGATTTGTGAAACACAATTACAAGATGGGGATAAGAAGTGGAAAGATAATTTCATACAATTGAGTCAGGGGAACAACAAAATCTTCACAACCTCATTTCAGAAAATAAATATACAATGTAACACCAAACAAAGCCAACATGTAACCTATTCAGAGGAATCTACATGTACATAAAAACTGGCTGCCACAATAAGATAGCAAAGAATAAGCATTAGTCCTTTGAAGTAATTAGCAGTTCCTTCCTGCAAATGCATAGTAAACATGTCACAATCTTTTCTTTTTACCTCACTAAAGATCAAGACAATTTTACCATACTTTTAATTTTCATTCTTATGTAATCTTTGAATACAAACCTGTAACATGAAGGCTACAACTATAACAGTAAGAAATAGTGCTGCAGTTTCAAAAAGCTGAAAGTTTAAGTCCATAGGATGCCCCATTATCCAGCCAATAACAACACAAAATGGTATCTGCATAATGAAAAAGAAAATGTGAAGGAAATGAAATTTCACAGGCTAGACTTACGTTATGAGGAGGCACTTATGAATGCAAAACCCCCCCTTAATGCTACATCAAGCCATGAGCCACTAGATAAAGGAAGAAGCTGAATACATTCAGTTGTTTTGTTTCATTACTTAGTTTCAATCCTACTTCTATTTTACATGTTACTCCTAAGTTTTGCTTTCTATTATTTAGACATCATGGCAATCTTTCTGCATCAGCAATATATGCATCACTAAAATTCTCTGCCCAATGCATGCTTGGTTATAGATATATAAAGAAAGTAGAGACAGCCACATACACTTGCATGAAAAAGGCATTCTTTATTTACCCAAACAAAAGTAAATCTATGTAGCAACTTAATCTCTAAAAATTATATTCATCCCAGTGATAAACATCTACTTGACAAGTTAACCACTCTCAGAACAAAATTGATCAATATTAACATCTGAATAACCTCATGGTACTATTAACAACTTGTAAGGCATATTTGGGTTAAAAGTAGAAGGTCAATAACTATGAGTCTGTGTAGACGTGTAGACGAAGTTCTCTATAGGTACTCTCAAGAAAGAAAAAATAAGAAGAAAAATCAAACTAGTTTCTTCACAAGTTAAAACTAGTTTATGCTTAAGCTAATTTGTAGAAATTCTCTTACAGTTTCTTTAAATTTTTTCTTTTAACCTGTGCATAAACTAATTTTTAATTTATAGTTAAATAAAAAAAATCTTATTTTTCTCTGCTAGAAGTGCTTATATTCACTTTTGACCACTGGGGAGCAAAAATTAGCTATATTTATGCACATGGTTAAGACCATCCATACAATATAAAACTTACCACAAACATAGATATCTGTGTGGATGAGCCTATTGCAACCCCTAAGGAAATGTCCTGCAAGGAATAAAACCAATGAATATGTGTGCACACCCATGTCTGTGAGTACAAGTAATGGAACTCACAAGTTTATCTTTCATGGCAAACATTATAGCACTGGCATGCTCAGCTGCATTCCCCACTAACGGAAGCAATATGACACTGATAAATGCTACTGGAATTTCCCATGCAGTAGATGCTCCCTGGAAAACAGTTTATCAAATACAAAATTTATTCCCTCTAAAAATGTCCAAATAAGAACATACTGAAATTTCATTTAGAAATACATTCCATGTATTCAGATGAGGAGTTCTAAGAGGGTAGATGAAGGAAGAATGACCACTATCTCATTTTTTTTTATAATTAAAAAATAATGATATATTAGAAAATCACATTTCTTGCTAATATCCAAAAGGACAAGCAAAACAAAAAATTTAATGATATCACATAGATAAGCACAAAGGCAGAGATGAAGGAATAACATGTTAGGAGACAACCAGAGACAGATACAATTTGGAAGGCCTAGATTCTTTCAACATCTTAAGACTCGGACTATGTGATATGTTTCAGTGACTAGATAAATGGTTGTGGAGAAAAAATTTAATAACTGATAAAACCACAGCTGTCTGCTACTTCACCAAGTATTTTCATGCTCCCATAAGCTTCAATAAATTAAAAGTGAAAATATGAATATTATCCACCTCTATAGCGCCAACCAAATATTCGGACAAGATTGATATCCAAGCAGTCAAAAGGGAAAGCCATATTATTGATTCCCATTTAGAAATATCTGGTGATTCGTCATCATTTGAGTTGTTTCCACTCTGACCCTCTTCCTGAATTCACACCATGTTACCACAGCTTGGTGAGCTAAAATGTTATGATAGTCCTTTACAGGAAATAAGATAAATATTGAATGTCAAACAGCAACAAACAAGCCTTGCTTTATCCTAATAATGAACATCAAATCATACTAGAAAAATCATTTTGAGTTGCAAGAGTTAAAAAGAACATATAGAGGTTGTAACTTATACAATCAACAAATAATAACTCTGTTTACTTCAAAGGGAAAAACAAACTTCTCCACTTACTTAAATATCACTTGCTCTTGTCCACATTTCAGGCTATAATTTTCAGGTAAGGGCAATGAATCCTTTTACTATTAACTTACAGGTATACAAATATGAGCAATCTTAAAGTCCATGCGTCACAGTTCCTATTCATGACAAAGTTATGATTACAATTACATACACTAAAGAGCAAGCAAATCAATGATATCACTTGGCATTCCACATATCCACGAACAAAAGAACAAGTGAGAAACAAAAGGGAAACTTAGTAAGACTGCCAACCTCGTTCACTGAGACATAGAGACTTCTTTGACTTTTTAACTGAAAAAATATGTATGCAGCATAGGCCACAAGCATGACACAGCTGCTGAATCTTGAAAGGGACAACTCTGACTTCCCAACACGAACCTCAGTGTGCGTGTAGTGTAGAACAGCTGGAAAAAGTATGCCCATGACCGCCATCAGCAATAATCCTGAATTCACAGAAGCAGTTGCCTACATGCTAAATTGAATCAGCCACATGTGATACATAATGAAACTAAGGGATATAAGAAAAAAAGACAGAAACTAACATGTCTACCTTGTTAAACACTTGCTCCTTCTTATGATTCACAATCCCACCGCATAAGAATGCACATCCAAGCACCAATAACATATTGGACAAAATTGATCCCAGCAAAGATAGCTGGACAACCCTTGTCATTCCACTTTTCAGTGCATATACTGAGATGATAAATTCTGTTGCATTTCCAAATGTAGCGTTTAAAAGACCCCCAACTGCAACATACAATATAATAGTATTAGATATAAACCACCACAAGCACATGAATGATAACCAAAGCAGAAGAGTGAAACACTTAGATAGGTAACTGATTTGGCAATTAGATATTAAAACCATGTAAGGCTGAAGTTAGTAACTGGATCATCTTTCCAATGAAATAAAGCACATAAAAAAGATAGTTAAATTTTAAGAGATACTTGTTTGAATAATTAACTGGTTAGACAAAGACACACATATACACATTATATTACATTCAATAGTTGTCCTTTAACTTATTTCAGTGTCTGTTGTAGATTGATTTAAAAGAAGACAGATTCAGTAGACTGCTATTATTACTTTACCAGTATCTCCACTGTAAAATGCCAGCTGCCTATATAAGACCAAGAAAAGGGTAACATCAGATACCATAAAATGTGAAAACCTTACGCAAAAAACCTTTAAGAGTACATGTAATATTACTCGGTAGCATAACCTAACCGCTCCGCCAGAGGCATGATACCCAACAAACTCATAGCAAAGACCCAACCCTGTAGTTCACCTTCACAAATTAATACAGATATTCAATCAAAAGTGAAGGGAAATTAAGAATTGTGTGAACTCCAACTCACAAGATGAGCAGTCAACTTCTGCACAAGAATTGCAAGAGGCCCAAAAGGCATAAGCAAGTTGAGTTTGTTAGAGAAAATCACAACTTTTATGCTCCTGTAAACAATACCCGCCAACGTTTCATGATGAACAGTCCGAGATTCTCCAGAATCTGATCCACGTACCTCCACCAGACTAGATTCTGACAGGTGAAAATTTATTTCGGAGTCAAAAGGAATTTCCTCATCGGCCTTGTGCATTGCTCTTCCATTTGGAGTACCCATCTGTGACAAAAACAATAGAAATCATATACACTTCACTAGAATCATTGACCAATGCTGTCTCATAGCACTTTCTTCCCAACAGTATTTTCCAAGATTACATTTTTTTTCACAACTGCCAAGCTGATTCTTTACAAAATGTTTGAAAGGAAACATTCACTAGCACAAATAAAGAGGGAAATGCCACAATCAACCATCAATGCATTTGAATTCCAAAAAAAAAGTATAATTCACACACTCTCAATAAGCATTGTCATAATACAAGCTGTGAAACTAGGGCATGGAAAACTGCATAAATCGATGAATTCATGCTTCTCACTATAACATAATAAAACATTCATAAACACCAACAAACTACAGAAACTCACATTTGAGATGCAAATTATGGTAACATAAACTAAAAAATAAAACAGAAACACTAACCCTTTACAAAATTCAAAAGGAATTCTACAAAGGGTTCACCAAAATGGGAGAAAGATCACAACTGAGAATCCGGATGCACTGCAATGAAGAGATTGAATATTAGGAGGAAAAATAAAAAATTTATACGTGCATATATAAGTAGCTACGTTATTGAGCAAAAATACATCAAATACTAGCATTAAAAAATAAGACCCAACAGAGAAAAAACCATTTTTTTGAATAAATTTGAAGAATCCAATCTAAGTACTTACTCACCAGTAGGTTTCCCTTCAACTCGAGTCTCCATTTGTGTGTATGATTCAAGTGAATATTAACTATTAAGCAACCAAACTGCCCCAGAACTATTATGTGAGTGAAAATTTCGGTTTTCGTGTTATAGAGGGAAAAAGTTTTTGGTTTGGGTGAGTTTCAGTTTCAGTTTTGTTGTGGATTCGTTTGCTCTGGTTCAAGTGTTTTCTGCAGCAGTTTCTTTATGATTTAATAATAATAATAATATTAATGTTATTCATTATGTACTTTTTCTAACAGTTAGTTAACACGCATTTCTCGTTTTTTATTGGTTTTTGTCATTACTTGTCAAACAAAAACAATCTTAGCACACTGCATCGTTGTTGGTTTCATGTTGATTCCAAACCTTCATTTTTCTTTGACTTTGTTCCATGGAAACACCTGATTCCAGGACATATATAATGTTGGCGGTTTAAGAATGGAATGTATATTATTTTGGTATGAAGAATGGAATGTAATTATCTTTCTTATTTCAGTTTAAAGGGTGTGTTTACAAGGTTAATCAATAAGATTTTTTTTTATGATATAGTTTTTAAAATAATTAATATAAAAGTTAGTAAATTTATTATGGATACTAATTTAATATAATTCTGTTGTTATGCTGCAATATATTATTTAGATATATAAATTATTCAAAGTTTCTTCACTATTGTTTTAATTAACTTGATTTTACTTACCATTATATATTTTTAAAATAATGAATTTCATTGCTTAAATATTTACTTCACATTAATTTGATTTTCTTAAAAAACATAACATTAAATTAAATAATTATTTTGAAAAATATTACATGAAGAAAACATTAACTGACTAGATAAATTGTTTACTTGAAAAGTAATTAAAGTTGAAGATATAAGATTTTCATTCATACATATTAACTTTTTTAATATCATTTTTTTATTTATACATGAGTTAGTTTGAGTTTTAAATAAAACTATTTAATTCTGTGATAGTAATCCAATTATTACAGAAAAATTTAAATTATAGAAATGAAACATTATGTGGTGCAATTTGTTTGATACTTTGCTTCACCATGATTTTATAATATGAACAAAATTTTCAACTAATTAAGACGTATTTTTTTAAGAAATGATCTACGAAGAAAGTTATTATACTTCATTTTTTAATGAAAAATTTAGTCAAACCTCCTATTAATTAACTTATTTGTGTTTGATAGGAGATATGAGTTGTTTTTGCAAGTTAATTCAAACTTGAAACATGTGCACTTCAAAAAACTCATATTCCTGCACCCAATTTCAGCGGAAAGGACAAAAATATCCTTAAAAAAATAGGTGCATATATAAAAATACCTTCCAGACTTTTTTTTCAGAATATGTTTTCTGGATTTCTTTTTTCGGAACGAGTTTTTTGTATTACAAAATTTCTTATCTAGAATGAGCTTTTCAATTTTGTTTCTGGATTTTCATTTCCAGAACATAATAATCTTTTCTAGATTTTTTTCGAAATGTATTATTTTTAATTCTGGATTTTTTTTGTCTGGAATAGAATTTTGATTTTTTTCTGGATTTTTATTTCTGAAACTCAATAACCTCTTCTGAATTTATTTTTTCAGAATATATTATTTTTAATTTC
>Ga0123341_1006639_pt1 | contig 10471 bp, 8 predicted proteins | sample Turbeapinknodule_FD_89959 | JGI IMG/M metagenome (GOLD analysis project Ga0123341, IMG submission 89959) | Root nodule microbial communities of legume samples collected from Mexico - Turtle bean Mexico pink nodule | ecosystem: Host-associated > Plants > Roots > Nodule | place: Mexico: Nepantla...
AACACCATTTGGTAAAAGAAGAAGAAGGGCACCCCATTGTTTGACCTATCGTCTACGCAGACAAGCTCGCCTGGAGTGCAAGGTTGCACAGAGATGTACGCGTCATGCCTCCTAGCGAAGGCGTTGTGCTGGTAAACGCTTGGGTCGCCAACGTGGTCCTTCCAATCCTTCATGGAGGTTAAGCTTGAGCACTTAGAGAGCAACTCGTCAGGGGCCCAAGGGTATAGGGCTCTGTAGTTGACCCTGGGAGGTGGAGGGTTGGCAGTCGTTTTAGTACGCGCCATGGAGAAAAGATGAAGAATGAAGAAGAGAAAGGGTTTAGCAAATGAGGGTTAAGGTGAAAAAGGGGAAGAAACCCTAGGAAAAACCCTACCCACGCGAGAGATTGAGAAGAGAGGGAACGAAGAAATGAAGAAGAAAAAGTGCGAATGCAAGGAAAATAAACAGGCCCAAGCAGTTATTTCAATAGAAAAAGCCAAGAGGAAGAGCCATCAAAGGAGAAAAATCGTACCTTTGAACGATCGGGTTGATGAAGGTCTGAGGTGTGAAGAGAGAACGTAGAGAAAGCTTCGAGAAGATGAACAGTGTTGAGGAATGCGAAAAGTGATGAAACGGTAACTGGGAGCGCGCGTTTTTGAAAGATATAACGTAAACTTGATGAGCGCGAGAGGCGTTAAGTGTTGGCCGTGCGATTGGGCCACGTGTCAAGAGATTAAAGCGTGACTTAAGGTTTCACATCACCAGCGCAGAGAGTGTCACGTCACCAGCTCAGAGAATGTCACGTCATCAGAGCGCCACGTGGATGGTAGGGCGAGGCCTTAGTCTTAGTCTTTTCACTGAAAACAGTTGTCAGCTCAAGACTAGGGGGCTTATGTACCGACCCGTCCCCGGGCGTTGACCAGAGTCAAAGTCAAACATATGGTGGGACCCACCGAGGGGGCCCCAAGGAGGAAAGTCAGCATGTTGACCACTTTGGGCGTCGCTAGGCGTGGGCGTCGCCAAGCATGGGCGTCGCCAGGTATGGGCGTCGCCAGGTTTGGGCGTCGACAGGTTGGAGCGTCTTCCATCCTAAAGGCACAACCTGTTATTCTAAGGGTATGTTTCGGCTCAGATGGTGACACCCTCTGATACCCACGGGTAGGGAAGACCGTGGAGGGGGCGTCCCAGCAAGAGACCACGGTATGGACGAGGAGGCCTCGGGCCCCGGTACCTCAGAACAGTAACAAGGGAAAGAGAAAGGTGGCTCCAAGGCCATATCCCCAGTACCAGTAGGGAGTAACTTGACTCATGAAGTACCCACGCCACCTCTGGAGAATCCCTGGGATAGATACGACCCGGGAGAAGGCCACGCCCAGGGGTAATCCATGTGCATGGTACGAGAGGAAGGCTGATACACTCCCAGGGCAAGTGACTAGAGGCTGGGGTGCATGAGTTGGCACCCAGGTAGTCACCCCTTGTGCCAGATGCACTTCGAGGAAGGAAGACTTACACGTTGGAATTTCCCTAAGTTAGGTTACAGCGTCGTAAGGCCTTCCATGTGGAGTTGCGATTAAGTCAGAAAGGCCACGTGGCAGTAAGCAATGAAACCCAAGGTATATAAGCTTCTCTGAAATCTTAGTAAGGAACGTTTTACACAATTTACACACACTCTAATCATTTTGCTCGCTTACTCACTGTACGCACGAGTGATTGGAGAGAGAGAGAGAAGTTAGTTACAATTCAGTTACGCGTTGTACCGTCCCGTCCCCGGGCATTAACCCAAGTCAAAGTCATAGTCAAAGTCAAACATATGGTGGGACCCATCCAGGGAGCCCAGGGAGGAAAGTCAACAGGTGGACCTCTTAAGGCGTCGCCAGGATGAGGCGTCGCCAGGTGTAGGTGTCGTCAGGTTAAGGCGTCGCCAAGATAAGGGGTCGCCAGGATCAGACGTCGCCAGGTTGAGGCGTCGCCAGGTTAAGGCATCGACGGTGTCACCCCCCGATACCCACGGGTAGGAAAGACCGTGAAGGGGTCGACACCATGAGAAGCCTCAGTACCTCAGAGCAGTAAGCGACATGTGGCTTCAAGGCCATAGTCCTAGTACCAGTAGAGGAGTAACCTGACTTGTGAAGTACCCACGCCACCTCTGGGAGACCCCTGGGACAGATACGACTTCAAATGCTTTAAAGCACTTTAAACGCTTTAAATGCTTTGAACGTTTTAAACGCGTTAAACGTTTTTAAACGCCTTAAATGCGCTTTAAGACGCTTTAACTGCACTTTAAGACGTTTTGAATGCTTTAGACATTTAAAGGAGGCCTTGGACCTTTGAGACGGGGGGATCGAGTTTCAGTTTACACACAGACCCTAGTTGCTTGCTCGCGAACCCACTGTACGCACCGGCAATTAGGGAGAAATAGTGACTCAGTTATTTGACCACCTTCAGAGCATCCATTTACGGTGCTCCGATACGGAGGTGTGTCACCTTTGATATTTCTCGCTTGCTGACTTGATCGTCGGAGTGCAAACGGCCGCGAGGGCGCCCCTTTATTCACTTCTTTTCAGGTGCTCACAACGGGAAAAGAAGGGAATCTGAAGTTGAAGACGAAGGTGTCCTAGCTCGCGAGTAGAAGCCACGCACGAAGACTTTCCCGGTCAGCCGGCGAGAACACGCGCCTTCAGAGCATTCAGTTACGGTGCTCCGATACAAAGGTGTTTGGTGTTTTCTGCTTGCTGACTTGATCGTCGGAGTGCAATCGGCCGCGATGGCGCCCTTTGTTCTCTCTGTTTCAGGTACTCACGATGAAGTAGGATGAAGATCTGGAACCAAGACGAAGGTGTCCTTGTTACGTGAGTCGCAGCTACGCACGAAGAACTTTTCGGTCAACCGGCAGGAACAGAAAGGATGACTGAAGCCAATCAGGCGATGTTGCTGCTATCTCTGCAGAGAGAGATGGCCGAGATGAAGAGGAGGACAGAAGATGTTGTCCAAAAGAACGAACAAGAGATGCAGGCTCTCCGAAGAGAGAATGAAGAGATGAAGAAGAAGCTGATGGAGGGAGGACCTTCTGCTAGACCGACCAATGTTCTTGGCAGGTCCTACACCTCCCCTCCCAACCTGAGACTGGTGGAAGAGACAAGAGACAAGGTCCCCACCCATGAGATGGATGGTGAATTCTGTCTCAACAAGTCGGCCAGGACGACTGCCACCATGGACTCGACCCTCCGACACCCTTTCACCAATGCCATTATCGAAGCTCCACTGCCGGATAAGTGGAAAGGTTTCAACAAAGACCAATATGATAGGTCTACTGACCCGGACGAGCATATGGATGCCTACACTACCCACATGAGTCTCTACACCTCAGACGATGAAGTGTTGTGTCGAGTGTTTCCTACATCGCTAAAGGGAGCAGCCCTTGGCTGGTTTACCAAGCTACCACCCAATTTCATTGATAGCTTCGCCACACTTGTTGTGAAGTTTGAGACACAATTTGCCACCAGCATGCCACACCACCTTACCTCCATCGCCCTCATGTAGCTGGAAGAACTCAGGGAGTTTCGCAACCAGACCCTTGTCGAGGCCAACGGAGAGAAGAGCAAGGATGAGAAGGACTGCCAAGGCTGATCAGGCCAACGGGGCGACTGGCCTAGAGATAATCGAGACCGAGGTAGTCGGTTCTCAAGATACACGCCCCTGACAACCGAGAGGGGAAGAATACTTGACGAGGCACTCAACGCCGAGTTGATCCCTCCTCCCAGGAAGATGGCCAGCCCAAACAATGCCAACCGAAGGAAGCAGTGTAGATATCATCAGAACAGCGGGCACTCCACTGAGGAATGTCAGGCTTTGAAGGACAAGATTGAAGAGCACATTCAAGCCGCACACCTACGTCGTTTCGTCATAAACGATCGAGACGCAGGGCGCTCGCCTCGTAGAGAAGAGCCCTCTAAGAGAAGAAGATCGCCTCCACGAACCCGAGATGATCGAGACCGCCGGTCTCGGAGAGATGACCTTCCTCACAGGGATGACTCTCCCCGGGAGGCCAAAAGAAGAGGAAACTAAGAGGTTATCAACACCATAGTCGGTGGCTTTGCTGGTGGAGGAAGTACAAACAGCGCCCGAAAGAAGCACCTTCGGGCAGTCCACCAGGTGAATGCAGTGACATTTCGACCGAGGATGCCACTCATCACCTTCATAGAAGACGACTTTAAAGGCGTGGACTATCAACAGGACAATCTCATGGTGATATCAGTCGATATAGACCAATTTATCATCAGAAAAAACTATTGTGGATCAAGGAAGCTCAATAAACATCCTCTACTAGAAAACATTCAAAGCCATGAGAATACCCGAGGCAGAGATGGTGCCTTACGAAAACCACGTGGCCGATTTCTCGGGCGAGAGGGTGGGAACCAAGGGTTACATCGAGCTCTACACCACCTTCGGTCAAGAGAAACACTGCAAAACGATAAGGATCTGGTATCTGGTTATTGATGCCAGCCAGCTGATGGCGATCGTATCAACACCCCACCTTGCAATGAAATTCCCTTCACCAACAGGGGATATTCTCACGGTCCATGTCGACCAGAAGGAGGCAAGAAAATGCTATACCGAAAGCCTTAGAGTGGAGCCCTTGAGGAGTGATCCCTCTCCCAAGAGAAAATCCTCTCGGAAGGACCGCTCATCTCGAGAGGCCCGGCCGATGTCAGTAAAGCCAACCGTTGCGTTGGTAGACTTAGACCCCCGGGCGACCGAGGACAGGTTGGAGGCCAAAGAAGAGCTGAGGCGAGTACCGCTTCTAGACGAATAACGCAGTATCGCTGTGGGAACAGCCATGGCAGCAGTCGAGGCCAAGATAATGCATGCCACGCTAAAGAAGAATGTAGATCTATTTGCGTGGACACCATCCGACATGCCGGACATAAGCCTGGACATCATCACTCAAAAGTTATCAGTGTTTAAGGAAGCATGGTCGATTGCCTAGAAGAAGAGGGATTACGATGATGAGAAGCGCCTAACAGCAAAAGCAAAAGCCTAGAAGCTCCTGTCGGCTGGGTGGACACTCTATGTGGATGGCTCGTCCAACAAGACAGCCTATGGAGCAGGAGTCGTCTTGGAAGGATCGAGGGATCTCCTCCTGGATCAAGCACTCCAGTTTGGATTCAAGGCGACCAACAACCAGGCCGAGTATGAGGTCTTGCTCGTTGGGCTAAACCTGGCCTACGACATGGGAGCACGCGAGGTCGTGTGAAAAAGCGAATCCCAGGTTATGGTCGGCCAAATCAAGGGAGAGTTTGAAGTGAAGGAACCCCTACTACAACGCTACTACCATGCTGCCCGAAACAGCATCACCCGGTTCCACAAGGCACCTATGGAGCACATATCGAAGCAGGAGAACAAAAGGGTCGATGCCTTGTCTAGGCTATCGGTCACAAAGAAGAGGAGGCACTAACAATCAGTCATACAGATATGGCTAAGACACCCTAGTGTGCCAGAAATCGAATGTCTTGCAATTGCCGAGACTAAAGCGGACAACTGGATGACCCCTATAATCCAATACATTGAGGACGACACATGTAAGCCAAAAGAAGAAAAAGAAATAAAGCAACAATGTGCTCGGTACACTATGATAAACGAAGATTTATACCGAAGAGGCTACTCGACCCCCTTGCTGAAGTGCATCACCATCGAGCAGGTCGAGTATGTTCTGACCGAGATACACCAAGGAGTCTGCGGAAACCATTTGGGGGCACAAACAATGGCCTCTAAGGTCCTGAGAGCAAACTATTATTGGTCGACCGTCCAGGGAGACTGTGCTGAATACATGAAAAATTGTACCAAATGACAGGAGTTCAACCCCCTCCATCATACTAGACCATAAATGCTGCACAATCTCATCTCCCCATGGTCGTTCGCCATATGAGGGATGGACATCATCGACCCCTTCGCGCCAGGAAAAGGGTAGACCAAGTTCCTCCTAGTTGGAGTCGACTATTTTACAAAATGGATCAAGGTCGAGCCACTCGCGTCCATCTCGGCCAAAAACATTCAAAACTTTGTCTAGCGGAGCATCGTGTGTCTATTTGGCGTTCCGAACACGATAATAACTGACAATGGTTGATAATTTATTGACCAAGGGCTGCAAACCTTCTACGCCAACCTCGACATCATGTCAATCACCACCTCGGTTGAGCACCCACAAACCAACGAGCAGGCCGAGGCCGCAAACAAGGTCATATTGAACGAGTTTTAGAAGCGACTAGGCAAGGCAAAAGACCGATGGACAGAGGAGCTGATAGAGGTACTATGGGCGTACTGATGCACCCCCTAGACAACCACACAAAAAATACCATACAGCTTGACATACGGGACCGAGGCGATGATCCCGGTCGAGGTGGGCGAGCCCACCTAACGAAGGCAAATGTTCGACCTCACCCTAAACGAAGAAAGCCTAGCGGTTAACCTCGACTTGGTAAGTGACCTTCGAGACAAAAGCAAGACCCGAGAGACCGCATGCAAGCTTCGGGCATCAAGGCGTTACAACATGAAAGTCCGACCGAGGACTTTTCAGAAGGGAGACCTCGTCTGGAAGATGCGCAGCGATGCAAGAAGAAATGAAGGGAAGTTCTCGTCCAACTGGGAAGGACCATTCCGAGTCCGAAAAGTCGCAAAGGGGGGAGCTTATCACTTAGAATGGCTTCCGGGAAAAATTGTGCCAAGGACGTGGAATGCCACGCACCTTAAGTTTTATTACAGCTGAAAGAAATAAAATCATGCACTTTTTCCCTTTACCAGGGAAGTTTTAACGAGGCGTTTTTCTTAAAGTACTAGCAATGGTCTCCTTCAAAGCCTCGGTTCGGTCTGGATGAAGCCTTAACCGGCATACCCTGCCGACACCGCTTAGCTAGGTTTGGTATGGATGTAGCCCTAACCGGCATACCCTGCCAACACCTCTCACTCTGTTCGGTCTGGATGAAGCCTTAACTAGCATACTTTACCGATATTGCTCAACTAGGTTTGGTCTGGACGTAGCCCCAACCGGCATACCCTGCCAACATCTCTCACTCAGTTCGGTCTGGATGAAGCCTTAACTGGCATACGCTGTCGATACCGCTCAACTAGGTTTGGTTTGGACGTAGCCCTAACCAGCATACCCTGCCAACACCTCTCACTTGGTTCGGTCTGGATGAAGCCTTAACCGACATACCCTGCCGATACCACTCAACTAGCTGGACGTAGGCCTAATCGGCATACCCTGCCAACACCTCTCACTCGGTTCGGTCTGGATGGAGCCTTAACCAACATACCCTGCCGAAACCACTCAATTTGGTTTGGTCTGGACGTAGCCTTAACCGGCATACCCTGCCAAGACTGATCAGCACACCCAACTCGACACAAATAAACTTAAAATCAAATTATTGATTAACAAGAGGTTGATCGCCCATTCAACTTGTTCAATTAAACATTCACATGGAAGGTCGATCACCCATTTAACTTGTTCGATTAAACATTCACATTAAAAGGTTGATCGTCAATTCAACCTGTTCAATTAAAGACTCACATTCAAGGTCGATCGCCCATTCAAATAAAGAACAACATTTTAACTTGTGAAAATTTTGCTTAAATTCATTTAGACCGAATGTGCAATGTAAAAGAAAAGGTTCATATATTAATAGCAAAAGGGGAGACCACACCACGGCCTTAGAGGAGAGAGATTAAAAAAGCAAAAAGGCCACAACCCGGCCGAAGGCGAAACTAATCTTCATTGTCTTCATCAACTTCGTGGTTAAGATCGAAGGTACCAGAGGCCGACGACCCCCCATAAAGTACATGGGCCTGGCGGACAGCTCAGAGGAAACTTTGCTTCAGCAACTCCTCGGTCTAGTCGAAGTTGCGACCCAGCTCTGCCTAGACCTCGTCCCTAGCAGCTTGTAGGGTGGCCAGCTCGATCGCCGAGGATAAAAGCTTCTCGTCTCTCTCCTCGACCATCTTCTTCAGCTGGGTGTTCTCAGCCACCACCCTCGCTTAGAAGCCTCCTGCTGAGCCTTCTCCTTCTCGACCACCTCCGAGTCTAGCCTCTTCGAGAGGTCGGAGTTAGCAGGCAAAGACCGTTTCAGATGACCGGACGCCTCGATCAACTCATGATCCAACCGAGATATCTACTCGACATGGCGGTCTCGTTCTTGAGATCCCAGCTGGATCATGACCACCGAGCGGCACAACATTTCCAAGCCGCCCCTCAACAAGTTCGATGAGGGGACGACTCGGATGACCTCCCGGGTGGCTTCGGGAAGCGCCAGGCACACCCCCCCGAGTGAACTGTACGTCACCCCCAGAAGGGCCAAGGGCAACATCGAGGCCTCCATTGTACCCTCAGTCTCGGGAGGATCAACCGCTTTCGTCGCACGTTTGGGTGAGAGCGAGTCCACCTCGACCATGTCCCGATGAGGAGGAGGTGTCAACAGGGAGCCAGGGGAGCGGGTGGTGGTAGCAATGTTACCACCCTCCCTTGACCTCTTCTTGGACTTGCTGGAAGGGCCGGTTAAGCCCTTGTCAGCACGGGCACCCGAGCCCTTTGTCGTGTCCAGTGCGTCAATGTTGTGACGCCCCTTTCTCTCGGCCGCCCGTTTTCTATAAGCGTCCAACACGTCAGCACCAGCGGGCGATTCTTGTGCCATGATTTCTACAAAAAAGAACAAGTGTTAGAAGGCGAAACATAAGACCGACCAATAGCAGAAGTAAAGACTCATACCCTTAACGGCCGCCCATCGCGTCGACTCAGTATAAGCACCGATCAGCTTCCTGGTGGGAAGCTTCCTCGGGAGTGCATTGAAGATATGTCATTGGCACTCCCCATCAGCCTCTACAACTCCTTAAAATCGCGAGATTTGCTAGTCCAATAAAGAGGAAACCTCGACCGACCGTTATCCTCGAAGTAAAAGGTCGTTGCCTCCTACCGAATGACAACCTTAACAAACCTCTCTTTGAATCTTTTATAAGAGACAGCGAAGGACGTCCATGGTGAACTCGTCAAAAGGAAGAGAAACATGTAAGTTTGAAAAAAGACATGTATACATGTAAAAGAAGGGGGATCGGTGCCTGGTCTCCCCAAACAAACGCTCTCGGTGGACGAGCAAGGCACAGCACTAAAGAAGCTAGAATGCCCGCTCTCCTTTAAAACCGGGCACTTATCCAAAAACTTGGATACAATAGCCTCGGTCTTATAGAAAGACGAGATCCTAACCACCTTAGGGTCTACCCAGGTAAGATCCACCAAGGGAACACCTTGTAGGGGAGAGCCCGACTGGTCAACAGCATTGGCCGAGTCATCCCCCCTAACAACCTCTACCTGGAGTGGCACATCGGCCACCCCGACCGACAACGAGTCGGTTGTAGAGGACCCAGAAGAAGACGAAGAAGAAAGAGTAAGAAGAGGAAGGACGGGTGAGAGAAGGAGAAAGGGGATCAGAAGAATATATGGGTTGAGACAAGGTTGACATAACTAACCTTAAACAAAGCCGAAGACTGAGGCAAAGTAGAAGGGTGAGAGAGCACTCGGTTATCAGAACAAGGGCAAGAGATCACTCGGCTATCAAAACACTCAAACAAAGAAGTAGCACAGTATCTCGACACTATTGACCCCTATTTATAGGACTCAAGGACCTCGGAATATGAAACGTCGAAATGATCTCAACCGTTAGATCTCTCAGATCCCACGGTCCACAACGCTTCGCGCCCAAAAAACCCCTCATTAATGCAGGTCATGTCACGCCGCCTGAGGTCACGTCATACCTCGGGAAGTCCAACAGTCGCATGCCTAAAGGGAACCAACTGACACCCATCATCAAAGACTCAGCGGATACATCTATCCTCGAGCCTAGGGGGCAAGTCTACTGGTATGGACCGACTGGTCACTACCATTACTCAGTCTGGACTAACTGAGTTGACCGAGACCCCCATGGACGGCCAGGCCAACCGACACACTTCACCATTAACGCTCAAACCAAGGTCGGTGAAGCTAAACTACCATTAAGAATTAGGTAATACAACCATAAGTGTGATCCATTCCACTAATCAGACCTAATAAGGTAAGCTCATTAAAATAATATAAATAGCGCACATTCCAAGAAGAAAGGCATGTCATTATTACTGTACACACCCGAGTGCCAAGTACTCTCTTTACTGACTTGAGCGTTGGAGTGCCTTCTGTAGGTACTTCCCCCATTTGGCATTCACCCGAGATAGAGAGGCGAAGGAGTAGTGCGAAGACCAGGAGGATCACAGTAAAGCATTAACAACCTTCCTGAAAGAAGAAAGAAGACGAAGCCTTCAATAGTTCTCTAGGTCTCATCTCCCTAACAGGAACTGTACCGCCCTGGTAGTCGGGTGTGATGACGTGGCATCCTGCTACAGTATAGGCGTGTTGACAAGGCGCCAGGTTGGCAGAAGGGAAGGAAGTCGGGGGGGTTCGTGTAGTCGCCAGTTGTTA
>Ga0123341_1006640_pt1 | contig 10471 bp, 9 predicted proteins | sample Turbeapinknodule_FD_89959 | JGI IMG/M metagenome (GOLD analysis project Ga0123341, IMG submission 89959) | Root nodule microbial communities of legume samples collected from Mexico - Turtle bean Mexico pink nodule | ecosystem: Host-associated > Plants > Roots > Nodule | place: Mexico: Nepantla...
ACACCCCTTCCTTTCTTTGATAATGGGAGTTATAAATCTTTCTTCTATGAATAGGTCTTTCTTCTTCAAACCTTTTGTCCTTATTTTGGTTGAGAACCATTTTGCCAAACATTTCTTTTATCTTATCCCATTTTCTATCTTTATCTTTTCTCAAAATTCTATTTTCCTCTCTCCACCTATAGGCATCTTTTTGTTCCCTATTACTCCCTTGTACACTTGATACATGTAATGATCACTCATTTTGAAAAATGCAAAAACAATAGACAAAATGCTCAGAGGGCTTGGTGGAAGCCTTGCTACCGGCCCGGAGTAAGTCTCCTCATCATCAGTAGGAGTAGGGGTGGCCTTAGCAATGACTTTAAGCTTCAGGTCCTCAGTAGGGCGAGCTTGGGCAACTTCCTTCATCTTCTTGGCCCTGGCTACCAAGTCCTTTTTTTTAGTCTACCCAACATGTTGTCTGCAAGAGAAATAGAGGTAGATCAACAAGAAAATACACAAGTTAACATCAGTTAGAGCAAGAGAACGAAGGATACCTATGTAAGCTTTTAGTCCCACTAGGGATAACTCTTTACTTATAAGGGTGGTTGTATCAAAAACCACCTTCAAGCTGGAGAAGAAGAGGCACACTTCTTAATCCCGGTGTGGCATGTCCTCCAGGCATCGAGCACCTCGGAAGTTGGGGTTTTGGATCCAGTACAAAGGGAACCTATCAAGAAGATTTGGGTCCCTCTTGTTGCAACGAATTTTCAAAAACTTGTCTTTATAACCCATTATATGATTGCTGGAAGAATGAAAGCAATGCTCTCCCAGCCACCCCGTTGAAGGAAACCCACAATTGGCGGCCCAAGCGTTTGGCCTCAAAGAAATATAAAAAGACCTCTACAGATGGCAGATTGTCGAAATGGGTGCAGAGGATGGAAAAAGCCCGAACAAATGCCCAATTATTTGAATGTAGCTGGACTGGGGCGACATTGATTTCAGTGAGGAGCTCTTTTTCAAAATTGAACAAGGGTAAACAAAGGAGAACTCTCTTGAAGACAGTGGTGTAAAAATAGCATAATGGACCATCAAGGTCCGAGGACTCATCGCTTTAGATGGGCTCGTCCTCTCTACAAGGGATTATTCTAAAGTCTATATTGCTCTCCCTACCAAAATGATATTTAAGCTGACATTTTTCTTTCCTAAGGGCTATTATTTGGTCACGTGTAGTATATAAAGAGGTTTCCTCTAGAGGGTTTGCAGGAGCCCAGGAGTACATGTTTCGGTAATCCGTCGTAATAGAATATCTAGAACAAAAAACAACAAGCAAAAGCAAGCACACATTCAGGCAAAGAAAGCAAACACACATTTCAAATTCAAGTAAAACAACGAAACTAGTAGAAAATGGCAGTAAGTGTAACCTAAAAAAGGGTGAATACGGAACAGTCCCAACACAGGTGATATGATCACAATAATGTCTAACAGATAATGATGATTTGGGTAGGAAGAGGTACCTGTGTTCAGGGAGTAAGTCGAGGCGAGGAGGTTTCCCAGGTTGAGGAAGGAGGTGAAGAAAGTTTAAGAGAGGCATGAAAGCTTTGTGAAGGAGAAATGAAACAGTGCCAAATGTTGAAGTTTTTCAAACGTTAAAAGGCACAGTGTTGGGAAGGGTAAGCTACAATGCTTTTCAGTCGTTGATGAGGGCCATGTGTACGCTCACGATGGAGTATGGTGAGATGTCCACTCAGAAACGCTTCGTGCGTCGCGCCACACGCGCCACTACTCACAAGACACGTAAGCCACCAAGGGCGAGCAAATAGCCTCTTCGCTGAAGCAAGCTCAGCTCGAGCCTGGGGTCTTGTGTACTGGACCAAAGCGCTCAGAGCTCAGCGCTCGGAGGTCGGACCTCAGTATTTATCGTAGGCAAGTAAGCTCGGCTTTTGGGCTAAGTTGGTGGGCCATGAGATTGGGCCCTAGATGTATGTGTTGGTTCCTTTTTCATATAACTCCTTGTGCATAAGGCATAGGCGGCTAGCGAAGGGTAGTTTTGGACCTTGGGGTGTACTTAGTACACAAGGGGTCTAGCTTAAGTAAACGTTTCCTTTAAAACCTAAGCCCATGTGTGCTAGGGCACGTGGAGGTTAGGTTGCATATGTTCAAAAGATAACGTATCACCAGCCTGAGGGTGGCTACGTAAATAAATTGGACCCCTGATGTTGGTACATGAGTTGGTACCCTGGTGGTTATTCTGTTATGATTTTATGCACTCCAGGAAGGGAAGATTTCATTTTGTTGCGACACCTTGAGGGTGTGCCTTTGAGCGGAATATTTCTCTGTTGAGTATGTTTTTTCTTGAGATTATATTCTCGTTTATAGAAAGTTATTACAAGAGGTAAAAATATAAAAGGGACTTGAGATCTCAAGTTAGAGAAGGTTGTTTCTAAGACTGAAACTTATTACTACTTCTTGTTTCTTATAAACCCTGTATTGACTTGATCGTCGGAGTGCAATCAACAGGTAGGGCCCCATCTGTCTCAACGAAGTCGTGTTCCAACACAACAAAAGGAATAACAGATTCCAGCAGAGATAGACGGAGCCAGAGCTTGTCACTAGAGTCAACCGGCGAGCGGGTCAACTGGCAAGAAAAATTGGGTTGCCTCCCAGAAAGCACTTGTTTAACGTCATATAGTTTCATGCCTGCTTCTCTAAGGTGGACGACCACTTTGTTGCAACAATTTCCTGGTGACAACTTTAGTTCTTCTAGAATATGGACTTTCAAGTTCAATAGTTTCATTTGTCCTAATTTCTTTAATAACCCATAATCTTGACCCTTTTTTTTCAACCCTCTAGGTTGAAATTTTATTTTAGCACTTCTAAGCATTATTGGTTGCCTTAGTCTAAATTCATCCTTCACTATAGTTACCTTTTGTTGGGCTTTGTCTTCCTCTTTTGTCCCTGATGTATTTGGGTGTGTTGCTTTTCTATAACTTCTGGAACAAGTTTATTCTTCTTGTCCTCGTCGTTTGAAATGTGATGATGTATAAATTTCTCAAATAAAATTGAGAGGTCTAATTGCTCTTTAGTTTCAGGAAAGGCTTGTTGTAACTTTTTGTAAGCAATCTTCCCCTGTATTGGAAATTTTCAAACCAAAAATATTAAAAGTTACTTCATCATTTTGAAGATTCCCTATTTCTACTTTTTACATTTTATACAAGGCTTGAAAAAAATATATTCTACTATCTCTACTCTTAGTCTTAAGTTGTGGTGGCTGGCTTTGTCTGAGATGGATCTCCATCAGAAATTCTATTCTAATTTGTACAACTAGGTCATGTAAGAGAGAGTCTTTGTTAGTCTCTGCCGAGTCTCACTTTTCCTAGATTCTTCTTGTCATTGCCCTAGGGATATGTTCTCTGCCATCAGTGATGACTGAACGATCCTTTGATCTAGCAAGCGACACGCGTACTCGTTCTAATCCGCACGATTCACGATCTCCCATGCGAATCTCCTTGCTTTCTTCTCTAAAATTGTTTAATCGAACGAGTATGCAATTATACTCACAATTTTCACAACATTAGTTATATGATACTCTTATCGGAAAACAATAAACCAATAAAAGTACTAAAAACACAAGTAAACAAAATTAAAGGAATCTAATAGTGATATAATATGTAAATCCACGATTTTGTTTGGCATCACACCATTATTCATAATTTTATAAAATAAACTTACTGTTTCTAAGTACACATATGGATGTAGTCTCAAAAGTATTTGAAGATTTCTAGGTCCCTTCTACTTCTATGGAAATTCTGACCAGCTAGTTCCATAAATGACCATTCCAAAAACAATGTCTAAGTGTTTACTAGACGCCTCTAAAATCACAAACTGAGTAATAATGAAATATAACAACATAAAAGAAGATGATACATTGTTATCCTAAACTATCAGGAACAAATCATCAAAAAATAAAAGGAAAACATAAATATAAAGTTACTCAAATGAAAAGAGAAAGAAAGAGAGGGGAATGAGCTTTAGTTTTCATTGTTTACATATTAAGTTTATCTAATTTATCATCTTTGAGCCTTAAAAAAATTGTCAAATTAATAACATTTATTGGAAATAAAAAACCTTCATTTTCCTTCGAAATCTAACTATAACATTTCTTGTTTAAACAATATAACTCTTAACTTCTAAACCCCATGTCACCACATAAAATTCTTAAAAATTTACAGATAAAATTGATCCATTAGATAATTTGTCGAGTTCTAAGAAATAAAATAAAAAGTGAATAAGATCCAATGAAAATTAACATACGTAAATTTACAGTAAAAAAAATCAAGTATCTTTATTTTTGGATCATATATATGTATTTCAAAGAAAGCACTTAAAAGATTCATAAATAGACGAGAGAAAAATGAGAGACGAATGACAAAGATTTGAGGCATCGAATCCAAAAATTTCACTGTAGTTCCCAGAACAAAAACACACCACAATTCTGAAATGAAAATACACCACTTTAGAATAATTTGTTCACAAAAATAAAGAACACATTTAGAGTTAACCACAAAAGTAATATAAGATATGGACATTTAGAGTTAACCACAAAAGTAATATAAGATATGAGAAATGGAGAAAGTGAAAATCAATTTTGAAATAAATAGCAAATAGGATACAAGTAAAGAGAATATGAGTTGAGAAGTGAAGAGATTAGACGAGTTGGAAATGATTTAGAGGGAAAACTCCCTACGTGAGCAACAAAGATTTTCCTCTAAAACGAAATCCTACCTTGAACGTGATGAAGTGTCTACAAATATTTTTAGGAAAAACAGTCTTACGAGCCGAAGTTTCTTAAAAAATAAAAACTTTACTATGATTTATTAAAAACCTGTCAACACTTATCAGGGATTAGAAAAATACCCAGTACAATACGTAAGTGTCTTACTGGAAGTTATTCTAACTTCTGTTAACAAACGCATGTTAAAATTAAGAATTTTTGCATGTACAATATCAATTTTTATATTTATCTTACACATATTTTTTATACAATTTCCCTGCGAAAAACAATAGAAAAAAGTGTAAACAAATATTAAAAGATGGATGAGATTCGTAATTAATTATGTTTCATTACATAGAAAATCTTAGACATAGTTAGTGATTTTAGAGGCGACGGTCTTAGAAAATCTTAGACATTTTTTTTATCCGCAACAAATTAATAAAATTTAAAAGAGACACTCTAGAAAGTATTCCAACCCATATAAAAAAAAACCCTTCTACGCATAAGCTGATAAGGTTCTGCTGGACATAAAAGAGCCAACCTAAACACTTAAGGTTTACCCATTTACCCCAACGGATAAAAACATCACAAAAGATCCTTACCCACCACCTAAGACAGAAGACAAACTTAACCCCTAAAAAATTCCACGAATACCTCCATAGCACACCATCATATCAGCACTCTACAAAACCACCAGACTTTCCACGCCAGAAAAAGATACGCTAAGCTGACGGTGTTGAGTAGCACCCGTTCTCCACAGCAGGCTCGGCACTTAACAATCCCCTGTAACTACCGCACACCAACCACGCAGCTGCTCATCCAAAACACAGTGAATACGGTTAGGAAACCTGCTTAACTTCTCATGCTTTGAATAGGACACCCGAAACTCCAATCTGATATGAAGTCTTCAGACCTGCAGCCATTACCAGAGTACCTAACGAAAAAAATATACACCGACAGAAGAAAAATAAAAAATAAAAAATACAACCCCTGTTTAAGGCCAGGAGAGTTTATCAGTAGCTCCTATCATCTCCCAACCCCTGTTAAGGACATGATGGTCTATTTAAAATTAGACATGGCCAAAATCTTAGACATGGTCTATTTAAAAGTGTAAACAAATATTAAAAGATGGTTCAGATTCATAACTAATTATGTTTCACTACATAGACAAAGAATGGACATTGTTTTTAAATAGACCATAATATAATAATGATTTTCGAATAAAAACTCTTCTCGTAATATTATGATGAGACTGTCTTCAAAATTTTATGTTTTGGCAATGTACTGCTTAATAATATAATAATAATAATAATAAGAAGAAGAAGAATAGTCTATTAATAATAAAATGAATAATAATAATAATTTTTTTTAAAAGAATTATTTTGTTTTAATTCTTTTCAATTTAGTAACTTTAATTTTTATTCTATTCTAGTTTCTTTTAAACTTACCCACCTTTTCTGCTTCTACTTTTTGCCTTTGTACGTACCAACAAATTCCAAACAAGCTACTGAATCCATTGATTTTGTGCCTTAATTTCAGCGTGACATCGTGTGACAATCTGAACCTCCGGTGAATTTAAAGCTCATAAAAGCACGTTATGGTACATGGTGCATGGTGTGCATGTTGCATGCTTCCGCAAAGATGATATCCAGTGTATATATATAGGTGAAGGCCAAAAAGCATAACACACGCAGTGTGTAACATAACATTACACACTTTAGTTGAGTTTGTCAAACATGGGAACCTCTTGCATAGAATCTCCATCACTTGTTCAAGATCTGAAGGTGACCATCCACGAAACTTCAACGATTTTCCCATCCAAAGAAACGGAGAAGAAGACCTTGTTCCTATCAAACATCGACAAGGTAGTGAACTTTGACGTGGACACGGTTCACTTCTTCTCAGCAAACAAAGATTTTTCACCCCAAAAGGTGGCTCAGAAGTTGAAGAAGGCCCTAGAGGATGCTCTTGTGTGCTATGACTTCTTAGCCGGAAGATTGAGTCTGAACCCCGAAACAAAACGATTAGAGATAGATTGCAACGCAAAGGGTGCTGTGTTTGTGGTGGCTTCCACTCACCACATGTTAACTGAGATTGGAGATCTCGCTTATCCCAATCCAGCTTTTGCACATTTGGTTCACAAGACTGAGGATTTCCTTAAACCAACCGATCTTCCACTATGCACACTACAGGTAAAATGCTTCCATTTTTGCAAATCTGCGTTTGGTAACTCCAATTTATTGCATCTGGTTGTTCAATATGTTGCATCAGCTTCACTTTATCTTGCCTGGGCTGCCCAAAATGCAACATCATTTGAATAAATACACTTCTTATGCGTTCTACTTAATTATCATTAACTCATACTAGCTGCCTATAATTTAGTAAAAGTTATATTATTAACAATTTCCACCAGTTTATAATCAACCAGAGAAAAACAAATTCAATAGTAGAAATGTATAGCAATAAATTACAATTGCTTCCTTCTCTGTTTTTTTTTTCTGGAATTGTTAACAGAGGGAAATATCAAATCATATTTATTTTGATAAATATATAACCACTTACACAAAGTATAAACAATTTACACTCTTAGGATTGATTTTACGCATATAAAAGTCGTATTAACATCCACTCTTAAGCTTGGGGAACTAAATACTTTTAAAAAAGGAACAATTTTGAGAATTGATGTCACTAGTACTATGAATCTCACATGAAATATTTTTAATAATATTTTGTAATATTTTTCATTATTTCTCTAGCTATCCAAAATCATGTAAGCGAAAATTCTTCACTGATTTTTCTGAACCCTTTTATCAAGATGTTGAGAAATAAACTACTCTCTCTATCATTTTTATGTCTTTTAATTTTTTTTATATAAAATAAGAAATATAGTAATATTTATCATAATAAACTACTTATGGAATATTTTTTTTTATTTTTACATGTAACTACATATATTTTGAATTTTAAGCACAGTAAATAAATAAATAAATTTTAAAAATTTGACAATTAAAAAGTAATTAAGAGAAGAGATTAATTATATTATGTTCAACCATACTTGTTATTTAGGTATATGAATAAAAATTAAAGATTAAATTACATAAACTATAATTGCACAAGAAAAAGTAAAGCGTAAAGCATCACATTAGCATAATCACATCACCATTAAACATTAAATTTGATGCATGACTACAACGTTAAAACAATAAATAATAAATAGATTATATTGCCTTAACTTTACAGCTGACATCCTTCGAGTGTGGTGGCTTTGCAATGGGCTTCTCAACCAGCCACATAGCCTTTGACGGACTTAGCTTCAAAACCTTCTTGGACAACCTTGCCGCACTGGCTGCTAATAAGCCCTTCGCAGTCATACCCTGCAACGACAGGCACCTCTTGGCCGCACGATCCCCGCCACGTGTCACCTTCCCGCACCCCGAGTTGATCCAGCTCGATTACCTACCCACAGGTATTGAGTCCACCGTCTTTGATGCTTCCAATGAAGAACTCGACTTTAGGGTTTTGAAACTAACCTCAGAAGACATCCTGAGCCTGAAGGAGAAAGCAAAGGGAAGCACCAATGCCCGTGCCACTGGCTTTAACGTTATCACCGCCCATGTATGGAGGTGCAAGGCCCTATCAGCACCCTATGACCCTAATAGATCATCCACCATACTCTTCGCCGTGGACATACGTTCGAAACTGATCCCTCCGTTGCCGAAAGGCTTCGCTGGTAACGCGGTGCTAACGGCGTATGCGGCGGCGACGTGCGAGGAGTTGGAGAAGGGCGAGTTCTCAAGGTTGGTGGAGATGGTGAAGGAGGGGGCAGAGAGAATGAGTGATGAGTATGCGAGGTCTATTATAGACCGTGGAGAGGTGCATGATGGGTTTTCACGTGGGGATGTTTTGGTGTCTACATGGTGGAGATTAGGGTTTGAAGAGGTGGAGTATCCGTGGGGGAAGCCAAAGTATTGTTGCCCTGTGGTGCATCATCGGAAGGATATTATTCTGTTGTTTCCTCCCTTTGGTGGTGGTGGTGATGATGGGATAAATATTATAGTGGCTCTTCCTCCCAAGGAAATGCAAAAATTCGAGACCCTCTTTTACATGTTCTTGAATTCAGTTTGATCCATCTCTTCTCTTCATATGGTCATCAACATATGTTTAATTATATATATACGAATGGTGTAATAAGTGATGATCGGTATATTTCAATATAAGGATACTTTACTTGTAAGTGGAGATTTGCTGGTGATATGGTGGCTGATCCACCGTTCTTTTGCTTCACAAGAATACATATTGGCCTTGAAAATTAATTATTGTTTCATTTTAGGGTTCATCTGTATACTTTAAATATACAAATAAAAGTTTTTTTTTTATATTATTGGTTAGGAATTAAATACCAAAGAACTCAAAAGACTGAAACATAATAGGAGAATTTAACCCAAAACTAATTAATTGAACATAATAGGAGAATTAATTAACCCAAAACTAATTAATTAGCTAGGAAAATCTCGATGTTTAAATATCACCTCAACTCATTTATTTTATGAAAAAGTTTCTTTTGAAATTCAAATAGTAAACAATATACATTTGATAAATAATTATAATAATATTTTAAATTAAAAAATTAAATAAATATGGTTAAAATAATAATTTGTTGAGGGTGTGAAGTGAATTTGTTTTACTGCATGGCATGGGTGTTAAAGTATCACCTTCCCTCACTTCTTCTTCTCCATCCAACGCTCCATTCAGCCTCATTTTTTCCTTTCTTCCATGACACTCTGCTCCACTCCTCTCCTTCGCACCACTGATCTCCCCCCATCATCATTGTAGACATCGTGTTGTCTCACTCGAGCCACCTCGTTGCATCTCTACTACCCTTCACGTCAACAACCTTTCACGTCGGCAACACCTTCGCACGCCGCCAACACCTCCACGTGCTGTCAGGACATCTGCACGCCTTCAGCACCTCTTGGACCTCCTTTCCACCTAACTACCGCACCAAAGATCTCGCTATCCACCACGGACTGCATCCGCACCGGTATAATTTTCTTGTGTGATCTCTCTCTTCCCTACTCTAATATTTGTGATATAAACTATTTTTTTTTAGTTTTTTGCGAGTAAAACAATCAATTGATTTCTTGAATCAATAGGTTTAATTTTTGGTTATATACCTGGTAAGCTTTTTATAACAACTAGTTGAATAGATTGATCAATTGGTTCAAAGTTTTCAATCTAACACCAATATTTACGAAAATCTTACGAAAACAATTCACCCCTCTTGTTTCAAGCCATATATTCTAGCACAAAGGTTATCCTTAAGGGACTCATCGAATAATCCTCTCGTTTTAACTATTACATGTACCCAAAGATTAGAATGCTAGAGGCAATTTGTTTTCTAAGTTGGTACTATGAAATCAGGGAGTCACCAATTAGTGGTACAAGAAACCTATAATCCCAATAGTTGCATTAGGTGGGCAAGAGGAAGAACATATGTTGGTTCTTATCATTTGTTTGTGTGTAAACTTTTTTTTCTCCATTTATCCAAAAATCATGGCTTATTCTAGTAACCCAAAAAAACATACCAAAAGTGTTGATTCTAGAGGAAGGCCTCCTGGAAAAACCTCTCAACCTAACATCCATCCAAACCCACCTTCTCCTATAGATAGTTATATATATATATATATATATATATATATATATATATATATATTTTGTTTG
>Ga0123341_1006644_pt1 | contig 10469 bp, 9 predicted proteins | sample Turbeapinknodule_FD_89959 | JGI IMG/M metagenome (GOLD analysis project Ga0123341, IMG submission 89959) | Root nodule microbial communities of legume samples collected from Mexico - Turtle bean Mexico pink nodule | ecosystem: Host-associated > Plants > Roots > Nodule | place: Mexico: Nepantla...
TATATATATAATAAAATCTGTATATTTAAAACAAGTATCATAAAATTCATATAAAAGTATTTATAATGGATTAACTCTTATACCAACACGTATTAAATTCAATATTTAATAGCATTAAATAACTTATCTAAAAAGCACAGAATCAGTATCAAATATTTTATTCATTGTACATACATTGCAAACATAAATGATAAATATAAATCTAAAAATAAAAAAATAATAATGTCATAAATAAATAGATAATAGAGTGTCGAAGAAACTTAATCCATAATTCAACATTAAGATACACCTGGTCTTAGTCATACATGAGTTGGGCACTCAGTAATCTTATAAATGCGGTTTTTGACTCTCGGTGTGCCACAACCGCAAACAGGTACAAACTCACTCACTCTGTCACTGCGATTCTACACTTTTCTTTCACCCATTCCAAGAGTTCTTGCGACCGAGCTTCTCCGTTATGGACCTTCGCCTAGTGTTATTCACTTTGCTAGCTCTGTTACAGGCAATTTCTCTCTCTCTCTCTCTCTCTCTCTCTCTCTCTCTCTCTCTCTCTCTCTCTCTCTCTCTCTCTTTCTCACACACACCTTTTGCTTCAACTCTCGTTTTTCTTTCCTTCATTCGTTTCGGACTTTCTTCAATTGGAATTATGTGCTGAGCTGGTCATCGTTCCTCAGATTCAGAGGATGCAATTCTTGTTTTGTGTATGCGCGTGTGTTTTTTGAATTTCTCTTTATAATTTGTCTGGTTGCCGAGAAAATTTAAAATAGAGATGAAAGAATTCGTTACCAAGAATTTGCTTGAAGATTTCGGAAATGTTGCCGAGTATCAAAAAAACGTTCTGAGTTCTCTAACTCTTTGCTGAAGTACGAAGGAACCACGTTTTTTTTGTTGATCACGGCATGGCCTCTTTCATCACGTGGCTCAGACTGTGTTTACTTACTGGCTTGAACTGTTTTGGAAGTAAGAGCATTGGTTTGGTTGGATAGCTAATTTCTGTGGTTCGTGTTTTGCAGCTCTTTCTAATCTTATCTTCGGTAGAAGCCGACAATTTGTCCACAAGATTTCTTTTGACATCCAATGCCAACACAACGGGGTAATCTTTCTTTATACATGTAACAAAAACTATAACTGTGTCGCTTCAATTCTACAATCCTGTTTGTTTGTGCAGCTACAGTACATAATTTTTATTTTTCGTTTTTTTCGGAAATCTTACAATACATTCGCTGAACGTAGTTACAAGACAGGAGTTGACTGCCCGTGTTTTTCGATCTGAGAAGAAAATTTCATTTCCATATTTTTATACAGGGAAAAACATTTCGAGGATTACTGTGCAATGTATGACATTTGTGGAACGCGCAGTGATGGTAAAGTAGTGAACTGTCCATATGGTTCCCCAGCTGTGAAGGTATTTCTTATGATGCATTTTATTGTCCATCCATTTGCTCTATATCTTTTCCTTTCTAAAAGATTTTTTTTTTCTGAAACTCTTTTTTGCATTTAGATTTTTATTCTGTGATATGATATTTGGTATCGCTCTTTGATTTCTGTTATCTTAAGCATAAAGGTAAAGGTGCTTCACATCTTCTAGTTTGAACTTTTAAAGCTTGAAATTTGTCACGATCTAGTGAACTCTCTGCCTCTGTCTCTTTTCCCCAGCCAGATGATTTGTTCTCATCCAAGATCCAAAGTTTGTGTCCAACAATTACTGGGAACGTTTGTTGTACAGAAGCTCAGTTTGACACATTAAGGACGCAAGTCCAACAGGTCAATCTTCTATCTTTTTTCTTTTTTAATTATAGATGCATGTTCGTCATGGTTTAAAACTTGAGTTTATCTCACAGTCTCTGTCTCTGTTTTCAAAGATTTTTACGGAATTATGGATACTAATATTTTGACTAGTCATAGTTTGCCTTTATACGTGTCTACATCTTTCCAGTTAATATTGCACAAAATTTTGAAATTATGCGCAACGTGCCTTTAACACATTGTACATTATGGCAGGCCATTCCTTTTCTTGTAGGTTGTCCAGCATGCTTAAGAAACTTTTTGAATATTTTTTGTGAGCTGACATGTTCTCCGAACCAGAGTTTATTCATCAATGTGACCTCAGTTGACAATGTAAGATCCAACACATTCCAAGTGTTGTACTTTTGTATGCTCAGTTTTGTTATTTATCATTCTTTTTAACAAGAAATTTATCTTAATTGGTTCAATCCAATTAATTGAGAAAGAGCCTATTTCATGCTGTTGTTCTTGTATATTATTGTTGTCAGTATTTTTTATGCTAATCATAGTTTTCTACCGCGTTTCCTTTACAATGCAAATGTTTCTAATACACTCCAATTATTACAACTTACAGGTTGATGGTAATTTGACAGTGGGTGGGATTGATTATTTAATAACCGATGTTTATGGTGAAGGGTTATATGAATCATGCAAAGAGGTAAAGTTTGGCACTATGAATTCTCGAGCTCTACAGTTCATTGGTGCTGGTGCTCAAAATTTTAAAGGTATTGTACTTTAAAGTCTAACTAAGTATTGTTTCTCCTCACTCATATCTTGTCTATGATTTTATGTCATATTGTTGAATTATAGAAACATACAAATATGTTACTCTCCTCTTCTAATCTTTTCATGTTTAAGGTTATTGCACACGGATTAATGCATACTTAATAGATGAAAACAATGACTAAAAAACCCTTATTTAATACAATGTGTCTCAATCATTAGTAATAATGAATTAATACTCCAAATTCCTGTTTTTCTCAACTAATTCCAATAACAATAAATGTGAACTAGTACTAAATTTTCTAGTATTTGCCACCATACTTCTTATTTTTATTTATATAGTATTTCCGACCAAATTGTCCAATTCATGTTTCTCACTATTTTTCCCCCGAAGTGTTGTAAATAGTTATGGTGTGCTCTATGCATTCCACTTTCTTGTAAACATAAGACACATAAATTTATAATAATTCAGAGAGTTTTTAATTGAGAAAACTGAGAAAAGAAATATAAGGGTAAAACATGCAAGAAATGGAAAGGAGGGAATAGTTCTTCTGAACTTTGGATGTTAAAGCCTGTCACTGAATTTACTTGTATAATGTGTTTTGTATACTCTGCATGTGGTGTACCAAAGATATTATTGCAATATATGCGCAGGACCTCTCCTTAATTATTCTCTTGATCTCTCTGTGTAAACTGGCATGCATTGATGCATTAGAGTTATTGGTTTGTGATTCTTTGTTATTTTTTGTATCTCTAACATACATGCAATGGTGGAAACAAACTTGCATCTTACTTGATGTAGTGTACATTTGTTTTTGTTTTTTGTTATATTTTATTTTCAAAGTGACCTTGCAGGATCTTCCTCTTGAACATAATTTGATACCCTCGTATAGTCTTGTCTATGCAGAAAAAACTTTTATGACTATCATTATGGTAATTTGTGACATGTGATACTAGCAACATAAAGGTTCTTTTTGATAGGGAATTAGTTGTGTAAAATTATTTTTTAGTTCATTGCTTGAGAGTTTGATGCTTATACTCAGATTACTTTTGCCAGATTGGTTTGCGTTTATTGGTAGAAAAGCAGTCCCCCGCGGTCTTGGTTCACCATATGCAATTACATTCAGGTCAAGTGCAACTGAGTCATCTGGCATGAAACCTATGAATGTTTCAACTTATTCATGTGGTGATATTTCTCTTGGCTGTTCTTGTGGTGACTGTCCTTCCTCTTCAGTATGCTCCATTTCATCTTCAACTACCACCAATAAGAAGGATTCATGCTCCGTGAAAGTTGGGACTTTAATCGTAAGGGAGCATATTATAATTTTTATGATATTTACCAGATGTATTAGCTTGCTGTGCATAATGATGAATGAATTGTGGTTTGTGGAGGCTACTGTGTATTATTAACTAACATGGTTTTTAACCTTTGGCATCTGCAGGTTAAGTGTGTTGACTTGATTTTGGCAGTCTTATACATTATACTGATTTGTGTATTCTTGGGTTGGGGATTGTATCATCGGATTAGAGAAAGAAAACCTACATACAGAACTAAATCAGTGTCTACTGTCATTAGTGATGGTGCACTATATACTCGTAACAGAGAGAAGGATGAGAACCTCCCAATGCAGATTCATGTTAGTATGCTATTTCTTAATCTTAGCATGTTTGTCTTCCTTTTTTTATAACTTAAAAGGATAAGTTTTGCTTCTTTTCCTTATGCATGTTTCTCCAATTCTAACTTTGTTTTAACCGATGTTGATTATAAGATGATGGAAGATGCCCAAGAAAACAGAAATAAAGTCCAGCTCTCTGCTGTGCAGGGATATATGGCAAACTTTTACAGGTACTTTCTATGCTTCAACATATATCATTTGATGTAGAGTGTCATCTGACCTCACTTTTGCAAATAGGAAATATGGATTGTATGTAGCTAGACATCCGATTATGGTGTTGGCTGCATCCGTGGTTATAGTTCTTCTCCTCTGTGTTGGTCTAATCCAGTTCAAGGTTGAGACACGACCTGAGAAGGTAAATATAACGTAGTTGCTACTCTTTTGTTTAAAATGCTGTCTCATTTTGTTATCTTTCTGAACAAGCTTTTTCTGTTGGGTTTTGTTAAATGATACAACTGCAATTGATTTCCATATTTAGTGAATGAATCTTTTCACCTCACTTCTGAAGCTTATAAGCAACTAGCTGTCTCAGGTTAAAAAAACACTGTTTTTTATTTATTGATTTTCAGTGCTATTTGTACATGTAGCAGAACTCTTTTGCTGGTCTTTTTTGTCTTGTTGGCTCAACTTGAGTTTCCACTATCGTTTTTGGTTGAAATTTTTTCTAGTAAGAGTATCAAGAAATCTGATGACTGATTGCAATTTTAAATTCAAATGGAAATTGGGGGGAGGGGAGTCATTGAAAAGTTGTTTTGCTTGAGCATAAAGAAGAAAACTGAACCATTAAAATTTTGAAGTCTGGTGTAATAAAAAATATATATAGGCTGGAAAGAAGTAGCTTTAGCATACTATTATCATGTGTTGTGGTTTACTGTCTGATTTTTTTTTTATCTTCTTGATATATTTCTTTACATTACTCGGATTTGGAAAAATAACTCCTTCACTTTTTAGCTGTGGGTAGGACCTGGAAGCAAAGCAGCCCAAGAGAAGCAGTTTTTTGACACTCATCTTGCTCCATTTTACAGAATTGAACAGGTTCTTGTTTTGACCCCCTTTACATTATCAGTATAATATGCAACAACTCCTCCTTGTGAATGTTTTGCTAATTTTATTTTATAGTTACTTTTTTTTTCTCTTATGGAAAAAAATATGTATATTTCTAACTTATTTGGCTTTTAGATTCCTTACATGCATTTTCAGAGGATGGCCTGTACCAAAAGGCAAGCTTGTTTATCAGTACAATATGCAACAACTCCACCCTGTGAAAGTTTTGCTAATTTTATTTTATTCAGTTAATTCTTTGCTTCTCTCATGAAAAAAGAAAGATGTGTATTTCTTATTTATTTTGCTTTCAACTTCCTTACATGCATTTTCAGTGAATAACATTTACTGAAAGACAAACTTGTTGTAAGGAAACAAAAACTCCTTTTTCTCTATTAAAGCTTTACCCTACACGCATTCTTTATCAAAGGGCATGAGGTGATGAAACTGTATAATAGTATAATTGTAATCCGCTCTTAAGAGCTTTGTCATTTTTCCTTTTATAGCTTAATGTTGATATCAATTTCATCTTCCCAATAATAAGTCAACACTAGTCTGCATTCTGCAACACGAGCCAATTTGAAATAATCTTCAGGCTAGACTTTTGCTAATTTATCTTAATGAATGACAGCCACTTGCCACTTTTTGTTTACAGCTCATACTGGCAACAGTTCCAGATCGTGTGAATAGTACGTCACCAAGAATTGTGTCAGAGGACAACATTAGGTTTCTTTTTGAAATACAGAAAAAGGTATGTGTTCCATCTTATAGTACTGCTGAAATATTTTGATCATTATGTTGCATTGAGGGATTTGCTTTCAGGTTGATGCAATTCGTGCTAATTATTCTGGCTCGATGGTATCTCTGCAAGACATCTGTATGAAGCCCCTAGACAAAGATTGTGCCACTCAAAGTGTACTGCAGGTATAATTATTGATTTTCAGCCACAGAACTATAATGTTTCATAATTTTTGTGGTAATCAATTTTGCATTTTAAAATTTATGAATAGCATTTTTCTCCCTCCTTATTGACAGTACTTCAAAATGGATCCCAAAAATTTTGATGATTACGGGGGAGTTGAGCATCTCAATTACTGTTTCGAGGTACCAAATGTTAACTTTACATCTTCAAGTTGGTTGTAGCTTTAGATATTCTTAATTCTACTGTTTGTTTTGTGTGTTCACTTGAAAGACCTCCTGCTGTATACCATTAAATTCAGCAGTCGTTTTCAGTACGCTTTAATTTCTTGCGTAGAGAAATTAGAGAAGTAGAACCATGACAACTACTGGGAATACCTTCTTGGTGCATTGTACTAAATTTTAATGTCACACAGGAAAATCAGTGGTTGATAAACTTGTTGCTGTGAATGTCATTTAAAATCCTGTTGAATGTTATGAAATTTTTTCTCTCTGGAATTTGGGGGAAGTGGGTGGTCATGATTGGATAACTTGTACTTCATTTTACACTACATATTGCATCAGATCTCTCTGAAGTTTCAGACTATAACAAGGGAAAGACCTTTCTGTCTGATATGAATAATAATAAGTGGTATTTTTTTCGTTCTTGCAATCTAGAAGATTTATCCTTGATTCATATAGTAATGGTGATGTGTAAATATTATGGATTTGACTCCTCTAAAGTGACTTTAGACGATAAAAGTATATTTATACGATTGATTAGAATATTATTTGTTGAGATTATGATAAAATAGAAGTATCACAAAGTTCGAAATTATTAAATCTCAATCCTTGATTTTCTGATCAATGATTATAAATGCACTATTATCTAAAATTGACTTCCTTGTTTTAGAGGAGTCAAGTCTGTATAATATAATTTCAAAATAGCCTAATTATTTTCTAATGTTGTGTTCGTTCAGCATTATTCCTCAGCAGACCTATGTATGAGTGCATTTAAAGCTCCTCTTGATCCAAGCACTGTATTAGGAGGCTTTTCTGGAAATGACTATTCTGGGGTACTCTCTCTTTTCTTCTATGTTGTGAATGACTGGGATTCTGTTGAGCATATGATAACTATAATATGATTTATTCAAGACAGGCATCTGCATTCGTTGTAACTTATCCGGTCAATAATGCTGTTGATAACGAAGGTAATGGAACAAGAAAGGCAGTTGCTTGGGAGAAGACCTTTATTCAGCTGGTGAAGGTTAGTATCCTGTATATGGGCTGCAGTTAGGCACCACTAGTCCCACCTAGTTAGTCAAACAGTCAACTGTATATTTTAAAGCTTTGGTTGCCAATTTGCATCAGCAGAAAATAACTGCTTTAGGTTGCTGCAATTTCATCCATTCCTAGGAAATACTTTATCAGGGTGTGATTCCCAATGAGTATTAGTGTTCGCACTTGTAGTTTAGTTGACACATTCCATAACTGGGTCCAAAGTCTTCCTTTGTGGAAAGTACAAAGGTGCATTAAATGTTTTAGTAATCTGCTTGTTTGTCCTTTGTGATGTTATATGGTCATGTATAACGGGATCAGGCCATTACTATTTCACTCATCCTAGTTTTCCTGATTTCCTGCATGTATGGTGTCCTTTATGATAGGATGAACTGTTACCAATGGTACAATCAAGAAATTTGACACTGGCTTTTTCATCTGAAAGCTCTGTTGAAGAAGAGTTGAAAAGAGAAAGTACTGCAGATGCTATTACTATATTGGTAATATTATGCTTTCTATTGTTGACACATGCTTGTCCTAAGTACTTGAATTTTTCTTTTGCGTGAGGCCTGATTATGGATTTATCTGAACAAGTTCCATGTCATGTATTTCCAAATTAATATTTTCTTTTCGTAGGTTTAATTTGTCTAATTTCTGTTGTACCTTATTTTATTGCAGGTCAGCTATCTTGTGATGTTTGCTTATATATCACTTACGTTAGGGGATACACTGCACCCTTCATTTTTCTATATTTCTTCAAAGGTGCTGTCTCAACCACAACATCAAACCATCTTTCCTCCCCCTTCTATTTTTTTGATTTTTTTGTCTTTATCTTTCCTCCTCCCTAATCCTTCATTAGTATTTACTTATGGAAAATTATTTCTGATTTTAATATCTATTCAATAATTTTGGATTACAGGTGTTACTTGGTCTTTCTGGAGTCATTCTTGTTATGTTGTCTGTCCTTGGGTCGGTTGGATTTTTTAGTGTGCTTGGTGTAAAATCTACTCTGATCATCATGGAAGTTATCCCTTTTCTTGTCCTAGCTGTAAGTTTTGTTTTGCTTACATAGTTATGAAATGATAGCTATTAATGAAATATATATTTGTAATTATTTTTGTAGTTTATGGTATTTGCGTTGCGTTGTCATTATTTTTTAGAAGTTATTATTTATCTGCTCATAATTAGATCTGTTTGATTTAGCTGGATATGATAGTTTAAATGATTCGTGTGTCATTTGATTTTCATTAACAAAAGCCTATAGAGTATTTTCCTTGATTAATTGATGTTATCAAGAATGTAACTGCTAACTTTCAGTTTAAGTTTAAGCAAGTTTCATGATGTTGAAAGGAATTTCTTTTTGTATAATATGAGTAGAAAACGAGGAATCAAACTACAAGTTGACAACATAGTGAGGCTTCCTTAATGTTTAGAGACAGAATTTGAAGTAAAGTGCATATTGTTGGATTTAGAACATGAGACAAATTCACCATATAGAATGCTACCAAGAATTATCTTTATGAGTACAAAGATAATTAATCATGCTCTCTTTTCCTATAATATATGATTCTTTTGTTCAAGCCAAATAAACAACATTAATGAAACTCAGACTTTTCTTCAAATGATTGTTTTCCTGTCTATTCCAACGTGTCATTTGATTGGCTACAGTGCATTTGTGTCATCATTTAAGTTATAGAAATGGATGTGTTCTAGCAGAACAATATATTACCCAGTGTCAGGATCTGTTAAATCCGGATATTATATTACAATTTACCAACTTTTTTGTTTACCATTCTTCACTTCCTGTTTTTCTTTTTGAATCTCTTAGGTTGGGGTGGATAATATGTGTATACTAGTTCATGCTGTAAAAAGACAACCACTGGAGTTGCCCTTAGAAGGACGAGTAAGCAATGCACTTGTTGAAGTTGGACCATCAATAACATTGGCCAGTGTTTCAGAGGTTTTAGCATTTGCAGTTGGGAGTTTTATTTCCATGCCTGCAATCCGTGTGTTTTCCATGTTTGCTGGTAAGTTTTTATCCTCTTTTGAAATCTATACCTTTTCTACTGTCACAGTTCTTTCTTTCGTGTCTAATGCTAATCCTTAGCTTCCCTTCTCACTTTCATTCACAGCATTGGCTGTTCTTTTGGACTTTCTCCTGCAAGTTACTGCTTTTGTAGCTTTGATAGTTCTTGACTCTTTGCGAGCAGAGGATAAGAGGGTTGATTGTTTTCCATGCATAAAAGTACGTGCAGACCCTGATATAGGTATAACTAAAATTTTAATCTAAGATGACTTCTATGTTTTATCACTGCATATTTTTATTTTATCGTAAGCTTTCCCACTTTCCTGTTTGATAACTATATCTTTGGATGAACAATACGGTACTCTACTTTTCAAAAATTGGAAGTTTTGGTCAATTTCATTGAAGTTTGTGTTTTTCATAACTTATCAGGAATTGGACAAAGAAAACCTGGCTTATTGACTCGATATATGAAGGTAATTATCATTATCTTTGTCAGCAATAATGTTTGGTGATACTTGTGAGGGGACTAAGCATATCTGACATTGTTTTCGTGAAGTACATTTATAGGATTTACTTTTAATCTAGCTATAATAATAAATTGTACAACCATATTAAGAGAGTAATTGGTATGCTAACATCCTTTCTTGGGATTCAAATGTGATCGACGTACATTTTATTATGCTGAATTAATCTTTTAGTCCTTGAACTGTTTGAAATTTTTTAATTAGGTTACCTTCATAGTTTGTAATTAGGTCCCTGAACTTATAATATAAATAATTTTTAATGGCTCTGTAGCTAACTTTCTGTTAAGGTTTTTGGTAATTACTAGGACCTGATTGAAAATTCTCAAATAGTTCAAGAACTTAATAATTAAACTAGTGAATTGGTCTTTAAAATATTTAAGATTTTTAGTTAGGTCCCTTGTACTTAATGAAACCATAGCTACTAACTAGGAACCCGATTAGGAATGTTTTGTAAGTATGGGGTTCTAAATTAAAATATTAAATATAAAATGATTAAAAATATAAGGACCTATTTAAAAA
>Ga0123341_1006645_pt1 | contig 10467 bp, 14 predicted proteins | sample Turbeapinknodule_FD_89959 | JGI IMG/M metagenome (GOLD analysis project Ga0123341, IMG submission 89959) | Root nodule microbial communities of legume samples collected from Mexico - Turtle bean Mexico pink nodule | ecosystem: Host-associated > Plants > Roots > Nodule | place: Mexico: Nepantla...
AAAGATCCATTCTTTTTAAGCTTTGGAATGAAAGAGCCATTTTCGATTGAATCCCAAATTCCTTGATCAATGGATTCAACAAAGATTTTCATTCTAGCCTCCCAATACTTATAATTCAAACCATAGAATAAAGGTGGTTTGTTGATTGAAGAACCTTCCTCGAAAGATAGTTTTCCAGCCATTGAAAAAGATTTTCGGATCAAACTTGAGTATCTTTCAAATACCAAGCTCTTGATGCCAATTATTAGAATGTATGGCTTTAAACTAGAGGGTGGTGAATGGTTTAAAGAGAGTTTTCGCAAACTTTTTAGTCTAGAATGAAATTCCTTCGAGAAAACTTGATTCAGAACTCAGTTTACCAAAAACACAAAGCAAATTAGCACAGCACCAGAAAAACAATCGGTTGTTTCGCAAAAACAATCTGTTGTTTCGCAGAAACAATTGGTTGTTTATACCAGTTAAAATATACAAACTGAAATTAAAGAGTTTAAGGGAGAGAGAGATTGCACACACAGTTTATACAGGTTCACTCTTAAACCAAGAGCTACATCCAATCTTTCCAGAAAGTAATGGGGAATCCACTAAGTAACCAAACCTAGATTACTTACATACACCACAAAAGAAGTGACCTTGATCCCCTCAAGACACACACTTCCTTTGGCTTAGCACATACACCACCAAGAATGTTGATCTAGACAACCTCAAGAGCACACAACACTTCTTGGCCTATCACATCAGAGTTTACACAAAGTACAGAAGGATTACACTTGTTACAGAATGATCTGAAATGAATACAAATGAAAATCCTATTCCACTCTCTCTTGATCAAAGCAATCCCAAAACAATCTTTAACTCTTGAAAAGAAAAATCAGTGAAAAACTCAAATCTGTTTTTCTATGATTAAATCTCAGTTGTTGTTTGTTACAAAAGCTGAACAAACTCTTTATAGCTTTCAAAGATTGGTCAAAGAATTTAAAATAGGAACGCATTCAGTTATAAAATCATTTTAAGCTTAGTCAACACTCAAAATAGTTTTCGGTTATGGTTTGAAAACAAACAATCGGTTGAATGTGCAAATCAATCAGTTGTTTTGGTTTGACAGCAAGCCAACCATCAAAAACAGTTTTCAACCTTTCTCAAAACACCTAAGAGTAAAACAATCGGTTGTTTCGACAAAACAACAGTTTATTTTTCACTTAGATTGAAAAACACTTTCAATTCAAAAGGTTTGAGAATACTTAAGCTTTGGATTCAATCAAGAGTGGATTTACACAGATAATCTACCCTAGATCCTATTCTAAAACACCTCAGCAACAACAAGCACAACCAGCCTTCCATCAAACTCAAAGGATTTGGATTCTTCAAAGCTTGAACACACTTGATTCAACAATTTGGTGATATCCACTTTTAAGATCAATCTTGAAAAATATAGTGGATCCATGCAATTCATCAAGCATAACATTAAGTCTAGGAATTGGATGTTAGTATTTAACGGTGATATTGTTGATGGTTCAACAATTACAACATATTCTCCACTTGTCATCTTTCTTAGGCGCCAACAAAATAGGTACAACAGAAGGACTTGAACTCTTTTGAACCCAACCCTTCTCCAACAATTCTTGAACTTGTGATTCTATCTCCTTAGTCTCCTCAGGATTAGTTCTATAAGCCTGTCTATTTGGTAAACTAGCTCCCAAAACTAAATATATTTGGTGTTCTATATCCCCAAAAGGTGGAAGTCCAATGGGGCCTTCCTTAGGGAATAGATCACCAATTCTTTTAAAAGCCTTTCAACTTGAGGAGGTAGCTCACAAATTTTAGAAGTGTGGCAGTGCATGCAAGTGTTCCTTTACAAAGAAGGATGCCTAAAAGTTGTTCAGATAGAAGTATCTTTTCAATTTTATTTTCAAACTTTTCTTCTTTCTGAATGACCTTGTGGGAATGAACACTTTTCTCCCACGCCTCAGCTTTTTCCCTAAGGGCTTTTTCTTGATTTTCTAATTTTTTTTCTTTTTCTCATTTTCTCTCATTTGTTTCATTTGTACTTGGTCCTTTACAACTTGTGAGGGTGTTAAAGGATAAATAAAGTACACACTTCTTTTCCCTATGAGTGAAAGTAATCTCGTTGGTAAGACCATTATGCACAGTTTTCTTATCAAATTGTCATGGTCTTCCCAATAAGATATGACAAGCTTCCATGGGAACTACAGAAAGTTTGACTTTCACTCGCTTGTCTACAGTTAAATCCCCATCTTCATTTATCCATTGAAGTTTGTAAGGTTTATGTTCCCGCCGGTTGACCTAAATGTCTTTGTGCGCCTCTGATAACTTCACGTCCAGGAACCCTTCGTTCCTACGTCCCTTTCCTCTGATGGAATCACTTGAAAACAAAGAGACAAAGGGCGCCCTCGCGGCCGTTTGCATTCCAACGATCAAGTCAAACTCTCGGGCAATGAAACACCAAATTCTAACTCTGAGAGCACTATGTGTGTTCTCTCTCTCTGTGTTGCTTCTCTTACAAATGCGCAATGCATACTAACAAAAGCGTACCTTGTTATGTTTGTCGTTATCCCTTATATACCTTTCAGTGTCTCTGCCCCTCTTGCGAATTATGACTTAAGCATACTGTAGGCGCGCCTTAGCGACACGATTACCCAGTCTTAGGGCCATATTAGTGCGTAAGGCTGGCCTGCCGAAGCGCATATGGCGTGGGATGGCCACTTGGGTGCCAACTCATGCGCCCAATCTCTGGGGTCATCCACCCCTAGGACATGACTCTTACGAGTCGTCTCTTTCCCAATGGCTCTTTGATGGTGGCGCATACTACCACACTCCCTACACCCCATGCACGCATCCCTCGTGATCTGGGCCTCTCTTTACTGGTAACTGGAATGTGGCTTGGAAACCACCTTTTTCGGTCCATCTTTATTGTTTGGTTGACGAGGCCCGAGGCCTCCACGCCCCGTGTCGATGTCGCCCCCTCCTCGGCTCCCCTTACCCGTGCTCCTAGCAAGACTCCGCCCTGTCCTGCTAACCTCCCAGTGGTCCCAGCCTTTGGGGCCCCACCATGACTTTGGTCAACGCCCGAGTCCGAGGACCGGTCGATACACAAGCCCCTCAGTCTCGAGCTGTCAATTTTGTTCAGCGAAGAGACTATGGTCTCACCCTACTGTCCTACGTGGCTCCTGGTGACAGGACGTGTACAGTGCACCGAAATGACGCTTTCTTGTTCCTGCTTTGATCAGCGCACACGTGTCTTGATCTAACGACTGAGACTTAACGTTGCTTGCGCTTCCAAGTTTACGTTAAGTCTTTCAAAACCGCGCGCTTCACGCACTGTTCGATCACTTGAAACCTCTCTCGCACTTTTCATCTTCATCCTCGAACTCTCTGGTTTCCTCTTTTCGAAAAAATCGTAACTTTCGCTCATTCATAATTAAAGGTATGATTTTTCTCCATTGATTGCTCTTTACTTCTGATTTGCGCATTGATAGCTGCCTGGGGCTGTTTAAACTTCCACATTTTAAGTTTTCTTCTACATCTTCTTTGTTCCTCTGTTTTCTCAGTTTTCCTATGAGGGTACGAATTTCTGGGTTTCTTTAGTTTCACACCATAGCCCCCCTGTTGAACCTTTGCTTTCTTCCTTTCCTTGTTTTTCCTAGTTTTCTTCATCATGGCACGAACGAAAGTCACCACCAACCCTCCTCCACCTAGTGTCAACTACAGGCCCTTATACCCTTGGGCCTCCGATGAGCTACTTGCTGAAACCTCCTCTCTCACCTCTATCGCGGACTGAAGGGCACACCTGGACAGTGAGTCTGACTTCAAAGGTAGGGCGTTCGGGAGAGAGTGTGACGCTTATATCTCGGTTCGCCCCTGTGTAGAGGGTGAACCCGTGTGCGGGGACGACCGCGCCAACGATGGTGAACCATTCTTCTTCTTCTATCAGACTGTCTTTAAGCGAATTAGGCAGCACCTCCCCTTCAATAGCTTCGAAAGGGAGTTGTTAACTGAGATAAACGTCGCCCCTGCCCAGCTGCATCCCAACAGTTGGGCCTTCATCAGGGCCTTCTCCATTCTTTGTAACTACTTTGGCCATGCCCCCTCCGTAGATGTTTTCCTTCATTTCTTTGAGGCCAAAAAGCTTGGGAAGAACCTCTGGGTCAGCTTCAGCGAGGTAACAAAAAGAGTCATCCTCACCTTGTTCCAGTAATCTTACAAAGGGTTCAAAAGGAAATTTTTCTGGGTGTGCTGCTCTGAGCACGATCGCACCACGCTAAATGGATTCCCCTTGTACTGGGTGAAGAAGTTGACCTTTAAGAAAGCCACGACCCTCGATGAGCTATCCTCTGTTGATCGTGAGGTATGCCAAGTGTTGGCGAGCCTTAGGACGGTCTTCAGCACCGTAGAGCTCATCAAGAACGAATATAGCCCGACTGGGCTTGCTGGTTATATTGGTATAGGAACCCTTTCCTGACCTTCTTTATAACACTTCCTTGTTTGCTTTTATCTGCTAGCTTATACTTATGCTGGTTTTCTAATTCTCCCCTGTTTACTAAACTCTTAGCTCTTTCCAATTCTGACGCAGGTATGGTGCTGAACGAGGAGAAGAGGGCAAAACTAGTTGAGGTTTTGGCCCTTCATGAAGAGGTTGTCGTTGATGTAGGTGCCTCAGCGCCTTCTGCTCCACCTACCAATCAAGTTGTTCCATCTCCTCCCCCCTCAGCTTCCATCGCCGCGGTCCCCTTGGCAACTGTTAGGGCCTCTCTAACGCCAGCCCCCCTTGAGAAGGGCAAGGGGGTGGTGGAAATCGTGCCGACAATGATGAGGACACGATGGAGGGCCCTGATTTTAAAAGACGTAGGGTTGCGGTCGCGGCCACCTCCCACTCCTCCTCAACTAGGCGTCCTGCCTCGTTCAGGGATCACCCACCCAGCGCCTCTTTCCCCCAAGGCGTCCTTGCGCTCAAGGGCGGTGGTGAGAGTGTACCTGAATCAGCTCCTGCTCCTGAACTCCCCCTGGTCCTTCAACACATCCTTAAGGGTTACCAGAGTGGGGCTGTGGGAAACTCTGTGGATGAGGCGATGCGGAAGAACTTGGCCCTTGGCGTTGGCGAGTTCCTTGCTCTAGCTAACGCTTTCTCCCACGAGGCACAATCGAATGTAAAAGAGCAACGAGCTTTGGCGGAAGAACTGGCTCTGGTGAAGGAACAACTAGCCCAGTAAACTAAGGTTTTCACCAACCGTGAGACTGCATTAAACCAGTTGCTGAGTGCCCTCCGTCAAGCTGAGCTTGAAGCTAACAAGAAGCTCCACGACAAGGCCAAGAGTACACCACTCTGCTGGGAAAAGTCGTGCCACTACGCGTCCAGGTGGTGGAACTAGAGGAGGAGGCTGCGACCAGCAAAGCTAGAATGACCAAGCTTGAAGAGCGGGCCACAGACCGAGAGGTGCAGTTGGGAAAGGTTGAAGCTGAACTTGCCACTCAAACTGAAGCCCTTGAAAGGGTCAAGGCAGAACTGGCTACCCAAGCTGAAGCCTTTGAGAAAACCAAAACAGACTCATCGATGACGCTGCTAACACCTATGTTGTAGGGTTTGAGGACGCTCTAGCTTAGGTTGCTTGTAAGCATCCTGAGATGGACGTCTCCCCTTTCGCTACATCAAACCGTGTCGTAGATGGGCAGATCGTGTCGAGGAACTTCCTTAACTCTGACCTTCAACCTGTGTACTCCCAAACATTTGTAATCTTAATACAACTCGTACCTTGCTTTACTTGCTTTATTTATCTTTGTTTGTCGAGGACTGTGCCTTTAACTTGTCGTTCTTACTAACAAAACTCTGACGCTAACACCATACGACGTCCTTGACGAACTTTAAAACTTCGAACTCTAGGTAGCACGCTTTCTCGCCCTTCGCCTTAACTATTTAACGACCTGTGATGAAGTGGACATGCGTGAACCTTCAACTGGCCTTGCCTCAAACTCCTGTTTAGACAAGGAAAACTCCTTTGTTGATACTTGCTCATACTTTGCGGTCTTAAGGTGTCTAGCCTCGAGGCGCGTTACTGGCCTCATCTTCGCTTAGAGATGAAGGAGGACTTAACTGGGCGAACCCTATTGTTCATACTAGGTGCCCACGCTCGAGGAGGAGGCGTTTCGAAGGGAACCTCCCCTCCCTCTCGAGGGGTCTAAACACCAAGACGACTGGTGCACTTGGTGCTGTCCGTACTTGGTGCCCACGCTCGAGGAGGAGGCATCCCGAAGGAAACCGTCACTCCCTCTCGAGGTGTCTAAACACCAAGACGAACCGTGCACTTGGTGCCCACGCTCGAGGAAGAGGCGTCCTGAAGGAAGCTGACACTCCCTCTCGAGGTGTCTAAACACCAAGGCGACCAGTTCATCGCTGGCTGAACCTTGCTGCTCGGGCTTGGCGCCCACGCCCGAGGGGGAGGCGTCCCAAAGGAAGCTGTCACTCCCTCTCAAGGTGTCTAAACACCAAGACAGGTTTGTTTCTGATTGAACCTTGTTGTTCGTACTTGGTGTCCACGCTCCAGGAGGAGGCGTCCTTAGGAAACCGTCACTCCCTCTCGAGGTGTCTAAACACCAAGACGAACAATGCACTTGGTGCCCACACTCGAGGAGGAGGCGTCCCAAAGGAAGCTGTCACTCCCTCTCGAGGTGTCTAAACACCAAGGCAACCAATTCATCGTTGGCTGAAACTTGTTGCTCGCGCTTGGCGCCTACGCCTGAGGGGGAGGCATCCCAAAGGAAACTGCCACTCCCTCTCGAGGTATCTAAACACCAAGGCAATAGGTTCGTTTCTGACTGAACCTTGTTGTTCGTACTTGGTGCCCATGCTCGAGGAGGAGGCGTCCCAAAGGAAACTGTCACTCCCTCACGAGGTGTCTAAACACCAAGACGACCGGAGCACTTGGTGCCCACGCTCGAGGAGGAGGCGTCCCGAAGGAAGCTGCCACTCCATCTCGAGGTGTCTAACACCAAGGCGACCGGTTCGCCCTTGCATTGTACAGAAAACTTGAGAATACGTGTACTTCAAATGTAATTTTATTGGGTGACCTCGTTAAGAAACCTTTAGAAAGGGAAAAAGAGTGTCCCCTTAAACTGTGTACAATGCTAGAGTTTTAATTGAAATAAAACTTGAGATTGGCTGCATTCCAAGTACGAGGAATGACGCCTCCCTCCAAGGTCTCAAGCCTCTACGCCCCGTTTCCCAGGACAACCGTCACCTTGAAGGGGTCAGTCCACTTGGGGGACAGCTTGTTCTCCAAGTGGTACGGGTGAGCCTTCCGCATTACCAGATCAGCGACTTGGAACTGTTGAGGCTTTATCTTGGAACTGTGCTTATGCTCCACCCTTCTCTTTACTGCTTCAGCTTTGATCCTTGCCTCCTCTCTGACCTCATCCAACAGATCCAGGTTCACCTTTCTTTCTTCGTTAAATTCCTCAGCCACGAAGCTTTGAAAACATGGTGAGCTCTCCTGAATCTCTACTGGGATCATTGCGTCTGACCCATACACAAAGCTGAAGGGTGTCTCTCCAGTGGTGGACTGAGGTGTGGTGTGGTAAGCCCACACTATTCTGAGAACCTCCTCTGCCCAGGTCCCCTTAGCCTTCTCAAGTCTTCTCTTCAGCTCCCTGAGTAGGACTTTGTTGGCAGACTCAACCTGCCCATTTTTCTGAGGATGCTCCACCGATGCTCACACCTGCTTTATCCCGACCTCTGTGCAAAGCTTTCCCAGTTGCTAGCTTGCAAACTGTGTATCGTTGTCAGAAACTAGACGCCTCGATACGCCAAAGCAACATACTATATTCTTCCACACGAAGTTTTGTACCTTGTGAGTTGTGATTTGCGCTACTGGCTCAACCTCAATCCACTTCGTGAACTATTCAATGGCCACTACAAGGTACTTCATCTGCCTTACTGTCAAAGGAAAGGGCCCCAAAATATTGATTCCCCATGTGTGAAAAGGCCACGGGCTGTAAATCGACCTCAGCTCTTCTGGCGGCACCTTGTGACAGTTGGCGTGTTGTTGACACTGTTTGCACCGCTGGGCATGCCTTATGCAATCTTCTCTCATTGTTGACCAGTAATAACCCGCACGGACGACCTTCGACGCCAAGGACCACCCTCCCACGTGGCTACCCCAAATCTCCTCATGGAGCTCTCCATTATACGTGTACACTGGTCTCCGCTTACACACACCAAAATCGGGTGGGTGAACCCATGCCTGTACAGTTCCCCGTCGACGAGGGTGTACTTGGCGGAGTTCTTCTTTATCTTCTTGGCTTCCGCGGACTCCAATAGAAGTATCCCATCAGCCAGATAGCGCCTATAGGGCATCATCCATGTGTCCCCCTCCTCAACTACGCATCCCTGCATGGGATCCCCCAGTGAAACTGGGTAAGCGCTTACACTAGGCGTCCTCAGCATCTCCTGAGTCAACGACTGGTGACTTCTCACCTCTCCTCTGAACATACTGACTTGATGAACGCTTACCATATTATTAGCGACATATGTCCGTGGTGTTTTGAGGGTTTCCTCTATCACAGTTCTCTGCCTTCCCCCCTTGCCCGAACTAGCGAGCTTGGCTAGCAAGTCAGCTTGGGCATTCTACTCCCTCGGGACGTGCACCAACTCAAACACCGCGAACACACTCTTCAAGACTTGGACATATCCCAGGTACGCAGCCATCTGTGGATCATTGGCTTGGTATTCCCTGGTCACTTGACCTGTAACCAACTGGGAATCGCTCTTTGCCAGCAAACTCCACGCTCTCATCTCCTTGGCCAAGAGCATTCCGGCTATGGGGGCTTCATATTCTGCCTGGTTGTTGCTGGCTTTGAAAGAAAACCTTAGGGCCTGCTCAATCAACAACTCGTTTGGCCCCTCCAAGATCATGCCAGCTCCACTCCCCTGTTGATTGGAGGACCCATCCACAGAGTGCACCCATCTGAAGCTGGCTTCCTCTTCCTGCTATGTACCTCCTGAGGAGAGCTCTACCACAAAGTCCGCATAAACTTGGCCTTTGATGGGGCCTCAAGGCTCAGATTGAACATCGAACTCCGAGAGCTTCACTACCCAGCACACTATCCTTCCTGCCACGTCCGGCTTCTACAGCACCTTCCGGATAGGTAAGTCTGTCATCACCACCACCGTGAAACTCTGAAAGTAATGATGAAGCTTCCTGACCGAGAACACCACGGCCAGGGCTTCCTTCTCCAGGGCTTGGTATCTTACCTCTGGCCCCTGTAATACTTTGCTCACAAAATATATTGGTTTTTTACCTGGTCCTGCTCTTGCACGAGGACTGAGCTGATCGCCCACTCCGGCACGGCAAAGTACAATTGGGGCGACACGCCTAGCTGTGGCTTGCGCAACACTGGAGGAGCGGCCAGATACTCCTTTAGCTTGAGGAATGCCTCCTCACACTCCGCGGTCCATATGAACCAACTATTTCTCCTCAAACACTGGAAGTAAGGGTGGCCCTTGTCCCCCCTAGCGGATACGAATCTGGACAGGGCGACCATCCGCCCCATCAACTATTGCACTTTTTTCACTGAGGCTGGGCTTCTCATGGCAAGGATAGTCGCACACTTCTATGTGTTCACCTCTATCCCACGCTCGGTGAGTAGGAAACCCAAGAACTTACCCGCCTCGAACCCGAACACACATTTTTCGGGGTTTAACTTCAAACAGTACTTAGCTATTGTAGCAAATAGCTCTTCCAAATCAGACACATGCTGGCCCCTCTCCTGCGAAGTCACCACCATATCATCTATGTAGGCCTGCACATTCCTTCCCAACATGGGTGCAAGGACCCTGTCCATCAGCCTTTGGTAGGTGGCGCCCGCATTCTTCAGACCGAACGGCACCACTGTGTAACAGTAACAAGATTTCTTGGTCATAAACGCTGTCTTGCACTCGTCTCTGGGGTGCATCTTGATTTGGTTGTACCCTGACAACGCGTCTAGGAAACTAAGCATCCTACAACCCGAGGCGCTGCCCACCAAGGCGTCAATGCTTGGTAGGGGGTACTAGTCCTTCGGGCACGCCTTGTTGAGGTCAGTGAAGTCGACGCACATCCTCCACTTCCTATACCGTCCCGTACCCGGGCGTTGACTAAATCAAGGTCAAAGTCAACGTCAGGGGTCAAAGTCAACGCAAGGCGTTGCCTAGGTGAAGAGACGCTAAGTGCCAGCGTCGTCAACCAGGGCATCGCCAAGACAAGCCGTCGCCTAGGGGAAGGCGTCGCCCAACCAGGGCGTCGCCAGATCAAGCAGTGCTAAAGCAAGGCAATCATAGTGTGGTTCCCCGATACCCAAGGCAGCCGGGTGCAGGGTACGAGAGGAAGGCAGATACGCTCTCAAAGTAAGTGACTAGATGATTGGGGGCATGAGTTGGCACCCAAAAAGTCACCCCTAGCGCAGTAGCACTCCCATGCAGGA